>JACCDT011505812.1_pt1 | contig 15838 bp, 12 predicted proteins | sample 7446291 | NCBI WGS metagenome assembly JACCDT01 (sample SAMN15323446, study PRJNA562643) | freshwater metagenome | isolation source: river surface water | place: USA:Blue River Watershed | collected 2017-08-17 | reverse complement strand
CGGGCTTGGACCTACAGCAAGGGTGGCTACCGCTTGGTCAAGCCCAAGGGGAAGTCCTTGCGCACCATCAACGTCCCCAAGGCCACCCTGGACAAGCTCGACTACTCCAAGGAGTGGGTGTTCACCAACCGCGCCGGTGGCCCAGTGCGCTCCCATGGGTTCCATGACCGGGTCTGGGGTCCCGCCCTCAAGCGCGCCAAGCTCAATCCCCCACCCCGCATTCATGACCTGAGGCACACCTGCGCTTCGTGGATGATCGCTGCGGGGGTGCCTCTCCCAGCGATCCAGGCTCACCTGGGGCACCAGTCGATCACCACAACCGTTTCTGTGTACGGCCACATTGACCGCAAGAGTCTAGAGGCGGCTGCCGCCGCCATTGCCGACATGCTCCCCGCCAGGGGTGCAGAAAATTCCGATCAATAGGGGCTATTCGGCACTTGTGTCAATTTCGCTTAGGCAACAGTGGCCTGGTTGCTACATTGCGGCTTTGACTGACGATCAACTCAGGAAGGGGGCTGAATACTATGTGGACTGCCGTGGTGTTGTTTGGTATCGCGTGCATGATTCTCGGGCTGTTTTACAGCTTGCTGTCGCACCAGTTCCTGTGGGCTGAGGCCATCCTGGCCAGGTTTGGCTGTCTGGGGGTCGGGGCACTCCTGGTGGCACCCATCACGGACCCGATCAATCGTTGGCTTCACTCGGTGACAGGGCTCTGGAACCTTGAGGACCTTATCGGCTATTTGCTGCTGATCATCGGCCTGGCCACGAATGTGTTTATCGTTCTGACCTTCTTGGGCGATGATCTGATCCTCCAAATCAAGGTTCACCAGATCATCCAGTTTCCGCTCACCATCGGGGTACCACTGATGGTGGCTTTTTTTCTGAAGAGCAAGGATGCGGTTTCGCAGTACCGCCCTGACATCTTTGTTGTCAATGGTGGTGTTGATTTTTGCCTTGCGGGCTTTTGGGTGATTTGGGGTGCTCTGCTTTTTCACTTGCTGGCAGCAGTGATGCGAGCGCTAATCTCTATACGGCGATATTGGCCATACCGATTATTGGCCACGGTGGCTCTGGTCACCTGCATGGTGGGGGCAATTGGGGCCTTTAGCGACCTCATGGCCGCCCTCAATCCCCGGTGGGGGTTCCACCCCCTTGCGATGTTTGTCGGGGTGCTGGCGTTGGTGCTGGGCGGCTCTATGGAGCTTGGTGTGGACTTTTTCGTTGTGCGCCGCGTATTGGCAACTCAGAGATCTTGGGAACCGACCTGACCTCAGCAGACGCCCTGGCGGGCTTTGTGGCAGTCATGCCCGGCGGGGAGACCAGGTTGCCGGATGAGCCGATCTCATCGACGCCCAGGAACTCGAACTCGACCTGGAGCCAGCGCGGATTGATGCCGAAGTGCTCACCGATCATCTCCAACTCCTCAAAGCTGGGGAAGCTCTTGGTGTGCTTGTAACGGGAGAATGTGCTGAGGGGCTTCTCTATTGCGGTGGCGATCTCTCCATCCATCACGTCACGGTTGAGCGCCCACTCCAGGAGTCTCTTGAGTGGCCTGCCATCTCTCGTTAGGCGAGGCATGTTTGAGATGTTACTTCCACTTTTGGAAACACCACAAGGGTTGGGGCGGTGACAAGAATCTCCGGTGTCGCTATCGCACTTCCAAAAGTGGAAACACTGAGGTCGCACTATTGATTGGGTAGACCTCACATGGCGTTACCACTTGTGAAAATGCGTGTGTATTTCCAGTTTTGCAAACGCTCTGGTACGTTGTGCGGCGTGCATCACACACCCCCGATTGAGTTGCGCTGGGCTCCTGATGCGGTCTCATTCCTGATGTCTGCCAATGGGATTCAGGATCGTGGTCAGTTAGCCAAGATGCAGATCGGCGTCGGTCAGACCACGATTTATCGCTCGTTCGACGAGCAGTGGGCAGGCAGGGTCCAGATCCGCATGTTGGCCGCGTTGAGTCGCTGGCTCAACATCGACCTGCCCAGCCTCGTGGCTGCCTTGGTGGTCGATCCCGTCCTGGAGGGCACTGACGATGAGTGACGACGACATCACCACCTTCAGCCTCAGTGAGATCGCGGCCAGATTGTGTGGCGACTCGATGGCGCGACCGGAACGGTGGGTGCTGCGCAGAATCCACAGTGGACAGTTCGCAGCATTGAAGGTGGGTCGCTCCTACCGAATGACTTCCGCCCAACTCAAGGCCGCACTGGCGTCATTGGAGACCGCCCCCTTAGAGACTGAGCAGCCCTCAGAGATCGATGCGGCCCTGGCGCTTGGGCTTACTTCGCGATCGGCTCGCACCCTGCGCGGTATTGCATGACCTGTGATCGCGGCGCTACCACACCCAAAAACATAGAGGCGGCTGTCGCCTCAGGGTCGGAAGAGAGCACAAGAATGAGCGACGGTATCGGTCTTTTCGAAGCGGCAGTGGCATCGGTTGATGAGAGCGAGCGCCAGCAGCGTATCGCCTCCGACAAGTTGGCTGCAGCCACCTACGATGTCAAGGACCGCTTCGGCGAGTTCCTCTTCGCCGCCCGTGATGTCAATGATTTCCGTGACCGGGTGGCTTTGTGCCGCGACGACATGGTCAAGACTGTCGAACCGCACCTGTTCCCCCGCACCGGCATCATGCGCCGGATCACCAAGAGCCTGGAGCGCGAGTTGGCTGCCAAGCTCGCCGGGTCACACAGTTTTGCTTGGGGTGGTGAGGAGGTGTCTCCCTATACCGGTCAGGCAGCAAAGCCCTCCCGGCGCAAGGTGAACCCAGACGACAAGAGTGATTATGCACCTACCGAGCCCTACTGGCCCGAACCAGAAGCACCCAAGAAGCATCGCGCTGAGGCCGCTAAGGAACTCGACCCCAAGGGCGACTTCAAGGGCTACCTGGACTCGGTCGATGAGGGTGCCCCAAGCAAGGTCGATGTCAACTTCACTGGCGAGGGCACTGAGCACAACATGGACCCGGCCAAGACTCTGTTCGACAAAGCCGCTGCGCACTTCGCCGCCTGGTGCAGGACAGCCAATGTGCGACCCTCCCTCAGCACCCTGGACCATTACGCCGCACGCGGCCTCTCCGATGAGGCGTATATGCAGATCGCCAGTGCTTTGCAGCGCCGGGCCGACTCCATTAACTGGGATACCGTCCCCGGCGGTATCGGCAACTCTGCCCATGCCGAGACCGATATGGGTGCCGATCCCTCACCGCAGCCGGGCTGGAGTGCCGGTGCTGCCCCTGTCGGGGGTGGCGACCTCGGTGGCGGTTGGGGTGGCAAGACCTCTGGTCGCCGTACCGCAGCCCCTGACTACCTCCAGAAGGCCGACGAAAGCCTGACCAACCTGCTCAACCAGCGGGCCGAGGAGTTCCAGCAGGCCATCGCCCCACTGCAGCAGGCACTGCAGGTCGTGCAGCAGGCCGAGGCCGAGCAGCAGGCCGCCAACCCCTTTAACGTCATGCCCGGCGGCAGTATCAATCCGATGCCCGGCGCACAGGGCGGTGCTCCTGCCGGTGGCGGCGACCCGATGGCCGGTGGCGGCATGCCTCCTGGCGGCGGTGACCCGAGCATGGGCGGCATGGACCCCTCGATGATGGGCGGTGACCCCTCTATGGGCGGCATGCCTCCAGGCGGCGATCCGATGGGGGGCGGGATGCCCCCACAGGACCCCAACCAACAGATGATGGCTCGCCGCCGTCGCACGGCTCGTCCCGCCAGTTCGATTGAGGGGCTGGCCCATGAGTACGGCATGGAGCCTCATGAGCTTCAGGACTATGCCGACATGAATCACCACCCCAGCCACACCCCGCTGCATGAGAAGGATGAGGCTTTCATTCGGGACCTCCTTGATCGCTCCTCCGGCGGGGTCTACGAGGCCAAGCGTGGTGGTCACCCAAAAGGTGAGGCCCGCAAGGGCCGTCCTGCCAAGACCGCCGGTGGTATTGAGCAGGAGTTCCAAAACTGGCAGCAGAAGCGCCCCGGTCTCCCCACGGGCACTGAGGCCGACATCGATCAGTTCTTGCAGAACAAGCCGGTAGGTCCACGAGCCAAGAAGAAGCTCAAGACCAAGATCATCGGCCCGCAGTCGGTCATGGCTTCGCGCAAGCAGGCTCTGGACTACCAGGCTGCTGATGCCCCCAACACCCACAAGGTTGCGGGCTGGGAATGGGATGACTACCTCAACGCCCACGTCGCCAGTGCTCCTCGTGACTTCTCCTGCTCCTGCGGTAAGAAGTTCGCCGCCTCCAGTGGATTCCAGCGCTGCGCCTGCGGCAAGCAATGGAACAGCTACGTCATAGGCACCGGTGGTGACCGTCACGAGGCGTCAGCCGAGAAGTACCTGGTGCGCGAGATCCCGGTGCGCGACAACGTCATTGTGGCGAAGACCAAGTCTGTCGGGAAGTCACCGTCGGGCGGTCAACTTGCGGCCAAAGAGGCCTGCGGTGACGCGGTCGATGAGGACAACTTGTCGGAAGAGGTCAAGGAAAAGCGCACCGATGACGGCAAGAAGGAGTCTTCCCGAGACTTCGCCCAGTTCGTAGCCGACGCCTATGTGGCTCGCGAGTCAGCCATCACCAAGCTGACCGATCCCGGTGAGATCACCGAGACCGAAGAAGCCGGTACTCCCACCATGAAGAGCCAGCCCGCTGACTGGGCTCGCCGCAACGCCGATGGCAAGTTCAATATGGGCCCCAGGAAGGCGCTCGGGTGACCAAGCGACTGTGTTTCTCATGCCGCGAACTGGCCGACATCGTCTATGTCGATCCGGTTGACCGGGGTATGTGTGCCAACTGCGTGGTCGAGCAGCCCATCGGCTCGGTGGTGCGGGCCATGCAGTTCCTCTCCCTGACCATCCCCTTCAAGGTCGGTGATCGGGTCGAAGCCCGCACCGCCGGGGAGATCTTCGACGGCATCGGCACCGTCACCGAAGTCCACTTCGACCTAGAGCACGGAGGCACACCAATCTATCCCTCCTTCCGCGTGGTGATCGATGAGCCCACTGATAAGCTGGCCCCAGAACAAGGGCTTTACACCGAATGCTGTCTGACGCTGGTGTCCACGGCGGCTGACCTGGAGCCTGTCGGGTGACCGCCCCTGAATCACGATTCCCCATCATCGACCGGCGCGGCCGTACCGCATCGGGGCTTCAGGTCGGCAACCTCACTGGTGAGATGAATCGCCTGCGCCAGGCCGGGTATTCACTGCCCAACTCGCCGGTGCTGGCCCGCATCGAAGCCAAGAAGATCGCCAATGAGGTTGGTACTCCCGGTGCCCTGGCCGATGTTGCTCGCAGTCAGTCGGCCCAGATGCGCCGATCTCGCATGGCGAACATGCAGCGCACCGGCACCAATCTCCAAATGGCCATGCCTAAGATGCGCCAACCGCTGGGGTCGCTGGCCGACAAGGGCATCCCGATCGACATCAGCGACATGGAGCAACTGCGCAAGGCCCGCCTGTGGGCGCGCCTGTATTACGCCACCCACGACCTTGTACCCCTACTTGTTGACATCTATGCCAGGTTCCCTCTGACTGGCCTGGAGTTCTCCTGCGAAGACCCGATGGTCGAAAAATTCTTCGAAGAGATGTTCCTGGGGGACCTGGATTACGAAGACTTCCTGCCCAATCAGTTGGGTCGCGAGTACTTCATTGCCGGTGAAGTCACGACACTCGGTCACTTTGATGAGGAGTTGGGTACCTGGGCCTCGGAGGAGGTCCTCAACCCCGATATGATTCGGGTCAGCAAGAGCCTGTTCGTGGAGCAGGAGCGGGTTCAGCTTCTGGTCAAGGATTTAGTTGAGAATCTCCGCAATCCCGCTGGTGGTGCTGCGGCCCAGGAGTCCAAGAGCGAGCAACTGCAGAGGACCAAGGAATACCAGGATTTGGTCAAATACCATCCTGAGATCATTGCTGCCGCCGCGCAAGACGACGGTCTCGACATCTCCGAGGGGCTGTGGAGTCGCTTGGTCAACCGGGCCAACCCCTGGGATCTCTACGGCACACCGCCGCTGATGCGCTCTTTCCGCACCCTGATGATGGAGGAGAGTCTTAACTGCGCCCAGGACGCCGTCGCGGATCGCCTCTACAATCCCATGGTTTTGGCCACCTTGGGCATTGAGAACATGGGTGATGGTGAGCCTTGGATTCCCAGCCCTGAGGATCTCGATGCCCTGCGCGACGACATGCAGTCCGCCTTTATGGCCGACTTCAAGTTCTACGCCCACCACATGGGGCTGAAGATCGAGTCGGTCTTTGGCCGCGAGTCGGTGCCTCGGTTTGACCAGGACTACGACCGCATCACCCGCAACCTCATGCGGGCCTGGGGTATTGGTCAGGCATTGATCGAGGGCGGTACCGCTGCCGCCGGGACGTATGCCTCCAGCGCACTCAACCGTGAGGTGTGCGAGTTGAACATGAAGGATTTCCAGAACAAGGCCATCAAGCACATCAACAAGCGATCTGAGGTGATCGCTGAGGCGCAGCAGATGTATGCCTACGAGAAGAAGGGCGCGATTCGGGTTCCGATTTACCACAAGGTGGTGCGCCTCAATGAGGAGACCGGCCGCCAGGAGGTGGTTCGCGCGCCCAAGCCGTTGATCCCCACCCCGCGCTTCCGCAGTCTCAATCTGCGCGACGAGCAGACTGAGCGCCAGTTCTACGCCGACCTCAAAAACCTGGGTGTGCCGGTCTCCGACAAGACCCTGGCGATCAATCTCGACAGTGACTTCGAGGTGGAGATCAAACGCCAGAGTGAGGAGACGGTCGACAAGTTGGTCGCCCAGGCCCAGGCCATGAGCAAGGCCAAGCAGATCATCGACGCCAAGAACCGCGAACTGCCGATTGAGCAGCAGATGCCCTATCCGCCCGATCTCATCAACTACCTCAACCAGACTTTGGTCCTGCGTCAGCAGATGGCTCAGGCCGAGATGATTGAGGGCCAGGTCGAGATGATGGAGCAGCAACAGGCGGCCATGAGTCCGGCTGGTCAGGTTGGGGCCTTGCCCCCGCCGCCTCAGCCGGTGGCACCCGGTGCTCCCCCTCAAGCGGAGCAGCAGGGCGCTGCCGATGTGCCTCTCAACCGGGCCCGCCCAGAGATCTCCGACGAGATGCGGGCCGGTGCCCCGCGAGCGGCCAGCAAGCGCAAAGGACGGCGATCCAACTTGCACTCCGTGGCCGGTGATGAGACCCGCCAGAAGACCTGGTTGGAGAAGGGGCCGTCCAGTTACGGCAGCCAGTTCAAGGTGGCAGAGCAGGACGTGGAGCGCGCCGTGCGCCGCCGGGAACTCACAGCCCGTCACCCGGTGCCCCATGTGGGCGATCTGGTGGAGGACCACAGCTTCTATCAGATGTTGAATCAGGACCATATGGAGTCCCAGATCCGCGCTGACTGGCCAGAGATTCGTGCAGGAGGGGCACAGGAGTCTGCCAATCTTTTGCGCGACATGCTCCAGCAGTACGAGGACATCACCGGGGAGTCGCCGGTATGGGACTGATGCAAACACACCTCAACGATTTCCCGAAAATGGTATTGCTCAGGCACTATGAAAGAGGTGCACAGATTCGCACCTCAGCGATGGGAGCCGGAGACAGTCATGGTGCAACCAACCAAAGCTCAGACCGTAATTACGGTGGAGCAGTTCGCCAAGGATATGTGGGGTGTCCTGCGTGAGGACATCCGGTCTCAGATGGGCGACGCCCTCACTGATGAGGAGTTCGACCGGCAGATTCCTCCCTGGGAAGGACTCTCCAAGCAGGCCCGCGCTGAGAAGGTCAGGATCGCCCGCCGGGAGACTCTCTTGCTCCTGCACAAGGCCGGGTATGAGGTTAGGAAGAGGCCCCCGCAACAGCAGTAAGCCCCGGCCGGGGTGAGGACGAGGGCTACCCAGATCCTGTCACCTCTCACCCGAAAGGCTCTTCATGTCCACAATCGTCGGATACCTGACACTGCCGACCGATAGCTCTGACCAGGCCGTCAGCCTGGCTTCCTACCTCAACGCCCACGGCGTCGAGGGGGTCGCCGAACTCAACGAGGTCGTCGTCTATCTGGATGAACCCGGCAGCGCGACCCGTATCTACCAGCTTCGCCAAAATTGGGATCTCTACTGGGCCAATTCCGATGCTGAACTGTTCGCCCTGCCGATCTTCCAGAAGAGTCCGTGCAGCGCTGAGTGCTCTGGATCTGAGGGGTGATGCATGCTTTCGTGCGTAGTGCCTATGCCCTCACCGGCAATTGCGTGTGTGGGGCCCCTGAACGCCACCAGGATCACTGGGGTTACCGCACCGCCGACGCCGAGCAAGCCAAGTCGTCTGGCGGCATGGTTGCTTTGTTTCCCCGACAAGACTTCGCAGAAGCTCTGGCAGTGGAGGGCGGCGAGCCTGTTGAGGACCTGCACCTGACCTTGGCCTACTTGGGCGAGGATGTCACTGATCTCCCCAAGGATCAGTTGGTTGCCGACATCGCCAGCGTCGCCGATGTCTTGACCACCACACTCACCGCCCGCGTGTTCGGCCATGCGATCTTCAACCCCGATGGTGGGCCAGATGGCACCTCTGACCCCTGCGCGGTCTATCTGATCGGCGACTCTAGCTTGATCACCCCACTGCGCGCCGCGATCCAAAACAAGTGCGTATCGCTGTTCCAGATCCCTGACCAGCACGAACCCTTTGTCCCTCATATCACAGCCTCATATGCCATCCAGCGACTGACATACACCGGCGACGTTGTGTTCGATCGACTCTGTGTGAATTGGGCTGGTGAGCAATATGCGTTCCCCCTTACCCAACCCTAGAACTTGTTGATCGCCGCCGCCTCCCTCCCTAAGAAGTAGAGACTTCTAGGGAGGCAGCATGCAGGTCCGTACCGCCCATGGCATCGGTGAGGTTGTCGATCGCGACACCGTGCGTGGCCGCACTCAGTTCCTTGTGGCCGGGCAGGGCTTCAAGGTCTGGGTCAATGAGGCCGATGTCTACCATGTGGCGGCCAAGCCGTTTCCCGGTGACGAGCATGGCAACAAGGTTGACCACGACAACTCGACCACGCTGCCCTATGACCCGAGTCCGCAGTTTCATGCCGACATCTACAACAACGAGTCGACGCTGCAGCCCGAGCACGAGATCGACGCCGATGAGCGGCTGCACCCCTCGGACTCGTTGACCTTCGAGCACCGTAGTGAGTCGCGCGGCCCGCAACCCAGCGCTGAGTTGTTCGCTAGGAGTGGTGGGCAGAAGATCCAACCCTGGGGCAATGACGATTGGGAGCGGGCCGAATCCTACGATCCGACCGATGACTACCGGGGTCACCCGGATAGCTGGAGCCACGAGCCTACTGAGCAGGATTACGCCGACTGGGAGGCTCGTCATCAGAAGCGCGGCTCTCGTCATCAGAGCATTGTTCAGGCCCTGCCTGCCCTTGCCCTCCCTCTGGTCGAGGGTATCGCCGGTGGTAGTGCCGCTGCCGCAGGCACTGCCGGTGCCGCTGAGGCCGGTGGTGCCCTCAGTGGTGCCGCTAGGGCCGTCATCCCCGGTCTTCTTGATGGTGATGATGAGAAGGAGAAGGAGAAGGAGAAGGGTGGCCCGTCGGCCAAGGAACAGGAACTGATCGACAAGGGCGTCGATGAGAGCCCCCTGGGCGGCATCCTGGCCCCGATTCAGCACCTGCTGGGTAGCAACGACCACTACCAGTCCAAGTTCGCCTCGATCCCCATCACCGCCGATCACTACAACGACCCGGTCCAGCGCTTCCGCGATGATCCGGTGCGTGAGATCCATCGCCAGGGTCACCTGCTCTCTGCCGCCCATGACCCGGCCATGGAGGAGTACGGGATGCTGGTGGAGGCCGACCGCGATCTGCGCTACGCGGCATGGGCCGACGTGCGCGACAAGGCCAAGCGCCTCCGGGCCGAGGGTGCCGTCCACGTCAACGACATCGCTCCTGACCGGATCTTCGCCAGCGTCAAGGGTGATCACGGCGTCTACGACGTGATGATCAAGAAGGGTTCGGAGTTCGGCGGCTTCGGCAACGGGCAATCCATCGCCGACTACTCGTGCTCATGCCAGTGGGGCCGCTGGGCCTTCAAGCGTCAGTACAAGTTCGTTGGCCGCCTGTGCTTTATCCCCGGCACTAAGGTTGTTATGGCGGATGGCACACTGCGAGCCATTGAGGACGTGCAAGAGGGGGATCTGGTCCGCTCTCATACAGGTGAGGCGCGCAAGGTCACCGCAGTCATTGTCAACCATCACGATGGTGACATTTATGGCGTCACCCCTCGTGCGCACGAAACGATCTGGGCCACCGGAGAGCATCCCTTTTATGCGAAGACCCACACAGACATCAAGTGCCAGGATTGCTGGGACAAGAATCGACAGCGCTCTTATTGCCTTCGGTGGCACAAAAACCTGTCAGAGCCTATGTGGACACCTGCAGCAAAACTGAGTACTCATCACTGGGTCTCAAAGACCGCCCCTAAGGCATCTGGGCAATCGATTGTATTCGACCTGGCGTCATTATGTGACGTGTTCAAGGAGGACGACCAGGGCCGCGTTCAGCGCGGTCTGCCCAAGCGGGGTTGCGTTGTGACCCCGGCAGAGGCCGAGGAGATTCGCATCCGCTATGGCGCGGGAGGGGTCACTCAGGCCGATCTGGGTATTGAGTATGGCGTCAGTCAAACAGTCGTGAGCAATGTGGTTCGCTCCCAGGACTACGGCATCGAATACAGGGGCACCCCTGTTCCTCGTCACATCAAACTCGATGATGACCTGGCTTATCTATTGGGACTTTATCTGGGAGACGGCTCTCATCCGCGATCAGATACCGTGGGATTTCACTTCAGCATAAGCGAACAGCGCCTGGTGGACGAGGTGTGCCGAATTTCTGAGGAGAAGTTTGGGCTCATTCCGCAGGTGCATCATCGTCGCTCGGGACGCAACATCATCGATGTTTTCATCAGTTCCTCACTGATTACCAATTTCTTCCATCGGTATGCGGGCTCTGGGCACCTCTACAAGCGGCTTGCCCCAGAGGTGCTGGATGCCCCCGCGTCGGTTCTGCTTCACGCCCTCCGTGGCTGGGTTGATTCTGATGCCGCCAATTCGGTAAACCGCGATCTGGTGTTCCAGATGGAGCAGATTGCGCTGCGCAATGGTCTCTCTAGTTCAGTGAGCGTGACTTCGGCCACGAAGCAGGGGAATGAGTTGGTGGGGTATCGTACTCGCGATCTCTATCACTTGAATTGCAATCTTGATCGTCCCGGCAACTATTTCACCAATTTCGTTGATGGCGACACCGCCTGGGTGCAAATCCAGGATGTTGAGACTCGTCATTATCATGGCGCGGTCTTCAATCTCTCGGTCGAGGGGGAGGAGACATACCAGGTCAATGGCATCAATGTTCACAATTGCTCTCATGCCCTGGCCGCCTACCACGAGATGCAGTCCCAGTACCTCAAGGACAACCCGCATCACTTCACCAAGCGCACCGCCGGTGTCACCCAGGACTACAAGAAGTGGGCTGAGGAGAACGGCGCGGGTATCGACTCCGACTCAGTGCTCGATTTCGCCGCCCAGAATCCCGACCTCTCCGATGAGCAGGTCGGCGAACTCTTCCAGCACGTCTCGGACAATCCCACCCGTCGGGAGACTCGTGACTTCGAAGATCCGATGGGGCAGAACTGGCCGGACATCCTGTACACCGGCCCCGGCCGATCCACCCCGGACCTGATCTTCCCGGCCGATGACGACTACGGTCATCGCCACGAGTTCACCGACCTGGGCGACGACCGCGAGACCACCGGCCCTGGCCAGATCGTGCACTTCAGCCGCCGCATTCAGGCTGATAATGCGGCAGACAGTATTCTTAACCCAGGTGGCATCTACGGTGATACCGATAAAGAATTGACGGTGAATCCTTTTGCTGGTGGTCATTTTGACCCAACGGCAATTCCGGGGGTTGCGGGTGGCCCAAACACTGATAGCAATTTTGATCCGAAACTGACTGAATTGATGACTGGCAAAGGAGGGGGCACACCAGGTGGTGCTACCCCATCTGGTAGTGATCTGAGTTCACGCGGCACCGGTGGCGGATCACTTGGCGAGCTATCGAAGCCCTTCAGCACTGACATGGGGACTGGCTCTGCCCCTGAACCTGTTTGGTCTGCCGGGCAACCGGGGAGTACCAATCCTTCACCTGGAACATCTAGTTCGGGAACTCCTGGTGGTGGCAACAACTGGACCGCCAACGATATTGCTCCGAACTCCATCAAGCCGGGTGACTATGAGGTCAACTCTGGCGATACCTTGTCGGAGATCGCCCAGGGCGCAGGGTGGGGTGATAACTACCAGGGCCTTGGTGACGCCCTTGGCATCAAGGACTACAACAAAATCAATGCCGGGGATCACTACGACATTCCAGCAGCACCCGGAAGCGCAGACACTAACACCAGTGGCTCAACGGAGCACGGCACCACACCTGGCGACAGTTCGGTTCTAGGCCCAAATGCCAGTCCATCCGTAACCCCAGAGACAGAGAGCGGAGGAGTTATTGGAGATGCTACCTCCCCGTCTCCTTCCCCCTCTGTTACGCCGCCAACAACGGGTGCTCCTACGAGCATGGGCGATGCGCTTTCTGAGCCCTTCAAGAAGAGCCGCCGGTACGTCTATGCCTCAGACTTTGAGGATGATGCTGAGACCGCTGCTCCCGCTGGTAGTGCGGTGCCGTCGGCTACTGATCTGGCCCACGATCCGGCTGAGCCTGGTGTGGCGGGCAATGAGGCTCTGATCCCACAGAACAGCGCCAAGCCCGATGCCCCGGCGTCCTCCAAGATTCCCGGCACTGATGCGGAGCCGGGTGTGGCAGCCTCATCGGGTGGCGGGGGAGGATTCAACTTCGACCCGTCCATGATCATGGACATCGCCACCCCACTGATCTCCGGGGTGAGTTCCTTCGCCGCCCCCATTGCCCAGGGCATTGGTAACGGGATCGGCAACGCACTGTCGAATGGCATCGGCCACATCATGGGCAGCACCCATGAAGCCTTTGCCGGATCTGGGCCTGACCCCAAGCACTACTGGGGCACTTCTGAGTCCTATGTCGATGAGAACGAACGCCCGCACCATGTTGACCTCACTGACCTCGACGGTGACATCATCAAGTACACCAAGGGCAAGGACCGGGCCAAGCAGTCCTCATTCGGCGGCCAGCCCCACATCGGCTCTGCCACCGATGATCACTCCGACATCGTGCGCGAGTTCCAGGCATCGGCAGCGGCTCGGGAATTGGTAGGTGGCGGCATGGTCCGTACCGCAGGCCGCCATTTCACGCTTGCCGAACAGCGTGAGTTGGAGGAGGAGAGTCACCCACTGGGGGCTCGAAATAAGCCGACAGCCGAGGATTTGCGCGGAACACATTATGTGGACTAGTCCCCTGTATTCGGATGCCGACAAACACAGGAACAGTAAAGAGAGGGGATAACGCTGTGACCACAAAGGGCACCAGGGTAGAGACCACCTGTCTGCACTGTGGCGCTATCACGATGCGTAGCCCCTGTTTTGCAGACCGCAAATTCTGTAATCGCAGTTGTTCAAACAAGTACAACCAAGAACAGCGTCGCCAGGTGGGTGACATTAAATGCCCAATGTGTGACCAGGTGTTTCGGCAGAGTTTTGTGGGGCAACGATTCTGCTCATCACAGTGTGGTAGTGAGGGGCGTAAAGAGTCCAGAGTGTGGCTTTTGTGTAAGCAGTGTGGAAATGAGTATTGGCGACATCGTCCCCGTTCGGGATCGTCTCTCTATTGCTCGAAGGTCTGTAAAGCAGATGCCCGATCAGATGCTATGAGGGTTCGTCGTGAATCGGGGGTCACTTTGTCTTACGACATGTCTGATGAAGAGTACGACGCCCGGTTCGCCCAACAGGATGGCAAATGCGCCATTTGTAGAGAGCCAGAGACTCATGGCACTCGTGGCAAAATCAACCGACTGGCTAGAGATCACTGCCATCAGACAGGTGCGTGGCGAGGACTCCTGTGCGGCAGATGCAATAAAGCACTAGGCCTCTTTGATGATGATGCCGATCGGCTTTTGAATGCTGTTCTTTACTTAAAGAATGGGGGTGTCGATCATGTCCACCCGAGTGATTAGCTCCAAGCACCACGGTGTTGTTTCTGAGGGCGACATCAAGCAATTGATGTTGGCCTACCGGGCAGAAAAAAATGCAGCAGTAGACAAAGACTGGAAGCCAACACCAGGAATGGTTCTGACCCAAGTCAGAGCAATAAGTGCGCGGGTCAATCAGAACTTCGACGCCTGGCCGTCGGCCGAGTTGAAGAAGTCGGCGCACACCTTCGTTGGCAAGCCGGTCTTCGTCAACCACAACAACTTCGACCCCACCAAGGCTCGCGGCAAGGTCGTCGCGGCCCGGTACATCGAATCGGGCAACGACAAGTACATCGAAGTGATCATGGAGACCGACGCCCAGCGTTACCCCAAGCTGGCCAAGGTCCTTCGGGATGGGTCGCTCGACTCGGTGTCCATGGGTGTGGAGGCCGGGTTCACCATCTGTTCGGCCTGTGACAACAAGGCCATCGATGAGAACGACTTCTGCGATCACGTCCGCAACAAAAAGGGCAAGACGATCCGCATCAAGGACGCCAAGACCGGCAAGATGAAGGACCAACTGGTCTTCGAGCACTGCTTGGTAAGCGGAACTCTCATCACCATGGGTGATGGCACGACCCGTCCGGTTGAGAGCATCCGGGTTGGCGATGTCGTGCTTGATCACTTGGGGGCACCTCGCACGGTTACCCAGAAGATGAGCCGTGAGGTGGATGAGGACACCTTCCGCATCCATCGACAGAGCAACCAAACGCAGGCTCCCCAGATGACAGGGAACCATCCGGTGCTGGCTATTCGTGGTGGGTTTTTCGGCAACGATACCGCCACCCGAATGGGCCGCCTGGATCGTGGATTGCGCCCTGAGTTTATTGATGCACGCGAACTCCAGATCGGAGACTGGGTGTGTGAGCCTCACCCGTCTACCGACGGCTCGCTCCATAAGATTTGCACAGCCGACTACACCCGGCAAGGCAGGCAGCATGAAACATGCTTTGAGCCACTTCACACTTTGCCCGACCACCTGGAATTAACAGAAGATCTGGGCCGATTTGTGGGCCTGTTTTTAGCCGAAGGTTCTGTGAACAAAGCGCTGACTCAGGCCGATTTTGCCTTCCATCGTGACGAGATTGAGTTGGCTGATTTTGTTGAGCGGACAGCCAGGAATCTATTGGGACTTACCTCTATCACTCACAACGAGAGGAATGGTGGACGAACGGTCACCATCTTCTCATCACCGCTGGCGCAGTTGCTTGGTCATTTCGGCATTGGGGCACCCAATAAGGCGCTTCCTGACGAGTTCATGTCGGCCCCGATCGAGTTCCTTCGCGGTGTAGTGACTGGCCATGAAGATGGCGATGGTCTTCATGTTGCAAAGTTTGTTGAGCGTCATGGGCACAAGCACTTCACCAGTTCACCAAAATTGGCCGAGCAGTTATACACCCTCCACGTCATGCTCGGCAATACCCCTTACCACAGCACCAGGCAGGTTCGCGCGGACTACAAATACCCTGGCAAGAACCCTTCGGTCTGGCTCCCCCAACATGTTGTCGGACATGGCAACCCCGGCCAGAAGAGGGTGGGGCGTTTGTCGTACGGCCCCTGGACCTTCGTCCGCATCAATAGCATCGACACCATTCATTACACCGGGCCGGTTTACAACATGGAAGTGGCTGACACCCACACCTATGTGGCCGAAGGGATGGCGGTCCACAATTGCTTCAAGCTGGGCTTCTT
>JACCDT011362189.1_pt1 | contig 15842 bp, 9 predicted proteins | sample 7446291 | NCBI WGS metagenome assembly JACCDT01 (sample SAMN15323446, study PRJNA562643) | freshwater metagenome | isolation source: river surface water | place: USA:Blue River Watershed | collected 2017-08-17 | reverse complement strand
GGGTAATGGGTAATGGGTAATGGGTAATGGGTAATGGGTAATGGGTAATGGGTAATGGGTAATGGGTAATGGGTAATGGGTAATGGGGAGCTGGGTAATGGGGAGCTGGGAGTTGTAAACCCAATTGTTGCCTAACTCCCGCTACCCGCTACCTGCCACCCGCTACCCGCTACCCGCTACCCGCTACCCGCTACCTAGTACCAATCACAGATTCATTACTTTGTTCCAAGCAGCAACAAAATCCTTTATGAATTTTGCTTCGCCGTCAGCACAGGCGTATACTTCGGCGATGGCGCGAAGTTCAGAGTTTGAACCGAAGATTAAGTCAACACGTGTACCGGTGTATTTTACGGTTCCGGTTGCACGGTCGCTGCCTTCGAAGACATCTTTGTGCTCTGATGTTGGCTTCCAAGTGATGTTGAAATCAAGCAAATTCTTGAAGAAGTCGTTTGATAAAACACCTGGTCTATCAGTGAAGATTCCGTGTTTCGAACCATCGAAGTTGGCATTCAATGCACGCATACCACCTACTAAAACAGTCATTTCAGGAGCGGTTAAAGTCAACAACTGGGCCTTGTCAACCAACATTTCTTCGGCGGAAACGCTGTAGCGTTTTTTGCTGTAGTTGCGGAAACCGTCGGCTTGTGGTTCCAATACGCCGAATGATTCTACATCGGTATTTTCTTGAGAAGCGTCAGCTCTTCCTGGTGTGAATGGAACACTGTTGCTGTGTCCAGCATCTTTTGCTGCCTTTTCAACGGCTGCACATCCCCCGAGAACAATCAAATCAGCTATAGATACCTGTTTGCCGTTAGATTGTGCAGAATTGAATTTGGACTGAATGCTAGTCAAAACATCCAAAACCTTGCCCAATTGAGATGGGTTATTAGCTTCCCAGAATTTCTGAGGAGCCAAACGTAAACGTCCGCCGTTTGCACCGCCTCGCTTGTCAGAACCTCTGTAGGTAGATGCTGAAGCCCAGGCAGTAGCCACCAATTCAGATACAGACAACCCGCTATTTAAAATCTCAGATTTCAATGCGGCGATGTCGTTGCTGTCAACCAGAGGGTGGTTAACCGCGGGGATAGGGTCTTGCCAAAGTAGATCTTCTGCTGGTACTTCTGGACCCACATATAATGACTTTGGACCCATGTCTCTGTGGGTTAATTTGAACCAAGCGCGAGCAAAAGCATCGGCGAATTGGTCAGGGTTTTCGTAGAATCTACGAGAGATTTTTTCGTATGCAGGATCCATGATCAACGCCAAATCGGTGGTTAACATGGTCGGTGCATGACTCTTCGATTGGTTATGAGCGTCTGGAACCGTTCCTGCACCTGCATTATTTTTTGGTCTCCATTGGTGAGCACCGGCAGGGCTTTTAAATAATTCCCACTCATATGAGAATAGGTTTTCGAAGTAATTGTTACTCCATTTGGTTGGTGTGGTAGTCCAAGTTCCCTCAAGACCTGAAGTGATGGTATTTTCGCCGTGACCTGTACCCATGGTGTTTCTCCAACCTAGACCTTGTTCTTCAATAGGTGCACCTGCTGGTTCTGGACCCACGTATTTGCTAGGATCACCAGCGCCGTGAGTTTTACCGAAGGTGTGTCCACCGGCAATTAACGCCACAGTTTCTTCGTCATTCATGGCCATTCTCGCGAATGTTTCGCGTATGTCGCGTGCAGAAGCGATGGGGTCTGGATTTGCGTTAGGTCCTTCTGGGTTCACGTAAATAAGTCCCATTTGAACTGCTGCCAAAGGATTTTCTAAGTCGCGATCACCCGAATAACGCTTGTCAGCGAGCCATTCGTGCTCGTTACCCCAGTAGATATCTTCTTCCGGCTCCCAAACGTCTTCACGTCCGCCACCAAAACCAAAAGTTTTGAATCCCATAGATTCTAGTGCTACGTTACCCGCGAGAATCATAAGGTCAGCCCAAGACAATTTCTTTCCGTATTTCTGTTTGATGGGCCAAAGGAGTAATCGTGCTTTATCAAGGTTGGTATTGTCGGGCCAGCTGTTTAAAGGAGCAAAGCGCTGAGTTCCGCTACCTGCGCCACCTCGACCGTCTCCGGTTCTGTAGGTTCCTGCAGAGTGCCACGACATACGAATAAAGAACGGACCATAATGACCGAAATCAGCAGGCCACCAATCTTTAGAATCGGTCATTACCTTTTCAATATCAGCTTTAACCTCAGCCAAATTCAAAGAAGCAAATTCTTGACGGTAGTTGAAGCTTTCGTCCATTGGATTCGACTTGTTCGAATGCTGACGAAGAATATTTAATGGGAGCTGATTGGGCCACCAATCACGGTTTTTAGTACCTTTCCCTGCTGCATTAGATGCAACTGCCCCTGTAAATGGGCATTTTCCTTCTGTGTTTGATCCGTGTCCTGACATGATGTTATAATGTATTGTTTAATTTTTAACAAGTGGGTTATCTGTTTAGTTCAACAGGCCGACTCAAATTTACAAAAAGATTGATGTAGAAAAATATAAATAGAATTAATAATTTATTTATAAAATAAATCAATGGTAGCCCTCTAACTATTTACAAAAATATGTTAGGGGAATTTCAAGAAAGAAATTAGTTGGAAATGAATTTTCTAAACTACCAAATAAACACGGGGTCTGTGCTTAACATGCCCTCAACGTATTTAGAAGATTTATTCAATTGAAGTGGAAGAAAATCACCGCTAATGAGGTTTTCACTTGGACTTTTGAGCTCAATGATGATTTGGTCTTGTTGAGCAACGGTTTCAAATTGGCAGTTGTAGTAATGTAAATTCGAATCAATGGTAATTCTAACTTGATTGTCGATGCTCATATAATAAGATCTGTGATATCTATTGATGAGTGTGGGGTGTTGTTGGGTGATGTTCCAAAAAATACCGTTTTGATCCAAATGAAGTAGTCGTTCTGAAATTTCACTAAACAAGGTGTTTACTTCCTTGTAGGAATTAAAGTTAAATGAGTCTAATTTGATGGAATTTTTACGATTGACGTCGTCAGATTTTATCTTTTGTTCAGCATTGATTTGGATATCACCAAAAGTATCGCCGTACCATCTAAAACGAGTTTTTACACGGTCTGAAAGGCCGTCAATATTTTCTTGCAGACTGCGCATGTCGTCATAGTCTGTATAAATATTATTGATCCAACGAGGTTGATAGATTGGAGAAGCCCCTTTACTTTGGATATAATTTTCTATATACATCAGATCATTGATGGAAGCAATGAACTTTTTTTCGAATCTATAATCGGATTTATTTTTTGGTTGCTCTGCCGAATTCATTTCCGTAAAGTTTTGATTCAACGTCTTTAATCATGACTGTTTTTTTAGCTCGGTGTTTTATGATTGATTTGCGTTGAAATAGGTATTTATAGTTGTTAAGATCTTTGTCTGACACAATGCTTGCAGGGCCATATTCTGGTTTTTTAACAAATGCGGCGTAATCGAGTTGGTTGTTTCTGAGCGTATTGTGGGATTCGTTTAACAGACTTAAATCTTTAGATACAAAGCCAATAGCGCAAGAATCTATGGTGTTGTGGTGAGCAAAGAATTGGCTTTTTTCACCTGAAGATATTGCTTTGTCTTGAACAAATTTGAACATGGAGTTCATGACTGTTAAATTACTGCCAGATCCGTCCACTCCGTCGTTTCCTATATGTTGGAATGTGCATTGATTTACCACGCCAGATGAAAAGTCTGAATCAAAGGCATCAGAAAGTACATTCTCAAAAGAGCATTTCCACATGTAAAAGTTGTTACAACCAAAGAGATTCAGCATATCGTCACCTTTTCGGTTGTTTTTGAATTTGCAGAAGAGAAATTGTGCCTCGTGAGATTCGTGTATAGTAATTCCCGCTGGAGTAGACCAAATTCCGTCAGACAAGCTCGAAAACCCATCAAAAACACAATGAGAAAGTTGAAGTTTTCCTTTGTTTTCAATGAATAAACTGCCTCTAGTTTCAGGATGTACCAGCCAAACTATAGGTTGGTTTGAAGTGCCAATTCCTTGAGTATTCCCATTGAGTTTTACCACACAGTTTTTGCCTGAAAGTAAAATTTTAGTGCCCGGCTCAATGATGAGCGTTTGATTTTCATGCAATGTGAACCCATCTTTATTTAAAACAACTTTGTTTTTCCAGCGAATGATGTTTTTAGAATTTGAATGAGATTCTTCTCTGTAATTTTGAGATGGTACTTTTAGTAACTCAGTATACCTCATTTTCAGTACATCTAAAATACCTTTTTGGGCCTGTTGAAAACGGGCGGGCAACAATTCAAATGGCTTTTGATAGGGATATTTAGTGATTTTTTGTTGCACTGCCAAGGCCACTTTCAATACGTTCAGATCTAATTTGTGTAAAAATTGGGGGTCTGTTTTTTTGAGATATTGGGTATACGAATGAATGAAATTTGGTAGTCCATGGGCAATCTCTTTGTGAAAATAATCAAATTGAAACTGGTAGTGTTTTATGCGGTCAGTGGCTGATTTAATTTCGGTTTTAAAACCAAATTCTGGATACATTCCTACCTCTCGAATTAGAGGTTCTAATTTGTGATTGACGGGATTGTAATACCAATGAAGGTTAATATCTACTAGGTGGTGCCAACTTTTGAAGAAAATTCCAATGGACAACATGCCTAGGAATTTTTCCTTGTCAACCATTTCAAACAATGTGTCAGTTGGATGGTTAAAATGTCTCCACAACGTATTTTTTAGGGCAGCTTGTCTAGCAGAATCAGGAAATTCATAATTAAAATCGCCCTGTGGGGATTCTTTTTCATAACCAGGAAGATGTTTTAGTCCACCAGCAAAACCTTTTTCGAAAATGACGCTTTCACGTTTTCTGTTCCGCTCAATGAGGAATTTATCAAAATTCTCCTCACGTAGCATTAATACAGGTTGATTTTTGCGAAATTGAACAATAACGGGATTATACTGCAGGGCCATGCCATTAAACAGGGTTTTATACAGCTGATTCGCTAGTGGGTCTATAATGATACTTCTAGTTTCGGGAAGAATTAAGTTCACGGCTTTACTTCCAAAGATTCGGTTGTCTCCTGACAGCTTGAGTTTCATTGAAAATCGCTGAAGGTTTGGGTGGTGGTCGGTCCACATTCCCACCATAGAAATTTTAGCCTTGTGCCATTTATGGTCGCCGTTTAGATGTTTCACCTTAGCCCGATATTTGCCTTTTTTTTCTACCCAAGGAGAACCATCTAATCGGTGTTTGTTTTTGTAAAATTTTAACCATTCGTCATTCATTGAGGCAAAATCAACCTGAGCCATCTCAACTTTAATGGTGTCTTTTACATCATAAGGGTTTTCTATGTTTTCTTCGGAATAGTTATTAAGTTCCCATCCTTTATGTCGGATATCAAAGTCTACACCTAATTGAATGAGTTTAGGCAGGTGAATGTGGTATTTTGAGTAACTGAAAATTTCAAGCAAACCCAATCCCAGCATGATTAATGCTGCAATCTTCCAAAAAGTGATTTTCTTGGCCGGATGTTTTGTTATCAATTCAGGAAAGATTATGCGTTGCCGCCAGAGATACGAATATTAGGTTCAGAAATCTGATTATTCAGGAATGTGGAATGTATTTTAGGTACAATTTCGAGGTTGGAATTGTCAAGTTTAAATAAAATTCTATACAGATTATCGCCGTTAAAGTCGTAATTATGGATGCTCGAAATCTCCTCCAAATTGCTCAAATTTTGAATGCAATTTTGGGCTTTTTGATGATCATTTTCATTGAATGTGATCATCAGGAAATCATTATGCAATCTGTTCTTGGAGGATAGAAATTTATTACGGGTGGCTGAAATGATGCTGAATACCAATACCGAAATGGTGCTTACAATGTATTGCTCGGCGGCTAATGAAATTGCTATGGCTGTCAGTGCCAACAAGAAAATAATTTGTTCGGGTTCTTTTATTGCTGTTCTGAAACGAATAATTGATAGAGCGCCAACCAATCCCAAAGAAAGAGCCAAAGAAGATTTGATTGTGGTGATAATTAAATAAATGGCTACAGCAAAAAACATGAAATTTGATGCAAATACATCTCTATTGGATGCAACCAATGCAAATTTTCTAAATAATACTTGAAAAATAAGAGTGTAAATAATCAGTAAAGCCAGGCCTAACGCCCAATTTGCATAATTTATGGCACTTAGAAGTTGAGCGTCTTTCAATAAATTCTCCATTTTGCGAATTTAAAGAATAATAATTTAGCGGTAATAATTAATTCACAATTTACCTTTAATGATTGAATCTACAATTAAAGGATCTAACAATGTGGTGGTGTCTCCAAGGTTTTGCAATTCCCCTTCGGCTATTTTCCTTAAGATTCTACGCATGATTTTTCCGCTTCTAGTCTTAGGAAGTCCGGTTACAAATTGAATTTGATCAGGCTTTGCAATAGGACCAATAACTTGGGTTACTGTACCTAGAATTTGCACCCTCAAAGTTGCAGCAGCTGCTTCATCTGGAACTTCGCCGTTGAGAATAACGTAGGCATAAATTCCTTGTCCTTTTATGTCGTGCGGATAACCCACAACAGCACTTTCTACGACCTGAGGATTCATATTGATGGCGTTTTCCACCTCAGCGGTGCCTATTCGGTGTCCACTGACATTGAGCACATCATCTACACGACCGGTGATTCTGTAAAATCCATTTTCATCTCTGAGACAACCATCGCCGGTAAAATAATATCCCTGATACGCTGAAAAATAGGTATCAATGCAACGTTGATGATCCCCGTAAGTCGTGCGAATCATACCGGGCCAGGGTTTGGCAATGCATAAGTTGCCAGAAACCGAGTTTCCTTGAATCAGGTTGCCATTCTCATCCATAAGAGCAGGCAAAATACCGGGAAGGGGTAGGGTAGCAAAAGATGGTTTTGCAGGTGTAATACCAGCCAGATTTGAAATCATCACGCCTCCGGTTTCTGTTTGCCACCATGTGTCAACGACGGGAGCGTTTTTGTTGCCTACTTTTTCATTGTACCAATGCCACGCTTCTTCATTGATGGGCTCGCCAACCGTGCCAAGAACTTTAAGGTGACTCAAATTTTTGCCTTCCAATGGTGCATCACCAAATACCATGAGAGATCTGATGGCCGTTGGGGCGGTATAAAGAATATCAACAGAATGTTTCTGGCAAATATCCCAAAGTCGGCCAGCGTCAGGCCAAGTGGGAATGCCTTCAAACATGAGGGTAGTGGCCCCCGCACTTAATGGACCATATAAAATATAGGAATGTCCTGTTATCCAACCAATATCAGCGGTGCAAAAATGAACTTGGTTGGATTGATATTGAAAAACATTGACAAAGGTATAGTTCGCCCATACCATATATCCAGCCGTTGAATGTACCACGCCTTTGGGTTTACCGGTTGAGCCAGAGGTATAAAGAATGAAAAGAGGGTGTTCGGCATCTACGCTAGCAGGATCTTCCCAAGGTATGCCGGCTTCTCTAATTTCATTGACTTGTTCATGCCACCAAAGATCTCGTCCTGGAGACATTTCAATTTTTGAGCCGGTATGCTTGAATACTACTACCTCACTTACCGTATCACATAGCTTTAAAGCTTGGTCAACTACTGGTTTTAATGGGATTTCTTTATTTCCTCTATATGCGCCATCACAGGTGATGATGCAGCTAGCCTCTGCGTCAATGACTCTATCTGCAATGCTTTGCGCTGAAAATCCCCCGAAAATAACCGAGTGAATGGCACCAATTCGTGCGCAAGCTAAGACAGCGATTGCCAATTCGGGAATCATGCCCATGTATATGCAAACGCGGTCGCCTTGCTGAATGCCTATATTGGTTAAAACCGTGGCAAATTCTGCAACACGCTCATGCAATTCTTGGTAGGTGATGGTTTGAGAAGGTTTTTGTGGATCATTGGGTTCAAAAATGATGGCGGGTTGATGGCCGCGTTCCTCCAAATGTCTATCTATACAATTTTCGGTAATGTTAAGTTTTGCACCTTCAAACCAAGTAGTTTTGGCATTGGAAAAGTCTGAATTTACAACTGAATCCCAGGGTTCGTGCCAATCAAAATGAGAAGCCACATCTCCCCAAAACTCCTGAGGATTTTCTATACTTTTTAGGTAATTTCTATGGTATTGCTCAAGATTTTGAATTTGGTACGGCACTTTCATGGTTGGAAATTTACAGATAAAAGATATTTATCTGCATATAATTTCTTCACTATTCCATCAGCCAAACCAATTTTCGGGACATAAATTTCTTTACACGCGCCCCACTTCATGATATTCAAATAAATGTGAAGGGCAGGAACGATGACATTGGCACGATCCATCCTTAAATTGTACAATTTTATTCTCTCATCAAGACTTAGACCGGTCAAGTTTTGGTGTAACTTCTTTATAAAATTCAATCCTACAGGCTCACCATCCTTCATTTTAGACATAGAAAAAATTTTATTGATATTTCCGCCGCTGCCAATCAATTGAAAGGGTTGTGATTTTAAGTGGTTCTTACAAAAATCTTTCATTAACTGCCATTCTTCATCGGGCGAATGGTCATTCAAAATGCGAATGGTTCCAATGTTGAATGAATGTTTTTTGATTAGTTTTTGGTTTCCATACAGCGTAATTTCTGTACTTCCGCCACCTACGTCAACAAACGCTTGGTAAGGTTCATCGTGGAGATTGGATGACAGGTGGTTTTCATATAAAATGCTCGCTTCTTCATCGCCAGAAATCACCTCAATTTCCAATCCGGTAATTTCTTTAATCTCTTGGGTGATTTCCTCAGCATTTTCAGCGTCTCTCATGGCCGATGTTGCACAAATTCTAAAATCCTCCACGCTGTAGATAGCCATCAAATCTTTGAAAACCTTCATGGTTTTGATGAAAAGATCTTTTTTTTCGGGGGATATTCGTCCGGTTTCAAACACGTCAAATCCCAGCTGTAAGGGGATTCGCAATAAATTGAGTTTGGAATAGTCAGTAGGAGATTTGATTTCGGCAATCAACAGTCGTGCTGCGTTTGAGCCAATGTCGATGCTAGCGAGTTTCATGGCTTCGAAATTAATATTCCTTCTTAACTAAATAGTTATATATCTCAATTTGGGAACGACATTCAGTTTCCATTTCCTCGGTTTTTACGTATCGGTTATTCAGATTTGGATCTAATATTCTGGCTTTCACATTTTCAAGAAGTTGTATTTCATAGATGTCGTGAAGTTCTTGCCTAAATGTTCTCGAGTAAATTGGGCAGGCCACTTCTACTCGGTGGTCTAGGTTTCTTACCATCCAATCTGCACTCGAAATATAGACTTTAGGGTCGCCATCATTATTGAATATAAATACCCTCGCGTGTTCAAGGTATTGGTCTACAATACTTATTGCCTTGATGGGGGTTTTGTATTTTTCTTGATGAATGTTTGCTGTAAATATTCCCCTTACAATCAAATCTACTTCAACTCCAGCTTTTGCCGCTTTTTGGATTTCTTGGATGAGAATCGGGTCAACCAAACTATTTAGTTTTACAATCATTCTCCTGTTTTTTTTCTTCTGCTGGATCTCTTTTTTGATGGCAGCTTGAAAAAATGGTCGCATCTGATGTGGAGTGGTTATGAGCGTTTTGCATTCTTTCAGCATATCAAGATTGGGATGGTTGTCAGACAAGCATTGAAATATTTTTTGAATATCTTGTACGATGTTGGTTTTTGTGGTCATCAAAAGATGATCGCCGTATAAACCTGCGGTTCCTTCGTGGAAGTTTCCGGTTGATATAAATCCGTAATTGATGGTTTTATTAAATTCTCTTTTTTTAATTAAACAAAGTTTCGCGTGAACTTTCATTTCTGGTACACCCACAAAAACTTGAATCCCTTCCTCTTCTAGAATGGTTTTCCACTGCAGATTGGCTTCTTCATCGAAGCGCGCTTTAAGTTCTAAAATAACAGTAACCTTTTTTCCATTTCTCACTGCATTCAACAAGGCATTGATCACTTTTGATTCTTTTGCCAAACGATAAACAGTCATATGTATGCTTTGCACCGCAGGATCAATGGCAGCTTCACGAAGAAGATCTATGACCGAATCAAAAGAATGGTAAGGGAAATGCAGGAGTACATCGCGATCTTCAATAACACTCATGATTCTACAGGGTTGCTTAAGCAACGGATGTACAAAAGGTTTAGGTCTAGGAACGATATCACTGAAAACTTCTTTGGGGAAGTTCATGAACGCTTTGAAATTATGAATTCTTCCTCCCGAAATCAAATTTGCATTTTTACTTAAATCCAAGCGCTTAGTTAGATAATCAAGAAGTTGAGGATCCATTCTTTTGTCATACACAAAACGAGTGGCCTTACCAGTAGTGCGTTTTTTGAGATTTTTACGGAGTTCACTGATCAAGTCTGAATGGAATCCATTATCCATATCCATATCAGCATCTCGAGTCACCTTGATGATGTAACTCTTGAATCGATCAAAACCAAACGGTGCAAATAAGTTGTAAAGATTGCCTTTGATGATATCTTCAAGTAAAATAATGTGTGTTTCATCACCTGAAAAGGGCAGTCTTATGAATCTAGGAAGGTTATTTTCTGGAACTTCAATGAGAGCAAATCGCTGAAGCATGCTATTCATCGAACTCCCCAACATGCAAGCCAAATATATAGAACGATCTCTCAGCATGGGGGTTTTGGGCATGCTCTCAATCATGAGTGGCACAATTTGAGTGCGTACTTTATCTTCAAAGTAATTTTGGACCCATTCTTTTTGATCGGGATTTAATTGCCTTTCATTTCGGAGATAAATCCGATATTGTCCGCCCATTGATTTAATGATTTGGGCAAAAGTTCGGTCAAATTGTCCTTGTAGCTTTTGGGTAGTTTCTAAGATGTTTTGCAAGATTTGTTCTGGACGATCTTCGAGGTGAATTTTTGCTGTATTTTTATTCAATGTGAGCATCTTGGTGAGTGTGCCCACTCTAACACGGTAAAACTCATCTAGATTATTGGAAAAGATTCCCAAGAATCTCAGTCGATCATATAAATGAACATCTTCGTCTTGTGCTTCTTGTAAAACTCTATGATTGAATGCGAGCCAAGATATATCTCTTTTAATTTTCATTGATTATTGGTAGATGGTAGGTGGTAGATGGTAGATGGTAGGTGGTAGATGGTAGATGGTAGATGGTAGATGGTAGATGGTAGATGGATTCGGGTTATGGGGTTCAATGATAATAAAGGTATTCAAATACTTCAATATTCAAATTTTTAATTTAATGTCAATTAATTGGTTGAAATTACCCGACACCCGATACCCGATACCTGCTACCTGCTACCCGCTACCTGCTGCCTGCTACCCTTTAAAAGGGCCATCCTTTTGAGACAGCCCTTAATTCTCTATTTTGATTTGCGATCAACTTACAGTGTGTAAGAGAATTTCAATTGGAAGTTTCTGCCAGGTGCCAATCGTGTGAAATACTGATCAGTTGCTTGGAACCCGGTGAATATTTGTTCACGTTTATCATTCAATATGTTTGTTATTTTGAAACCAAAATTCATGCGGTCTTTTTCGCCGAATTTGTAGGTTGCGTTGAAGTTTAAGCTGTGGAAAGGTACTGAATACACATCAGTTTTGTTGTTAAAACCAACAAATTGAAGAGTTGGACCTTGGACGTTATAAAACAAGCCAGATTCAAAGCTTTTGTTTTTTGTCATGTGTGATAAGCCGAAGTTAACAATGTAAGGAGCCTGTCCAGCCATATCACGGGTGCGCGCTATTTGTTGTCCTTTACGTTTTGTTAGATCACGTGAGAGGAATTCGGTTTCCGTAATAGAAATACGAGAATCTGTTAGAGTTAGGTTGGAATTGAATGAGAAGTTTTTCAAGTTGTTAGATATAAATTCTAAATTTTTACGCAACTCGATTTCAAGTCCCAAAATAGGGGCATCACCTACGTTTCGGGGCTGGAAGCTACCAGCATCGGCAAGGAATTGGACAATTTCAATGGGATTGCGAAGCATTTTATAGAAAACCCCCGCTGAAATCATGTCACCACCTTTTTCAAACTGTTCCCAACGGATGTCAAAGTTATTGATGTTGGTTGCCTTCAAATTTCCGTCCCAAAGATTAATTTCTTGACCATTGATATTGGTGTTTTCTGTGTATTTGCCACCAATGAAAGTACGGCCGGTGATGGGATCCAATATTTCGGCATATGAAAGTTCCTTTAACGATGGCCTTGCAATGGTTCGAGCGTAGGAAATACGTAGATTTGATTTCTTACTGATGTAATACATCATGTTTGCAGTTGGAAACAAGTTTAGGTCGTTCATGACCGCTTCATTATTCAATTCAAAAGGTCTTCCAGTAGAAGGGTCTTTGGTTTGACTTATACCCGAATATTGTTGCAAGTAGTGCTCTGCTCTTAATCCAACAACGGCTTTCAATTGAGGGGTCAATTGAACGTCATTCGAAGCATAAATGGATGAGTGATTCACCATGGCTTGGAATTCGTTGGGGTTGTTGGGTATAAACATTGCGTCATAGCGAACACCGTTGGTTTGGGTTGAACTTACCAAGTTTTCTTCGTTGAAAATTTCGTTGGGATCGCCGTTGAATTTTATTTGTCCCACGGTAATTTGGAAATTTTGGATGTTAAAATTACGGTGTTTGAAGGTGTATGCAGCTCCAAATTTTAAATGTGATTTTTTACCTGAAAATCGAAAATTTCTGGCAAAATCAATTCTGTTAGAAACGTTGTATTCCACCAAGTTTCTCCAAATTCGTTCTGGTTTACCTACTTCGGTGCCGATGTTGTTATCTGGGATTCTGAAACGGGTAAAACGAACATCGGGGTCGCTGATTGAGGAACGGGTTGGAGATATTTTCCAATCAATTTGCCACTTGCCTTTTTCGCGTGTATGCGTACCTGAAATCAAGATGTTGGTCAATGATCTTTGGTTGTAGTCTAAATTAAACTGGCTGGCCTCAAACGTTGCTCCTAAATTGGTATTTACAAAGTTGAATTGTCCGGCTTTAGATTCTCCATTTTGAATGTGAAGTAAATTGAGTTTAACCTTGTTGTTTTCAGATTTGATGGCAATTGTGCCCAATGCTCCCAATAGAACATTGTTGGTTCCATAACTGCCTGTTTGTCTTTCTAATGCAGTTAATTCATATACTTCGTTGCTTATGTCTTTTGCGAATAAATTAAACTCTACTCCTTGGAAAAATTCTGTTTCGTTGCGGTAAGTAACGGAAGCTTGGTAACCCAATGAATACCGCTTAGAAATTTTACGTGTATTTGAATATGAAGCCCCTAAATTGACGTTCATGAAGCTTGTTTTTTTCTCGGGGCCCATCGTGGGATTGAAAGCTCTGGTTATTCTTTGAAATTCTTGTCCTTTTGCGCTATTTGGATTTCCAATAAAGTCAGTATAAGTTGGAATATTATCTACACCTTGGGTGGGTATGTCGCGTAGTCCGTTATCAAATCCCAATAAATCAGTAGAACTGCCTTTATAGTAGAGGTAATCTTTTTTGAAGTTCATGTCGGGGTTGTATCCCAGGCCAATACTGAAATTCCAGTTCTTTTTATCTGGAAAATCTCTGGTTCCAATATCAACTACTCCGCCTGTGAAATCTGCAGGCAAATCAGCTGTAAATGTTTTTGAAACCACAATATTATCAATGACGCTAGTGGGGAAAAGGTCCATCTGAATGGTGTTTCTATCAGGGTCTAAACCAGGAATGTCCATACCATTGAGAGTGGTTTTGGTATAACGATCGCCCAGACCACGCACGTAAACATATTTTCCACCTTCAACGGAAACTCCAGTTACACGAGACATTGCGGAGGCGGCATCACCATCACCAATGCGTTTGAAGCCGGCACTAGAAATACCATCAATCATATTGGGGGCAATTTTTTTGGCAGACAGTAACGCTTCTTCGGTATTATTCATTCGTTTAACCGATACTTTTACTTGTCCGATACCTTCAATTGCCGGAGACAATTTAATGTCGTTTTCAAGGACGAAAACTTGGTTTTCTTTGATTTCAATTTCAGAGATATTCACAGAATTGTAAGCTTCAAATTCTGCTGAAAGGGTGTGTATTCCTACGGGAACTACCAATTCAAATTTTCCATCAAGGTCTGAAACTGTTTTAATCTGTTCTGAGATGCTAATATTCGCACCTTTGATAGGATTGGCTGTAGACTCATCCAATATTTTACCGCGCAAAATACCCGTTTGAGCCAGAAGTTGCGTTGCAGAAAGCAATGCTAAAATTCCGAATAGTTTTTTTAAGTTTTTCATTCTGTTAACACGTTGATCGCAAAAACTTGAATAGGAGGCCTAAAAGACCTCCCAGTTCAAGAGTGTTTTAGAGAATATGATTATTATTTAGTTTCAAAAAGATTAGTTCAATGCACCTGCTTTATCAGCCCAAGTCCAGCTAGCAAAAGCAGATACGCTTCCTACTGTATTGGTAGTTACCTTTGTTGCTTTAGCGGCTACACCGTCTAAGAAGATTTTGCTCAAGTTGGTAGAGTCGGTTTTAACTTCCAATTTGTCAAAGGTCAAAGTAGTCCCATAGTTAGGAGCAGAAGTAGCGTCCAAATCAAAGTCACCACGACCATCTTTCATCCCAGCGTCAAAGTTGAAGAAGTAAATAGAGTTGAAATCACCTTGTGCATTTGATCTCCAGTTGCCCATTTCAGCTGCAGCAGAACCTTTTACCCAACCATTTTTAACGGTGTGTCCAGCTTTAGCAGAACCTTCAGGACCGTCAATTTCTAATGCATGGTCAGTGTTGTCACCACAAATAATTGCAAATCCGTCTAAAGTTCCAGACCAAGCTTGGTCAGTATCGATTGCATCGTCACCAGCGTTCCAAACTATGATGTTTTTAGCGTTTACAGATCCACCAAAAAACTCAACTCCGTCGTCTTGGTTAGCAATTACTTCAATGTTCTCGATTACAGTTCCAGCACCAACACCGCCTAAAGTCAAACCGTTGATTTCGTTACCTTCACCAATGTTAGCACCACCGTGACGAATAGAGATGTACTTCAATACTCCTGAATTGTCATTAGCATCTGTACCACCGTATAAACCGTTAGCATCAGTAGGAGGTATGCCTTCAATTGCAGCCTCAACAACGTCACCACTCAATGAAGCAGGAGCTTTACCCATGATCAATAAACCACCCCAAAGTCCATCAACGTTTGCATCCATGTTAGGAGAAGCGATTTCACCAGATTTAATTTCGTCAGCCACTGAAGTAAAAATGATAGGCATTGTAGGTGTTCCTTCAGCCATGATTTTTGCGCCGCGTGCAATGATTAACGCAGTTGCGTTCGCACCTGAACCTGCTTGTCCTTTGATTACTGTACCCGCTTCAATGGTTAAAGTGTTGCCTGAAGTAACCGCAATACGTCCGGCCAAGATGTAAACCTTGTCTTTTGTCCAAGTGGTACTTGCAGTGATGTTAGAGGTAACAATGACTTCGTTTGAAGTGTTGTTGTTGTTATCGCCGCCAGTGTTTTCGTCGCCACAAGCGTTAAACAACAATGCAGAGCTTAACAAAGCTACTGCGGTGAAAAGTGAATGAATCTTTTTCATAGAATGTGTTTTTTCTGATTGCAAAACACACCCTTGAATGTTACCTCAAAATTAAGCCGAGGTTATAAAATCATGGATTTATTGATTTACTCTAAAAAAGACTGATTCCAGTCCTTCTACATCAGCAGAGATTTCTTGTTCTACTTCAGCAAAATAGGCCGAAGTTGCCGCGCCAGCCATCACGTACATACCTTTCTTCAAGG
>JACCDT010222437.1_pt1 | contig 15844 bp, 20 predicted proteins | sample 7446291 | NCBI WGS metagenome assembly JACCDT01 (sample SAMN15323446, study PRJNA562643) | freshwater metagenome | isolation source: river surface water | place: USA:Blue River Watershed | collected 2017-08-17 | reverse complement strand
CCTCGATCGCGGGCATGATCGCTGCACCGATCTCCAGCGTCTACCCCAACATGGGCTCGCAGGTGCTGATCATGTGCTTTGTGGTGGTGGTGATAGGCGGCATCGGCTCGGTGCGCGGCGCCCTCATCTCGGCCCTGCTGGTGGGCCTGGTGGACACCTTCAGCAAGGTGCTGCTGCCGCAGATCTCCGGCATGCTGGTGTATGTGCTCATGGCCGCGGTGCTGCTGTACAAGCCCGAAGGCCTCTTCAAGCAGTGAGGACACGATGAGCGCTCCACAGATTCACATTGAAACCCTGCCGCGCAGCGTGCAGCTGCTGCTTGTGCTGGGCCTGCTGGCCCTCGCCGCTTTCCCCTTTGTCGGCTCGGACTTCTACACCGCCATGGTCAACCGCATGATGATCCTGGCGATCTTTGCGATGAGCCTGGACCTGCTGCAGGGCGTGACCGGCCTGGTGTCGCTGGGCCATGCGGCCTACTTCGGCATTGCGGGCTACGCGCTGGCCTTTGCCACACCGGCCAACGAGCCCATCAGCCTCTACGCCAGCCTGCCGCTGGCGGTGGGCGCCTCGGCCCTGGCCGCGCTGGTCATTGGCTTTCTGGTGGTGCGCACGCACGGCATCTACTTCATCATGGTCACCATGGCCTTTGCGCAGATGGTGTTCTACCTCTTCTTCGACAACAAGGCGCTGGGCGGCTCCGACGGCCTGTTCCTGAACTTCCGCCCCGACGCCATCGTGTTCGATCTGGAAAACAAGCGCGTGTTCTATTTCTTCACGCTGGGGTGTCTGGTGGCTGTCTACCTGTTCCTGCGCCGTGTGCTCTGGAGCCCCTTTGGCCGCTCGCTGGCGGGCATCCGCGTGAACGAGCACCGCATGCGCGCCCTGGGCTTTGGCACCTTCAGCCACAAGCTGGCCGCCTTCACGCTGGCCGGGGCGCTGGCGGGTCTGGCCGGCTTTCTGTGGGCCGCGCAGACCGGCTTTGTAAACCCCGAACTCATGGGCTTTCACATGAGCGCGCACGCCATCATGATGGTGATCCTGGGCGGCATGGGCAACTTTGCCGGGGCCATCATCGGCGCCTTCTCATTCGAGTACCTGCTGCACCTGTTCAAGGACCTGCCGCAGATCGGCAGCTTCAACACCGGCAAGCACTGGCAGATGTGGATGGGCCTGTTCATCGTGGCCCTGGTCATCTACGCACCCAAAGGCATTCTGGGTCTACTGGCCCGCGTGTTCGCCAAGAAGGAGGCCAGCGATGAGTGAAGCCCAAGTGCTGATGTCCGCGCGCGGCCTGACCAAGCGCTTTGGCGGCCTGGCCGCCGTCAACGATGTATCGCTCGACCTCTGGCACGGCAAACTGCACGCCGTCATCGGCCCCAACGGCGCCGGCAAATCCACGCTGACCAACCTGCTCTCAGGCGACCTGCCGCCCACCAGCGGCAGCATCACCCTCGATGGCCACGACATCACCGGCTGGACGCCCGAGAAAATCTCGCGCCACCGACTGGGCCGCAGCTATCAGAAGACCAACATCTTCCGCACCTTCACCGTCTGGGACAACGTGCGCCTGGCCGCGCAGTCGCGGGTGCAGCCCCACCCCTTCAACCCGCTGGGCTGGCTGGGCCAAGCCGACAGCATGGCCTCAGTCAACGCCCGCGCCGAGCGCGCCATCGAGCTGGCCGGCCTGCAAAGCCGCCGCCACACCATCGCTGGCGCCGCCAGCCACGGCGAACAGCGCCAGCTTGAAATCGCGATGACGCTGGCCACCGAACCGGTGGTACTGCTGCTCGACGAACCGCTGGCCGGCATGGGCGTGATGGAGGCCGAGCGCATGGTCGAGCTGCTGCTGCGCCTCAAAAAGGACCACGCCATGATGCTGGTCGAGCACGACATCGATGCGATTTTTGCCTTGGCCGACCACCTGACGGTGATGGTCAACGGCCAGGTGATCGCGAGCGACCAGCCCGCCACCGTGCGCGCCGACCGCCATGTGCAGGCCGCCTACCTGGGGGAACACTGACATGAGCGACACCCTGATCCACGCCCACGGCATCCACACCTACTACGGCGCGAGCCACATTCTGCGCGGCATCGACTTCACGGTTGGCCGTGGCGAAACGATTGGCCTGATGGGCCGCAACGGCATGGGCAAGAGCACCCTGCTGAAATCCATCATGGGCATCGTGCCGCCGCGCAAAGGCACCGTCGAGATCAAGGGCCAACCGATGAACGGCCGGCCCACGTTTGAAGTCGCACAGATGGGCATCGCCTACGTGCCCGAGGGCCGCGGCATCTTCGGCAACCTGAGTGTCGTCGAAAACCTGAAGATGGCGGCTCGCCCTGGTACCCGCGGCCAGCGCGACTGGACTTACGAGCGCGTGCTGGAGACCTTCCCGCGCCTGAAAGAACGGCTGGGCCATGGCGGCCAGCAGCTCTCGGGCGGCGAGCAGCAGATGCTCACCATTGGCCGTGCCCTGATGACCAACCCCGATGTGCTGATCCTGGACGAAGCCACCGAAGGCCTGGCGCCCCTGATCGCCCGCGAGATCTGGCGCATCTGCAGCGTCATCAAGGACAGCGGCATCAGCGCCATCATCGTCGACAAGAACTGGAAGCACGTCACCCAGATCACCGACCGCAACGTCATCCTGGTCAAGGGCGAGGTGGTGTTCGAGGGTACGTCAGAGGCCCTGCACGCCGACCCGAGCGTGCTGGAACAGCACCTGGGCGTTTAAAGCAAGGGACGGAGTTCGCGCGCTGCATCCAGCAACATCGGCAGCCACTTGCGTTCAACAGCGGCTTCGCCCAGCTGTTCAGCCGTGCCGACCACGTTGAGCGCAGCCAGTGTGCGGCCCTCCATGTTGCGCAGCGGCACCGCCAGGGCGTGGATGCCCAGCTCATGTGCATCCCGCGCCAGACAGAAGTCATCGATCCGGACCTGCTCGATCAAGGCCTTGAAGGCCTTCGGACTCACCTCGGTGTGCGGCGTGATGCGCGTCAGCGCCCGACCTTTGAGCCATGCGTTGAAGTCGGGCTTGGGCAGGCTGGCCAGCAGCACCCGTCCGGTGGAGGTGGCGTGCGCGGGCAGACGGGCACCCAGGTGCAGACCGTAAGCCAAGGCCCTGACCGGCTCGGCGTTGCCGGCACTGCGTGCAACGATCACGCCCTCGCCACCGTCGAGCACCACCGCACTGAACGCCGCCTGCGTCTGCGCCGCCAGCCGGTTGAGCGTGGGTTGCAGTGTGCGCGGCAGGCGCGAGGTGGCCATGTAGCTGCCCGCAAAGCGCAGCACTCTCGGCGACAGCCAGTAATGGGAGCCGTCACTCTCCAGGTAGCCCAGTTCGGCGAGCGTGAGCAAATGGCGCCGCGCCGCCGCGCGGGTGATGCCGGTGCGCTGCGCCGCCAGTGTGGCGTTCAGGCGCTGGCGTTCGGTGTCAAAGGCTTCGAGCACCGCCAGGCCCTTGGCCAGGCCTTCGATGTAGTCCGCTTTGGCAATCGTCATGGCTGGATTGACCTCTGTCAATTTGCGCGATCATCGCGCAAATGATCGAATGATCGCACAATTCATGCAGCTGGCCGCTGCAGCTACGCCTGGCTTTGCCTAAGCTTGCGCCATTGCTTTTCCCGCTCAGGAGACACCCCATGACCAAAGCCACCCGCACACAGGTCGCCATCATCGGCGCCGGCCCCTCCGGCCTGCTGCTGGGCCAGCTGCTCTACAAGGCGGGCATCGACGCCATCCTGGTGGAGCGGCAGACCGGCGACTATGTGCTCTCACGCATCCGCGCCGGTGTGCTGGAGCAGGTGACGATGGACCTGCTTGATGAGGCGGGTGTGGGTCAGCGCATGCATGCCGAAGGTCTGGTGCATGAAGGCTTTGATCTTTTGTTCAAAGGCGCGCGCCACCGCATCGACATGACCTCGCTGACGGACGGTAAAAAAGTGATGGTCTACGGACAAACCGAAGTCACGCGCGACCTGATGGATGCGCGCAGCAAGCTGGGCTTGCCCACCGTTTACGAAGCGCAGAACGTGCAGGTGCATGAGTTCGAAAGCAGCAAACCGCGCGTCACCTACGAAAAAGACGGGACCACCCACACCATCGAGTGCGACTTCATCGCCGGGTGTGACGGTTTTCATGGCGTGTGCCGCGCCAGCGCCCCCAAGGACAAGATCCGCGAATACGAGAAGGTCTACCCGTTCGGCTGGCTCGGTTTGCTGTCGGACACGCCGCCGGTGCACCACGAACTGATCTATGCCAACAGCCCGCGCGGCTTTGCCCTGTGCTCGCAGCGCAGCAAGACCCGCAGCCGCTACTACCTGCAGGTGCCGCTGACCGACAAGGTCGAGCAGTGGAGCGACGAGGCCTTCTGGGAAGAACTGCGTCACCGCCTGGACCCCGAAGCGCGCGCGAGCCTGGTCACCGGCCCCAGCATCGAAAAAAGCATCGCCCCGCTGCGCAGCTTCGTGACAGAACCGATGCGCTTTGGCCGCATGTTCCTGGCCGGTGATGCCGCCCACATCGTGCCGCCCACCGGCGCCAAAGGGCTCAACCTGGCGGCCACCGATGTGAAGTACCTCTCGACAGCCATCATCGAGTACTACCAACAGCACTCCGAAGCCGGCATCGACAGCTACTCGGAGCGCTGCCTGCGACGCATCTGGCGGGCCGAGCGCTTTTCCTGGTGGTTCACCAGCCTGATGCACCACTTCCCGGAAAACGGCGAGATCGGGCAGAAGTTCCAGGAGGCCGAACTCGACTACCTGATCCACAGCAAACCAGGCTCACGCACCATCGCCGAGAACTACGTGGGACTGCCGCTGGACTTTGGCGAGCGCTGAGCACCGATGCACTGCGGGTGACAAGGGCCGCTCTCGCGGCCCTTCATAATTTGCATTACTGAAACCCATTGCATTGCACATCCATGGTCAGTCTCAAGCCCTTGCGCGGCACGCGCGTTGTCAGCCTCGCCCTCAACTTGCCCGGCCCGGCCGCCTTGCGCCGACTGGCCGACATGGGTGCGCGCTGCACCAAGGTCAATCCGCCAGCCGGTGATCCGATGCAGCACTACACGGCAGGTGGCTATGCCCAGCTGCATGCGGGCGTGAAAGAAGTTTCGCTCGACCTCAAAGACCCCAAAGGTCAGGCCGGCCTGCACAAGCTGCTGGCTCAGGCCGACATCCTGATGACCTCGTTCCGCCCCTCGGCACTGAACAAGCTCGGTCTGGGCTGGAAGGCACTGCACCAGCAGTACCCCACGCTCAGTCTGGTCAAGGTGGTGGGCGCGCCGGGGCCGCTGGCCGAAATCCCGGGCCACGACCTGACCTACCAGGCCGAAGTCGACCTCGTGCCGGGCACGGACTTGCCTGCGAGCCTGTTTGCCGACATGGGCGGCGCACTCATGGCCAGCGAAGCAGCGCTGGCGGCGACGCTGCTGCAAAAAACCACCGGCCAGGGCACGATGCACGAAGTTGCTCTGAGCAGCGCCGCCGCCTGGCTGGCCCTGCCGCGCCAGTGGCAGATGACCACCCCCAAGGGGCCCGTGGGTGGCGCCCACGCCGGTTACCGCATCTACCCCTGCAAGAACGGCCGCGTGGCCATTGCCGCGCTGGAGCCGCATTTCGCACAGCGCCTGTGCGAGGCTGCCGGCCTGAAAAACGCGCATCCGGTCAAGGACCTGTTCAAGCCCTCGGTGCACCAGGCGATTGAAGCGTTTGTGGCTGGCCAGACGCGCCAGCAGCTCGATGCGCTGGCGCTTGCCAAGGACATTCCGCTCTTGACGATGAAATGAATTGACCAAGAAAAAAGCCCGTGAGAGGCACCTCACGGGCTTTGTTCTGGCGGAAACGGAGTCCGCTTACCGAGACCACCACAAAAAACAATCAACCACCTAAATCATTGATTTTCCTTGTTGTTTTCCGTACCAAGGTATACATTAACAACCATCAAACACCACGAACACCCGTGATGTTTTGTAGGAAGTTTGTAGGAAGCAACAGTTTGGCGGAGAGGAAAATCAATGGGGCGAGCACACAAGCTGAACCCACGGCAGGTTGACAAACTGCCCACAGGCGTCCACGGCGATGGGGCCGGGTTATCGCTGAATGTCACGGCTGGCGGATCACGATCATGGCTTTTCCGGTACATGCGCCATGGGAAGGCGCACTGGCTGGGCCTGGGCAGCCATCCAGACACTGGCCTGGCCGAAGCACGCGCAAAAGCAGCGGAGCTGCGCGAACTGCTGCGCCAAGGCGTTGACCCACTGCAACGCAAGCGAAGCGAACGGAGCGCCGAGATTGCCGCAGCGGTCAAGCGCCTGACCTTTGAAGAGGCTGCAGCGGCCTACATTGAGCGCAACCGGGCTGGCTGGAAAAACGCCAAGCATGCCCAGCAGTGGCAAAACACGCTGACCACCTACGCCTTTCCCGTCCTGGGCAAGTTGGACGTTGGGCACATCGAGACCGCCCACGTCTTGAGGGTGATCGAGCCCCTTTGGACCACCAAGACCGAGACCGCCAGCCGGGTCCGTGGCCGCATCGAAAGCGTGCTGGACTGGTGCAAGGTCAACCGGCTGCGCGACGGCGAGAACCCGGCACGCTGGACCGGCCATCTCGATCAGGTGCTGCCCGCCCGCAGCAAGGTTGCCAAACAGGAACACTTCGCCGCCCTGCCCTGGTCCGAGATCGGGGCCTTTATGGCACGCCTACGCACCAAGCCAGGCATTGCGGCCCGAGCACTTGAATTCGCCATCCTGACCGCCGCCCGCAGTGGTGAGGTGCGCGGCGCACGGTGGGACGAAATCGACCACGAGGGCAAGGCCTGGACAGTCCCTTCAGACCGCATGAAGGCAGGCATTGAACACCGCGTCCCGCTGTCCCCCACCGCCATGAAGCTGCTGGCGCAGGTGCGCGACAGCACGCCGACAGGTGAACTGATTTTCCCCGGCCCGCGTGGCCAGCTGTCCGATGCGGCCATGACCAAGGCACTGCGCGACATGGGGCTGACCGTTACCGCCCATGGTTTCCGGAGCACCTTCCGCGACTGGGCTGGCGAGAGCACACACCACCCGCGCGAGGTGATCGAGCACGCCCTGGCACACCGGCTGGCCGACAAGGCCGAAGCTGCATACCAGCGCGGCACGCTTTTCGAGAAGCGCCGAGCCCTGATGAACGACTGGGCCGACTACTGCAACACCCAACCCCAAACAGACGAAAGGAATGAGTCATGACCGAACTGATCACCGCCAAGCCGACCGAGCAAAAGCACCAGCTGGGCCGCAGATTCTTCGAGGCCACGGCCTGCGCCTACCCGCCCGCCGTCATGCCCGATGACGTTTTGCTGGTGGACATGGACGCCAACCGTGTGACCGTTGACGGGCTTTATCTGGTAGAGCGCATCAAGGACGGGGCTGTGACTTGGATGGGCTGCAGGCGTTTTGAACTGAGCGTGCTGGGTGGCGTGAACATGGTTGAGGCCAGTGGCGAGGTGGCGGCCTTCGCGGCCGTTGACAGCCTGCGCATCGCTGGCCGCGTACTGCGCGTGTACGGGCGAAAGTCATGAGCACCGTGCAGCTGCGCGCCAGTACCCGGTCATTCGGCGTGGCCGAGCTGTCCGCCAATGATGGCCTGGTCATTCTGCAGATCGGCCCAGAGAGCGCCCGCATGGGCTTCAGCGTGGAACTGTCACCGGCATGCGCCCGTGATCTGGCCGCCGCGCTGCTGGCCCAGGCCGAGGCCATCAAACCGATTGCACCGCCCCCGCCCAGGCCTGCTGATCCCGCGCAGGAAGCAGCACAGCCGAAGGCGCTGCCGGTGACCGGCTTTATTCGGCAGTCCGAGCTGATCCCGCGCATCATCCCCTTCAGCAGCACCACACTTTGGCGCAAGGTCAAAGCCGGGGAATTCCCGGCCCCGGTCAAACTGTCAAAGCGCGTGACCGCCTGGCGGGCCGAGGACGTGCGGGCATGGATGAACGTAGGGGGCCGGCAGCAATGAGCACAAAGACACAGCAGCGGGAAATTTTGTCACTGCTGAACGGTAACCAAGCTGCCGCACAGATTATTTTCGATGCAGTGGCACGCATTGCCGAAACGATGCAAATGGAGATTGCCACACACAGGACAGACAAGGAAATCAAAGACGGTCTGAAAACTATAGGCAAAGCATTGAGGCAACTCCATCTCAGAGCACTGGGCGACAAGGTAAAGCGTGCACGCGGCGAGAGGGCATTGGAGACGCTGAAAAAGAAGGTCAACAGCGATGGACAAGGGCACTGTGGACGGGAGTGGCTACACCTGCGCGAGGAGGCCGCATTACGAGGCGGTCAGATCTTGTACGCGATCTTAGAACTCGAGCAGGCAATTGAAAATGACATGCTGCCCACTAAGCCAGACGCCACGATGATCCAAATTGTTGCCGAGCTTGCCGGTCAGGCGCACGATCAAGTCCAGTCATCACGAGGCGGCCCCGGCAGCTTGCGAGAGCCTGAGAAGGGGCCGCGAAGTGCCATCCTTTTCCATGTTGCACGCGCAGCCGAAAAGGCAGGGATTACGGTTTCCCGCGATGTCCGATTTTGGAACCTTGCTTCGGCAGCGTACGCCATGGCTGGCATAAAGGTAGACCCTGAAAACGACATTCGACAGATGACTTTCCGTTAGTCAGTCACGCCAAAAACAACGATTTATTACCCTGCCCCTTTTGCACGCATTCCGCAAAAGTAACGCCCATGGCGCACCAACAGCGCCAAGCGTTAACCAAAGGAGTGCGACACCATGCAAACCAAACCTCTGCCCGATGCAGTTGCCAGCTTCGACAAGCTGCCCGACTCAGCCCTGATTGATGCCCGCACGCTGGCAGGCATCACCGGCAAACACCTGAATACCGTCACCCGCTGGGTAAAGGCTGGCATTCTGCCCGCCCCCGTCAAGTTGCCACTGAGCACCAACCGCTGCTGGCGTGTCGGTGAAGTCCGCCGCGCCCTGGCTGGTGCACAGGAGGCCTGAGCATGCAGCAGGCCCACGACACCGCAGCAGACAAGGAATTCGCGAGCCTTCGGGCACAAGCGGCACTACGCGGCCACGAGCTGCACCGATCCAACCCAGCAGACGGCCCGACACGCTACTGGGCCAGCCGCTGGGGCATGACACGCGAGCTGCCCAGCATTCAGGACGTGCGCGCCTTCCTGCGCCAGATCGTCACCAGCGAATGAGCAATGCAGCAATCACTGCGGCATGGCGGGCAGACGTGACCCCTGCAGCCCGAAAACTGGTGCTGATCTACCTGGCAGACCGCATGAACGAGCAGACCGGGCAGCTGAACCCGTCAGTCACGACCGTGGCCAAGGCATGCGGAATGTCACCAAGGCAGGCCCAGCGCCACATGCACGACCTGGAACAGATGGGACTGCTGCAGGTGATCGGGAACCACTTCGGCGGCAGTCCGCACGCAACCAGACGTTACCGGTTGAACCTGCCCGAAGTTATCCACACGGGTGACACCCATGACAGGGGTGACATGCATGACACGGGTGACACGGATGACGCGAGGGGTGACACCCATGACACCCCAGGGGTGACATCCATGACGCATACGGGTGTCACCGATGTCACCCAATCCAGAAGAGAACCAGAAAAGAACCAGAAGGGAACCAGAAATAAGGAGCGCAAGCGCTCCGCCACCATCGATTGCCCCTCTGATGTTGACCAAAAGGTTTGGCAGGACTGGATGCAGCTTCGCAAGGCAAAGGGAGCCGCAGTAACTCAGACCGTGGTGGAAGGCGCACGCCGTGAAGCCGACAAGGCAGGCATGACCCTTGAGGAATTCCTGCGCGAGTGGTGTCTCAGAGGCTCCCAGGGCCTGAAGGCTGAATGGTTGCAGCCCAAGCAAGGGGGGGCGGGCATGGTCAACAAGCAGGAGGCCCTGGAACAGCGAAACAGGGCAGTCGTGGACTCATGGCTGACCAGCCAGGGGCACAAGCCCACAAGACGCCGCATGCCAGAGCCTGAGAATTGGCATCTCAAGAACTACGGACCAGGGGGGAAGCTATGAACCAAACCAGCGAGCAATCGAACCCGGTAACGGGTAACGCATGGGGTAACAAACAGCGGGCAACAGAAAACAGGCCCGGCCTGCAGGCCAGCAACCATGCGGGTTACAGAGAACAGATGCAGACGCTCAGTCTGCACGAACAAGGGCAAGCCGACCGCAAGCCGACAGGCCAGGAGCTGGTCCGCATGGCGCTGGAGCGAGGCGAGAGCCTGACCGCATTGGATGCACTGCACCGGTTTGGCATGTACCGGCTGGCCACGGCAATCCATGCACTGAAGGCCAAGGGCCTGCCCATAGTGGCCGACACCATCGAGACGCGAGGCGGGGCAAGGGTGGCACGGTACAGGCTGGCCAATGCGGTGACGCCGTGAGCTGGTGCAGCAGATGGCAAGACCCCTGCCCGGTGTCCCCCCGCCCTATCACGGGTCCTTTACCCCCCTACACCATGGCGGGCGGCAACCGGCCCCGTGGTTTCCAGTGTGAGTGCCCCCAAAACTTCATTTCCGTTTCCAACACAGCCAAGGACAGACCATGAAAGCAAACAAACCCGAGGCCATGCTGGCCAGCATTCCAGAGACCGCCGCCATGCTGGGGGTGACAGATCGCCGCCTGCGGCAACACTGCGAGGCCGGGGGCATCCCGCGACCTGAGCGCGGCATGGTTGACCCAGGATGGGCGCTTTACTTCGCCAGTGGCCAGCGCATGACAGCCGAACTTTCAAACCCGCCGAAGGACCCGGGCGTGCTGGTGGCCGTGGCGTGGGCTATCGGCTGCGGAGGCCCTGCCGGGGCCAGAGAGGACCGCGCGCTGCTGGTGGAGCTTTTCGAGCGCAACGGCAAGACCGCCGATGATGCCCTGATCTCACTGGGCCGCGCCGTGGAGCTGATCGAGCAGAGCAACCGGAGCCGCTGAACACCGGAAACAGCGATTTATTACCCTCGGCAGGTTAGATGTCGGCGGGCATTCTTTGGGCATTGAAATTCAATGTTTGAAAGGCCCCAAAAATGACCCCGACCACCAAGCCGAGCACCCCGACCAATCCGCTGCTGATTGCCATTCAGGAAGCACAGCGGGCCATGCCCTACCAGGCGCGCTATACACCCGGCATTGAAGAGCCGCAATACCTGCCCAAGCGGGCCGCCAGCCTTCGCACTCTGACGCTGGCCAGCACTTCGGTGAGCGTGGACAGCACCGGCCAGATCATTGTGGGCAGCACTGCCAACATGGCCGGTGAAACCATCTCCATTGAGAAAGCCATTTTCCAGGGCAGCCGCTTTGCCCAGGCTGGCGGCAATCTGATTTTCCTGCCTGAGCACGCCCAGCCCGTGGAAACCGGAAAAACCGGCATCGTAGCGCTTCGCAATGAGCCGGTTTCCTTCAGCGTGGTGAAGCCTGCCGCGCTGGCCCTGGTGGCCGATGACGCTGACGCGCCGACCGGCACCCTGCCGGTGTACGTGTCCAGCATCGACCGCACCGGCCAAAAGTCCTACGGGGTGGCTTTCAAACTCAGCCGCGCCGACCAGAAAGAGCGAGGCGAAGAAACCACCGCCGATGAGCTGCTGGCCAGCATCGTGGCGGGCTTGTCCAAAGTGGTGGACCGTCTCGCCCTGCAGGCCATTCTGGCGGCCACCCCGACAAATTTCAGCCTGGCCGCTGCTGCAGCTGCAGGCGTGCGCTTCGGTGAGCTGCGCGCCCTGGTGGGCACGTCCGCAACGGCGGCAAGTATCCGCGCCGATGGCCGCCTGATCGCTGCAGGCATCGAGGCCGAGCTGACCGACACTATGAGCCAGACCGTGATCGGTGACTTTTCCAAGGCCGCCGCCGTGATCGGCCCGGACCTGCAGATTCTGGTTTCCCGCTTGAACAAAAACGGTGACGTGACCGTGACGGCCTGGCTGAGTGCAGATGCTGTCTGCCCGGCTGCAGGCCGTTTCTGGCTGGGGGCTTGAGCATGTTTGGCAGCATTGTCCGAGCACTGACGGGCCGGGGCGGCAACGCCCTGCCCGAGCACGTTCAAAGCGCCATCGATGCCGCCCGGTTTATGCCCAGATCGAGCGACGAGGAACAAGGCCCGCGCGTGGCAGTGACGCTGGCCGGTGGCGGCCTGCGAGGCGCATTCATTTTCGACCGAGAGACGGCCGAAAAGCGCGTGCTGACCCGCTGGCCCGAGCTGACGCCCGAACAGGTCCGCCGCTGCGTGGACGGCCTGGAGGCTGGCGTTATGCGAGCTTCACGACTTGACGCGCCGACCCAGCGCAAAAACTGGGTGACGAAGTACAGCGAATGATTTTCCAGCGCCCTGGCCGGTGGCGCGAATAACCGGCTGGTTCATCCCTCCCCCGGGGGTTTTACGGGGCGGCGCGAAGGCCGGAAGCTGACGCCCGCCCCGGTTTTTTCAGGAGCACACAATGACAAACCGCAAATTGTCGGCAACAGTGACCATCGGCGGAGCACTGGCCAGCAGCTTCAAAAGCATGATTGGACAGAGCCGCATTCAGCTGGGAACCGTGGGCCAGAGCATCGGTCAACTGACGAGCCGACAGCGTGAGCTGAATTCGACCATCCGCGAACAGGAGCGACTGGGGGCCGCAGGGTCCGCGCTGCGGGTTTCGCTGGCGAATCAGGAACTCGGAGCCATCAACAAGCAAATCGAGGCCCTGAGGAAGCGAAATTCCATGTTGGCCAAGGGTGCAGAGATGCGGGCAGGCGGGGCGGCCATGATGACGCAAGGCGGCCTGATGATCGGCGGGGCGGTGGCCATGGCCGCAACCCTTGGAGCGCCGGCGCGCGCTGCTGCGGACCTTGAGCACAAGCTGCAGCTGATCGGCAACACGGCCAACATGACCAAGACCGAGATTGCCGCCCTGAGTGACCAGATTTTCAGGGTTTCCAAGGCATCGAATCAGAGCACCGATGACGTTACCCGCGCCATCGGCTTTCTGGTGGCCGCTGGCATGGACGTAAAAACCGCAGTGGCCAGCCTTGAGACCGTTTCCAAGGGGGCCACGGCTGCAGGCGCTGACGTGGAGGACCTGGCCAAGGCCGCATTCACCCTGAATGATTCCATGGGCATTGCACCGGAAAAACTCAATTCCGCCCTGAACATCCTTGCCAAGGCAGGCAAGCAGGGCAATGTCGAGCTGAAGGACATGGCAAAGCAACTGCCGGTCCTGGGGGCTGGCTTTAAGGCCCTGAAGATGGAAGGCCCGGAGGCTGCTGCAACGATGGGCGCGGCCCTGCAGATCGCGCGCAAAGGCGCGGCCGATGCAGACGAAGCCGCCAACAACATGAAGAACTTCATTGCCAAGGTCATGGCGCCCGAGACGCTGAAGAAGGCAAAGAAGGAATTCGGAATCGACCTTTACAAAATCATTCTTGACGCCCAGACCAAGGGAGAAAACCCCTTTGAGGCTTCGATGCAGGCCATCATCAAGATGACCCAAGGCGACCAGAAGAAGATCGGCGAATTGTTTGGTGACATGCAGGTCCAGAACTTCATCCGGCCCATGATCGAAAACTGGTCCAAGTATCAGCAGATTAAGCGCGAGAGCATGACGCCCGAGGACGTGCTGGTCGAAGATTTCCGCAAGATGATGGAGACCATGAAGGAGGCTACAAAGGGCCTGGGCAACGCATGGCAGCGCCTGATGATTACCATGGGCACCACCTACGGCCCGGTCATCGGTGACGTGGCCAAGAGCCTGACAGGCGCACTGGACAGCCTGCAGGCATTTACCAAGGCCAACCCCGAGACCGTGCGCGCCGTGGTGAGCACCACCGGCGTGCTGATCGGCCTGACCGCTGCGCTGGGTGTGGGCCGCCTGGCGGTGGGTGGCATCACCTTTGCCCTGGGGGCCATCCCGCCGCTGGTGACGGCTGCAGGAACCGCATTCAGCTGGCTGGCAGGGACGGCCATCCCGGCCGTGGTGGGAGGTATTCGCGCCATCACGCTGGCCATGGTCGCAAACCCTGTTGGAGCACTGGTCACTGGCCTGGTGGCGGGCGCGGTCCTGATCGCATCCAACTGGGAGACCGTCACCAAGGTTTTCCGGGGTGTGGGTGACGCCATCGGCAGCGCCTGGAACAAGGCCAAATCGTTTTTTGGGGGCGGTACTGGGCCATCGTCAACGACCGGGCAAAGCCCCGGGGTGACTGCAGCCGCGCCGCCCGTGCCGGTGATGCGAGCAGGGGGGGCCAACGTCACCAACAACGTGACCAACGCGCCAACCATCACGATCAACCAGCAGCCTGGGCAAGACAGCAAGGGACTGGTGGCTGAGCTGCGCCGTGAGCTTGAACGACAAAACGCAGTGGCCGCCCGTGGCCGCATGTACGACATGGCACTGGGGTACTGACATGCAAGAGCTTTACGACCGAATCGACGCCCTGATTGACAGGGCCAAGACTGCGCGGGCACGCGCCCTGACGCTGGCCGACCCCTGCACCGTGGCCGGGGACCAGCTGGCCACAGACCTTGCCGAGCTGTCCAAGGACTTTCTGGGGGTGTCTACCGCACTGCGGCAGGCCGCCCGCGAGGTGGCCGACACTGAAGCCGCCGCCCGCCCGAAGTGGGCGCCGAAGATGACCAAAGCACGCGCTATGCGCGAGCTGGAAAAACGGGGGGCCTACCGTGTCCAACTGTGAGCCCCTTTCACCGTTGGTGCTGGAACTGATCGACATGATAGGCAAGCGTACGACAATGGCGCTGCTGCGCGCAGCCGGTGGGCAACTGATCTACGTCCCGCGTAAGCTGACCGCCAATACAAAGCTTGCACAAATGGTCGGGCTACAGGCTACGCACCGGATGATGACCCGATGGAGTGGGCAACAAATCAGACTGCCGGGATTGGCTGCAACCGATCGCGCCAAACGAGACATGGTGATCAAGCGAAACGCTGCTGCAGGTCAACCCATAGACCGACTGGCCGCGCAAAACGGCCTGACCGTGAGGCAGATTTACAACATCCTGAGCCGCTGATTTTTTGTAGGAACGCTTGTAGGAAAAACAGGCAAAAAAGAAAAAAGCCTAAGTGAATCAATCACTTAGGCTTTATCTTGGCGGAAACGGAGGGATTCGAACCCTCGATGAGGCTCTACACCCCATACTCCCTTAGCAGGGGAGCACCTTCGGCCACTCGGTCACGTTTCCAAAGTGGACAAATTATAGCTCAGGCCTGGTCCAGATCGAAGGCCTTGTGCAGGGCACGCACGGCCAGTTCCATGTATTTTTCGTCGATCACGACCGAGGTCTTGATTTCAGAGGTGGAGATCATCTGGATGTTGATGCCCTCTTCGCTGAGCGAGCGGAACATCTTGCTGGCCACACCCACATGGCTGCGCATGCCGATGCCGACGATGGACACTTTGCAGATCTTGGTGTCGCCGACCAGTTCGGTGGCGCCCAGGGCGGGCATGACTTTGTCCTTGAGCAAGTCCACGGTGCGGGCATAGTCGTTGCGGTGCACGGTGAAGCTGAAGTCGGTCTTGCCGTCCTTGCTCAGGTTCTGGATGATCACATCGACTTCGATGTTGGCATCGGCCACGGCGCCCAGGATCTGGTAAGCGATGCCCGGCTTGTCGGGCACACCCAGCACGGAAATTTTGGCTTCGTCGCGGTTGAAAGCGATGCCGGAAACGACGGCTTGTTCCATTTGTTCGTCTTCCTCAAAAGTGATCAGGGTGCCGGAAGCGGCTTCTTCATTGATGTCGATGTCCCAGGGCGTGAAGCTCGAGAGCACGCGCATGGGCACCTTGTACTTGCCGGCGAATTCGACCGAGCGGATCTGCAGGACCTTGG
>JACCDT011244459.1_pt1 | contig 15846 bp, 17 predicted proteins | sample 7446291 | NCBI WGS metagenome assembly JACCDT01 (sample SAMN15323446, study PRJNA562643) | freshwater metagenome | isolation source: river surface water | place: USA:Blue River Watershed | collected 2017-08-17 | reverse complement strand
CGACCGTCGTGTTGTCGCGTGACATCGCCGCGCTGGGTATCTACCCCGCCGTCGATCCGCTCGATTCCACCTCGCGCCAGCTCGATCCGCAGGTGGTGGGGCAGGAACACTACGAGACTGCCCGTGCCGTGCAGATGACGCTGCAGCGCTACAAGGAGCTGCGAGACATCATCGCGATTCTGGGCATGGACGAACTGGCTCCGGAAGACAAGCTGACCGTGGCACGCGCTCGTAAGATGCAGCGTTTCCTGTCGCAGCCTTTCCACGTTGCTGAAGTGTTCACTGGCGCACCGGGCAAGTATGTGTCGCTGAAGGACACCATCAAGGGCTTCAAGATGATCGCCTCCGGGGAACTCGACCACCTGCCCGAGCAGGCGTTCTACATGGTCGGCACCATCGAAGAAGCTGTCGAGAAAGCGAAGAAACTGCAGTAATCTCCGCCGCCCCGCAGCGCTGCTGCGGGGCACGCTTTCCGATACCGACAAGGGCTTCCTATGGCAAACACAATTCACGTTGACGTGGTCTCCGCCGAAGAGCAGATCTTCGCCGGCGAAGCCGAGTTCGTCGCGTTGCCGGGTGAAGCGGGCGAGCTGGGCATCTATCCCAAGCACACGCCGCTGATCACGCGCATCCGTCCGGGCGCGGTGCGCATCAAGGTTGCCGGTCGTGCCGACGAAGAATTCATCTTCGTCGCCGGCGGCATCCTCGAAGTGCAGCCGAACGCGGTCACCGTCCTCGCCGACACAGCAATCCGTGGTCATGACCTCGACGAGGCCAAGGCAACGGCAGCGAAAAAGGCGGCCGAAGAGGCACTGCAAAATCGCGGGTCGTCGATCGACTATGCGCATGCGCAGGCCGAACTGGCAGAGGCAATGGCACAGCTTGCAGCGATTGCCAAGCTGCGCCAGAAGCGCTGATCCGCACCGCTGCACGCAGTACCTGCATCACCCGCGAAAGGCAGCTTCGGCTGCCTTTTGTTTTTCTAAGGTTTGTCCAGGCCCCACCAGCGACAACGCTAACCGGCCAGCCGCACCTTTCGGCGATAATACCGGCCACATCCTACTGACCCAACGTTCATTCCATGTCGACATCCTTTGCCCCGCTGAAGAACGATACTTTTCTGCGCGCACTGCTGCGCCAGCCGACCGACTACACGCCGCTGTGGCTGATGCGCCAGGCCGGCCGTTACCTGCCTGAATATCGCGCGACGCGCGCCAAGGCCGGTTCGTTCATGGGATTGGCTACCAACCCGGATTACGCCACCGAGGTGACGCTGCAACCATTGGATCGCTATGCACTCGACGCGGCGATCCTGTTCTCGGACATCTTGACGGTGCCGGATGCTATGGGATTGGGTCTGTCGTTTGCCGAAGGTGAAGGCCCGCGCTTTGCCCGCCCTTTGCGCGATGAACAAGCCGTGCGGGCCTTGCAGGTACCCGATCTATCGAAACTGCAATACGTGTTCGATGCCGTGACTCAGATCCGCCGCGAGCTCAGCGGTCGTGTGCCCCTGATCGGCTTCTCAGGTAGTCCGTGGACTTTGGCCTGCTACATGGTCGAAGGCGGCGGGTCAGACGATTTCCGGACCGTTAAGTCCATGCTGTACGACCGTCCGGACCTGATGCATCACATTCTGTCGATCAATGCGACCGCAGTGGCAGCGTACCTGAACGCGCAGATCGATGCCGGCGCCCAGGCGGTGATGATTTTCGATACCTGGGGTGGCGCGTTGGCGGACGGCGTGTATCAGGCCTTCTCGCTGCATTACATGCGCGAGGTGATTCGCCAGCTCAAGCGCGAACATGACGGTCAAAAAATTCCCTGCATCATGTTTACCAAGGGCGGCGGCCTGTGGCTCGATGAGATCGCCGACAGCGGTGCCGACGCGGTCGGCCTCGACTGGACGGTCAATCTGGGCAAGGCGCGCGCGCGAGTTGGCCACAAAGTGGCGCTGCAAGGCAATCTCGATCCGAACGTGCTGTTCTCAAAGCCTGAGCAGATCCGCGCCGAGGTGCGTCGCACGCTCGAATCGTTTGGCAAGCCCGGTACGGACACCGGCCATGTCTTCAATCTCGGCCATGGCATTTCACAATTTACGCCGCCGGAATCGGTGACCGTGCTAGTCGAAGCTGTCCATCAGTTCAGCCGCGAAATGCGGCAAGGATGAGCTGTACCGATCGCGTGAGCGAGCACTTATGCACAAAAATCGCGTGCGATAAAAAAATCAACGACTTGCGAATCGATATAAAAACCAAATCAAGATTGAAGAAGTAAGTCGTTGATTTAAAAATCTAATTTTAGAAATTGTGAATTTCGAAAATTAGAGCTTGTGCTTGGTGCCGCAGAAAATTTGCCAGATGGAATAGCCTTGTTCACAAAGATATCCACAGCTCTCCCAGGAGGCTTGTGGATTATCTCGACGGCAGATTCAATTGATTGCCAATGAGAAATTAAAATGTTTGCGTGAAAAAATTGGCGCCTTGGCAAGCTTGGGAGGCCGACGGGCGAGGGCAGCCGCATCGGAGCCTTACTAAACCGCCAAAGCCGAGGCCAGGCAAGGGTTGTCACGGAATCGAAGTGCAGTTGTTCACAAAATATCGAGAAGTCAAGGGTGCGACAAAATTTTTGCTGCTGAAATTTCAGAGACGCACGAGCTAAGCTAAGTCTTTGATTTTATTCGTACTCTGTAAATGCATTGAAGTTAAGCAAACTGTATGACCCCGCATGGAATCAGGGTTTTCGGCTGTCAAGCCCTGCTTATGCACAAAGTTATCCACAGAAAATGTGGATAGTCGAAAAAGCGCTTATGCGACCGTGATTTAGCCCACCATTTGAGGATTTACCTTAAGTCGTGACCCGAAGCATCCTCACCGTGGCACTCGATACGCCGCTTGATACCGTATTCGATTACCTGTGGATTGCGCCGCCCGAGCCACCGCAAGCTGCGGCCATCGGCCAGTTGGTATTGGTGCCTTTCGGGCGGCGCGAAGTCGTCGGACTCATCGTCGATATCAAGCAGCACAGTGACGTCGACGAGGCAAAACTGCGGCAGGCCATCGCCTTACGGCATCAGCTCGCCCCGGTGACGGATGAATGGATCGCGTTATGCCGGTTCGCTGCCGAGTACTACCAGCGGCCCATTGGCGAAGTGGCGTTGCCTTGTTTGCCAAAGCATTTACGCGCCGCAAAAACCGTGGCGCTCGATCGCGCTATCAAAAAGCTGGCGCAAGCGCTTCCCCACGCCGAATCGCCCACCCAGACAGCGCGCCCGGCGCTGAATCCCGAACAACTCACGGCAGTCGATGCGATCGCAGACGCAGCAGCCTTTCAGGCACACCTGCTATTTGGCGTGACCGGCAGCGGCAAGACCGAGGTGTACCTGCACGCGGCAGAGCGGATTTTGCAGCGTCATGCAGCCCGGGGCGAGGCTGCACAAGTGCTGATGCTGGTGCCTGAAATCAACCTCACGCCGCAGCTGGAGGCCAGCGTACGCGCGCGCTTCCCCGAACTGCAGGTAGCAACGCTGCATAGCCAGCTGGCTGAAGGCGAGCGTCTGCGGCATTGGATCGCCGCACATCAAGGGCGCGCCGGCATTGTGCTGGGCACGCGGCTGTCGGTGCTCGCGTCGATGCCGCAACTGCGACTGATCGTCGTCGACGAAGAGCACGATCCGTCCTACAAGCAGCAAGAAGGCCTGCGATATTCCGCGCGCGACCTTGCCGTATGGCGGGCACGACAACTGAACATTCCGGTCGTGCTCGGCTCTGCGACGCCTTCGGTGGAAAGCTGGCACCACGGGCAGACCGGCCGCTACCGCTTGCTCACGCTCACCCGGCGCGCAGCCGCCCAGGCGCAGCTGCCGCGCGTCGCACTGATCGATCTCGAGGTACAAAAAGCACCCGACGGCCTGTCGCCGCCGCTGGTCGCCGCACTACGCGCGCGGCTGGAGCGCGGTGAGCAATCGCTGTTATTTTTGAACCGGCGCGGCTATGCACCGGTAATTCATTGCGACGCTTGCGGATGGATCAGTAATTGCCGGCGCTGTACGGCATTTATGGTGCTGCACAAGCCGGAGCGACGCTTACGTTGTCATCATTGCAGCCTCGAACTCCGGGTGCCGGAGCACTGCCCCACTTGCGGCAATGTCGACCTGCAGCCATTGGGGCGAGGTACGCAGCGCGTCGAAGAGCATTTGCATGGGCTATTTCCTGACGCGCGTATCTTGCGTATCGATGCCGATTCGACGCGCAGGAAAGGCAGCGCGCAGGCCGCGTTCGAGGCCGTGCATCGTGGTGACGTCGATATCTTACTCGGCACGCAAATGGTCGCTAAAGGCCACGACTTTCAAAGGCTGACGCTGGTCGGCGTGCTCAATCCTGACACCGCCTTGTTTTCGCAGGACTATCGCGCCGGCGAGCGACTGTTCGCCCAGCTGATGCAGGTCGCCGGACGTGCCGGTCGCGCCGGGGCCAGGGAAGGCGAGGTCGTGAGCAGCGAAGTGCTGCTGCAGACCCGCTATCCGCAACATCCTCTGTATCGCGCGCTGCTTAGCCATGATTACGTCGGCTTTGCGGAAAGCACGCTTGCCGAGCGGCGCGCCGCCGGCCTGCCGCCCTTTGTGTTCCAGGCCCTCTTGCGCGCCGAAGCACGAACCTTGCAAGAGGCGCTCGACTTTCTGCAGCAGGCCAGCGCTTTGATGGCGGTCGACGGAATCCTCCTTAACGAGCCGGTCCCGATGACGATCACGCGTGTGGCCGGAGTCGAGCGCGCTCAGCTGCTCGTCGAGTCCGCATCGCGCCCGCAGCTACAGGCATTCCTGAAGCCCTGGATGCAGGCGCTGCGACAACTTAAGTCACGACTGCGCTGGTCGCTTGAGGTCGATCCGGTCGATATCTGAGCGATAGTGGCTCAGAGAGCCTGCGGCCTCGACGTGCCACTGTCGATCAAATGCGGCGGCACGGACGGATCGAAGTCCTGCCAGTCGCCGTTGACGATCCGGCCATCGCCAGATTCGAGCGCCGTCGCACCGTGCTCGCGCAGCAGCGCAATCGCACGCTCTTTGCAGCGTTCGGTCGGCGTGCTGACGGCCACCAGCAGACCGGCATGCCGGATCGCCGGTGAGTCGGCTGCAGCCTCGTCTTCTTTCATCGCGCCAAGGGCGCCGACGAGGTTGCCTACATGGGCGCCGACCAGACCGCCTGTGATCGCGCCGATCGGACCCGTGAGGGGTGTCGTGATGGCACCGATGGCCGCACCGATCACGCCGCCCGTCGTCGTGCCAGCAGCGGTGCCTTGGGTCGACGCCTGAGCGCCAGTCGATTTGTCATGATCGCCGCCGATAACGTAACGCGCGTGCTGACCGGCGGGCGAGACGAAAAAGCTGCTGATGTGCTCCGCCGGAAAACCTGCCGCGCGCAGCGCGCCAACTGCAGCTGCAACGGACGATTGCTCTTCAAAACTGCCTGCGATGATATTGGCCAATCTGCCCTCCGCATGCCCTGTCGGAATGATCATTAAGAGAAGCCAGAGCGAGCGGAAGTTCAAGAATGCGCGGTTCGACGCCAGCGCCGGGGAACCGTTACCAGCGCACGATGCCAAAAACATATGGCTGCAGAGACGACGGATACGGGCAAGCTACGCATACCGGTGACGGAGGAAGTGCTTCGCGTCGGGCATCGTGTGACGGACACCGGGCGCGGCATACGCATTCACAAGACGGTCAACGAGGAGACGCTGCATGTCGATGAGGCGCTGCAGCGGCAGGAATTACAGATTGAGCATGTGCCGGTCAACGCGTGGGTCGATGGTGCGCCGCCCGTGCAGCGGCAAGAGGGTGACACCCTGGTGATTCCTGTCTTGGAAGAAGTGTTGGTGGTGCAGAAGCGTCTGCGGCTGACGAAGGAAATCCGCATCACCGCCCGGACCCATATCGATCATGTATCTGAGCAGGTCGTGCTGCGCAAGGAACACGTTGCCGCCGAGCGCTTCGATGACGGCGATCTGAGCGCTGATAAGGAGGGCGTGCCGCCGCCGTAACGTCATATCGTCCAGTGGCGACAAGTTCAACATTCAACAGGATCCGGCAGGATCCAACAGGAGATCAACATGAACCAAACTGTCGTGGCCGTCTTCGATGAGTACGGCGATGCGCAGTCAGCGGTGAATGCGCTGTACCAGGAGGGCGGGTTCACTCGCGCGGACGTGAAGCTGAGTCCGGCCGAAGACACCGACGATGCGCGTCGTCAATCGCTGCGCACTCAGGCGAAAAACGACGCGAATGCCGCCGATACCGGTGGCTGGAGCATCGGCGATTTTTTCAAATCGCTGTTCGGCACAGACCAGCATGGCGACGACGCCGGCGTCTATGCAGAGGCCGTGCGGCGGGGCGCCTATATGGTCAGCGTCGATGCGCCGACCGAGGCGCAGGCCGATCGTGCTGCCGATATCCTTCAGCGGTTCCATGCGGTGGATCTCGAGCAGCGTGAGCAAGGCTGGCGCAGCGGCGGCTGGAGCGGCTACCAGGCCGACGCCCCTCTGTATACCGCTGAGGAAATCAACAAGGATCGCGGCCTGTATAGCAAGACGATGGTGGCCGGTGGCGGATCGGCGGCAACCGCAGGCACTGCGACGACTGGCACAGCTAAGGCAGGCGCGGGCGAGACTATCCCCGTGATCGAAGAGCAGCTGCAAGTAGGCAAACGCACTGTTCAGCGTGGAGGTGTGCGCATCTATCGGCACGTGACCGAGACTCCCGTCCAGGAATCGGTACAGCTGCGCGAAGAGCATGTCACGATCGAGCGTCGCGCAGTGGATGCGCCCGCTAGTGCCGCCGATCTCGATGCGTTCAAAGAAGGCACGATCGAAGTGCGCGAGACCGCTGAGGAGCCGGTCATTGCCAAAACTGCGCGCGTGGTCGAAGAAGTCGAGGTCGGCAGGGAAGTCACTGAGCGTACCGAGACGGTCAGCGATACCGTCAGGCGCACCGACGTTGAAGTCGAGTCGCTGGGCACACAGCAGACAAGCGGCGCGACGCTGGCGACAGACGATGAGTTCCGCCAGCACTGGCAAAGTGCATACGGAAGCAGCGGCGGCCGCTACGAAGACTACTCGTCGGCCTATCGCTACGGTGCTAACCTCGCCGGGCAGAAGCAGTACCAAGGCTATCGCTGGGACGAGGTTGAGCCGCAGGTCAAATCCGATTGGGAGGCCACGCATGCCGGCAGCCCTTGGGAGCGCACGCGGCAGGCGGTGCGCTATGGCTGGGAGAAAATGACGTCGCGCTGAAGCCGTTCAGCATGGATGCATCGGCAGGGGCGGCGCCAGATCCGGCGCCGCCCGGCCTTATTGTAGCGGTGCGTCCAGCTGTCCTTCCTGCGCCAGCTGCCGGATCATCCGAATCGTGTCGATATCGGCCTCCTTGTAGGCTTCGCGCCGAAAATCGTTATAGAAAGACTCTTCTTCAGTTTCTTGCGCCGGGTTGTGGTCGTTATATTCAAAGCGCACGAACAGCGCGCCCGGCTGCGGCTCTTCGATCGTCATCGTCAAGTCCGACGTAGGTATCGCGTCTTGCTGCGGCACGTGGTAATGCACCTTGTCGAGCGGCGAAAAACGGACACGGTCGTGCACGACCAGCTGGCCGAAGCGCAGCGTGCGAGCGAGCTCGCTGGTGTCGCGCGCGGTGATCTCGCAGGTATCCAGCCCGAGCAGGAACAGCGTCGGCCGCTCCGCGCGCAGCACCAGGCCGCGCCATAACTGTTCGCGTGACAGCGGCGCGATCAGGGGGTTGTCAGGCATGTTGATTTCAATAAGGTGAGTGAATTTCATCGGGAGCAAAGAGTAATTTCGATGTCACTTTACCATGCGCTCTGCCGCCGACATCCGGTCAGCGCGGCGCAGTAATTCGCTACAATGACGCGCTCGACACCCTTGTCCCGCACGCCTCCTTTCTCATGCAGCACGGCCTGAATGTCCCGCAACGCGCGGCAGTCAATTACATCGATGGTCCTTGTCTCGTGCTGGCCGGCGCCGGCTCGGGCAAGACGCGCGTCATCACTCAGAAGATCGCGTACCTGATCGAGTCTTGCGGCTACGATGCCAAAAATATCGCCGCGCTCACTTTTACCAACAAGGCCGCGCTCGAAATGCGCGAGCGCGTGGCCAAGTTGTTGAAGCAGCCAGGACAGGCAAAGCAGCTGACGGTATCGACTTTCCATTCACTTGGCGTACAGATCCTGCGCCGAGAAGCGGCGGCCGTCGGCCTGAAAGATCGTTTTTCCATCATGGACAGCGACGACTGTTTCGCGATCGTGCAGGACCTCGCCGTTACGACGGACAAGGCGGTGATCCGCCGCATCCAGAACCAGATGTCGCTGTGGAAGAACGCGTTGCTCGATCCGGAACTGGCGCTGAAGCAGGCGCAGACCGAAGACGAAGCGCAGGCCGCGCGCATCTATCGCAATTACGTCGCCACGCTATCGAGCTATCAGGCCGTGGACTTTGATGACCTGATCCGTCTGCCGGTCGAATTGTTCCGCAAGGACGAGGCCGCACGCGACCGCTGGCAGCGCCGCCTGCGCTATCTGCTGCTGGATGAATATCAGGACACCAACACCTGCCAGTACGAAATGGTGAAGCTGCTGGTGACGGGGCTCGGCAAGAAGCCCATGTTCACTGCCGTCGGCGACGATGACCAGGCAATCTATGCGTGGCGCGGCGCGACAATGGAAAACCTGCGCATCCTGCAGGACGATTTTCCGGACCTTAATCTGATCAAGCTCGAGCAAAACTACCGGTCCAGCACGCGCATCTTGCAGGCAGCCAATGCGGTGATTGCAAACAATCCGAAGTTGTTCGAGAAGTCGCTGTGGTCCGAGCATGGCATGGGTGATCCGATCCGCGTGATGGCCATGGAAGATGACGAGGCCGAGGCCGACCAGGTAGCGATCATGCTGTCGGCGCACAAGTTCGAGCGCCGCGCAAAGTTTTCCGATTACGCCGTGCTGTATCGCGGCAACCACCAGGCGCGCGTGCTCGAGAAGGCGCTGCGGCGCGAGCGCATACCGTATGTCATGTCGGGCGGACAGAGCTTTTTCGATCGCGCCGAGATCAAGGACATCATTGCCTACCTGCGGCTGATCGCGAACGGCGACGATGATCCTGCGTTCATTCGTGCGGTGACCACGCCACGGCGTGGCATCGGTCAGGCAACGCTGGAGGCGCTCGGCGAATTCTCGCGCCAGTGGAACTGCTCGCTGTTCGAGGCGGTGTTCAAGGGCGGCATCGAGGCGAAGCTGAATGACCGTCAGCTGTCGCCGCTGCGGGAGTTTTGCGACTTCATCAATCAGCTCGAGTCGCGAGCGTCGCGTGTCGGCGCGGCCGGCAGCGGCGAGAACGCCGGCGAGGTGCTCGACGACATGATGAAGGCGATCGATTATGAAAATTATCTGTTCAATACCTTCGACGAGAAGCAGGCCCAGGACAAATGGCAGAACGTGCTCGACTTTGTCGGCTGGCTGAAAGAAAAGGGCAATGGCGGGCGCGATGGCACCGATGCCGAGAAGTCATTGCTGGAGCTGACCCAGATGGTCGCGCTGATGAGCATGCTCGAAGGGCGCGACGAAGAGCCTGACGCGGTGCGCCTGTCGACGCTGCATGCATCGAAGGGGCTGGAGTTCGGCCATGTGTTCATGGTCGGCGTCGAGGAAGGGATACTGCCGCACAAAGGCGATCCGGACGCGCCCGCCGAAGCGCTCTTGCAGCGCATCGAGGAAGAGCGGCGACTGATGTACGTCGGCATCACGCGCGCGCAGCGCAGCCTCACCATCACCTGGTGCAAGCGGCGCAAGCGCGCGCGCGACAGCACGCCTTGTGAGCAGTCGCGCTTCATCCGGGAGATGCGGCTTGACGAAGGCAATGCGCAGCCGCAAGAGAGCGAGGTGATGACGCCGCAGGATCGCCTCGCCAACCTGAAGGCCTTGCTGCAAAAGCCGAAGGTGGCCTGACGATGGTCGCGCGTGGGCCGGCGGGTTTTCGTAATCCGCACAATCTTCCGGTAAAGACCTGCGCAAGCTGCGGCCGGCCGTTCACCTGGCGGAAAAAATGGGCGTTGAACTGGGAGCAGGTCCGATACTGCTCCGATGCCTGCAAAGGCCGGGCACCCAAGCCCTGAAAGGAAATCATGGAAGACCGCCTGATCAACCTGGAGAGCAAGCTCGCTCACCAGGAATACCTGCTGGACGTGCTGAATCAGACCGTCTACCAGCAACAGAAAAAAATCAACGAGCTCGACGTGCTGTGCACCGCGCTCGTGAAGCGGCTGGCCGATATGCATGCACGCCTGCCCGATGGCGCGCCTGCCAACGAGAAGCCGCCGCATTATTAAGGACCGCTTCATGATCAATGAAAAAATTCTCGCGTCGTTGCGCGCCGAGCTCAATGAACAGACCGCGCAAATGCGCTGGAGCGAGCTCGACCGTTTCTTCGCTAACGGTACGCTGATCTCGGTGGCCGGCGAACTGGACCTGATCGATGTCGGCGCGCGCATCGCGGCCGACGACAAAGAGGCCGTGCTCAGCTGGATGAATGCCGGGCTGCTGTACAAGGTGACCGATGAAGAAGCCGGAAGCTGGCATGCGCAGGACACGCTGCTGTGGGTCGTGGTCGTCAAGCCGTGGATCCTGGTCCAGCATGGCCGCCAGCAGCCTTTGGCGACAGCGCAGTAATCTCACCACCAATCTGACGTGCCTGGCTGTCAACGGCCGTTCAGGCGGGCTGCTATTGCGTGGTGCCGAAGGTAGAATGGCCGCTTTTTTTCCGGTAGCTCTCCATGTGGTTCAAGAACCTGCAGTTGTTTCGCCTGCCCAGGCACTGGTCGATCACGGCCGATGAACTTGAGGCCGCGCTGTCCCCGCAAGCTTTCCTTCCCTGTACCAGCCAACAGCCGGTCAGCCAGGGATGGATTGCGCCTGCGAACGAAGGCCGGCTGGTATTTTCGAGCCACCGGCAACTGCTGCTGAAGCTGCGCAGCGAGAAAAAGCTGCTGCCGTCGTCGGTGATCAACCAGGTTGCACGCGAAAAGGCAGCCGAGATCGCCGAGCAGCAGGGCTTTCGCTGTGGTCGCAAGCAGATGAAGGAAATCAAGGAGCAGGTCACCGATGAGCTGCTGCCGCGGGCGTTTTCGCTGCAATCGGATACCGGGGTCTGGATCGACCCGGTCAACGGCTGGCTGGCAATCGATGCGGCGTCTGCTGCGCGCGCCGAAGACGCGATCAAGCTGCTACTGAAAGCGGTCGACAAATTCCCGCTGGCGACCCTGCACACGCAGCGCTCGCCGGTGGCGTCGATGACGGACTGGCTGCTGTCGGACGAGCCCCCGCACGGCTTTACGATCGACCAGGATATCGAGCTGCGTTCGACCGCGCACGGCAATGCGACCGTACGCTATGTGCGCCACTCGGTGGAGCCGGAAGAAGTGCGCCGGCATATCGACGCCGGCAAACAGTGCACGCGTGCGGCACTGACCTGGCGTGACAAAGTCTCTTTCGTGCTGACCGAATCGCTGGCGATCAAGCGCATAGCCGCGCTCGATGTGCTCAAGGAAGGGCTGGAACAGTCAGCCGGCGAAGACGAGCGATTCGAATCGGATTTCCTGCTGATGGCCGGCGAGCTGGCCCAGCTGCTCGACGATCTGCTAGCGGCGCTCGGTGGCGAGCAAGAGGCGCTGGCCGCCTGACGCGGCGCACCGGCATCCCGCAGTGAGCGGGCTCAGCGTGGCCTGCCTGGCCGTCGCAGCGAGCCGCTTGTCTCGACCAGGAACAGCTGCTCGTCATCGCAGCCTGAGCAGCTGTTCAGTACAGCATCCACGCGTGCGCGCAACTGTTCGACCAGAAAATCGAAGAACACCTGGGTGCGGCGTGGAATGTATTTCCGGCTCGGCACGGCGGCGTACATGCTCAGCCGGCCCGCGATCCAGGGCGCCAGTACCCTGACCAGCTCGCCGCGCGTCAGATAAGGGGCGGCAAGGTCAATCGGCGCCGAGGTAATGCCGACGCCGCTCAGTGCCGCTTCCAGCAGGGTCGACGTATGGTTGGCCCACACCACAGCCTGCACGTCTACCTCAACCACCTTGTCAGGCTCATGCGCGCGCCAGAGCCGCCATCCCCGCGACGGGCGCGATCCCAGTACCTTCAGCCGAAGGCAATCGTGGTTCGTCAAGTCGGGCGGCGCTTCTGGCATGCCACGGCGGCGCAGATAATCCGGTGACGCCACTAGCACTGCCTGCGATTCCAGCACTTTTCTTGCGATGACATTGCCGTCGTAGCTGTCGTCGGCGGACAGAAGTGTCAGGTCATAGTCCTCGACCGGCGGCTCATGCGGTGACCAGACATCGAGGTCAATGCGGATTTCCGGATGGCGCTCGCGGAATTCCTTGAGCACCGGTGCGATGTGATAACTGGCCAGCACCGGCGGCGCCTGCACGCGCAGCACGCCCGAGAGATCAATGCTGGACTGCGTGGCCAGAGCGTCAGCATCAGCGATGTCCTGCAGAATCTGCCGCACGCGGTGCAGATACAAATCGCCCGCTTCCGTCAGCGACAGACGGCGCGTGGATCGCTGCAGCAATCGGGTGCCGAGATGCTCTTCCAGGTCGGCGATCAGCCGCGTGACTGCCGCCGGCGACAGATCCAGTGTGCGAGCTGCGGCAGCGAAGCTTCCGGCATCTACTACTTCCATGAACACACGCATCGACTGTAAACGATCCATTGCAAGGCCCCGGTGAGCGTGATTAATTATTTCGTTTAAAGAAATAATACATTGAGATCTAAGCGGTTTTTCTATTCCGGGTGAAATTATAAAGTTCAGTCATCGAAGCAAATTCACAACCGGTTTGCTTTGCTGCGGTCAGAAAAGCTACCGATGAGGCAGTACCGCAATCCTTCTTGTTGTCATATTGAAAGGGCTGAATCATGAAAACCACCCATCTTTATCTCTCCACGCTGGCCACTCTGCTGCTGAGCACCCAACCGTCGTTTGCTGCGGACGCAGCCGGCAAGACCCGTGAACAGGTGACGGCCGAGCTGATCCAGGCTCAACAGACCGGCAACCTGCCGGCGACTGGCGTTTTCGCCGGCCAGAAACTGAACGAAGTCTATCCTCAGCGATATCCGCAAGCAGCGGCAGCCGCTGCTAAGACGCGCGAGCAGGTGAAAGGCGAATTGGCGAAAGCTGTGCAGTCGGGTGATCTGCCGGCAGCGGGCATCTACGCTGGCCAGAAACTGAACGAGGTTTATCCGCAGTCGTATCCGCATACAGCTACGGCCTCGGGCAAGACTCGTCAACAAGTGAAGGATGAACTGGCGCAAGCTCAGCGCACCGGTGAATTGCCCGCCACAGGCGTGTTTGCCGGTATGACCCTGAGCGAGGTGTACCCACAGCTTTACACGCGCGACGCCAATTAAACGACTAACGAGGGTCCCGTTGCACTTGCAAGTCTGCGGGCGCAACGGATGATCTGACTTACTGAAATGCGGAAAATAAAAAAGCCGTTCACTGTGAAGTGAACGGCTTTTTACCTGCTTGCGCAGGCGGGTGTCTGGCGGAGCGGACGGGACTCGAACCCGCGACCCCCGGCGTGACAGGCCGGTATTCTAACCAACTGAACTACCGCTCCAGTCGAGTAAGTATCACTCGAGAGCCGCGCATTCTACAGAACACATTTAAATGTGTCGAGCAGGAAATGCAGTTTTTTCAAAATAAATCGTGAATGCTGTTGCCACTACTGGCGCGCAGCGGTTAGCTTGACTATTCGCCATGGCTTTTTCGAGAGTCTTCGTGGCGGTCAGTTATGATATTAAAACCTTTTTTTCAGGAGGACATCATGCAGGAGAGCCATATCGAGACCGTTCGCAAGGACCTGAAGACTCTGGTGCGTGATGCACAGGCCTTGTTTGATGAAGCCACTGCCGCTGGCGGCACGAAAGCAGAGCAATTGCGCACCCAAGGCATGCGCCTGCTCGACAAGGCCCTAGAACGTGCGCACGAATTTCAGGACGCCGCTGTCCAGAAGGGCAAGAAGATCGCACATGACACCGATGAGTACGTCCATGAGCATCCGTGGCGCGCGATCGGCATCGCCGGCGCGGTCGGGGTATTGGTCGGCATGCTGATCGCACGCCGTTAAGCTAATCACTCAGCCGTTCAAGCCATGTCTGACGACGACCGTTCCGCCGGGGCGAGTCTTTTCACCAGCGCCGGCGGCCTGGCCGGCAGTGTGCTGAGGCTGTTTGGTGTCCGCGCGTCGTTCGCCCTGCTGGAGCTGGCGGATGCACGCGATGCGCTGCTGCGCATGCTGCTGCTGGGCGCGGTGGCGCTGGCTGCCGCCCTGCTGGGACTGGTGTGCTTGTCGGCCCTGGTGGTCGTGCTGTTCTGGGATGCGCTTGGCTGGCGCATCCTGCTGATCCTTGCGGTTGTCTATGCTGCGCTGGCCGCGCTTTTGATGCAGCGAGCGATGCGTATCGTCGCCGATGGGCGACTGGGCCTGCCTGTGACGATGGCAGAGCTCGACAAAGACCGCGCCGCGCTCTTTGGTGACGCGGCCGGCGGAAGCGAGGCCTCATGAGACCCGACACGCCGCGTGACGCTCGCAAGAAGCTGTTGCTGCTTCAGGGCACGCTGTATCGGCTGGAGATTCTTGAAGCGAAAGCTGTATTGCGCAACGGCGTGGCGAACAGTATCGTCGGTCGCCGATTGCCTGGATTGCTGAGCTTTTTGTTTCAGCATAAAGGCAGCGCGCTGCTAACGAGCGTGCTGCCATTGCTGCTGGGCGCAGGGCGCGTGTCACGTATCGTCCGGCGTGGTGCGTTGGTGGCGGGCGCCGGAGCGGCGCTGATGGGTTTGCTCAAGCGTTGGGGTCGTGGCGACGCAACGCCTGAGCCGGCGCAGGACGGTGATGCCGCGTCCGCCGCTCAGGCGACAGACGAAAAAAATCCCGGCCAGGGCCGGGATTGATGCGTTGCCAGCGGCACAGCGGCGCGGTGCCGTTCGCTGATGAGTCGCTGTGTTGTGCTAATTACTTCTTCGCTTCGTCAGCCTTGGCTGCTTCCGCTTTCGGCTCCGGTGCGGCCGGCTCCTTGAATTTTGCGCCGCCCGCATTGGCCATGTGAACCACGGCGCGCGCCACTTCCACGTCATCCAGATCCGGGTTGCCGCCTTTGGCCGGCATTGCGCGGATGCCTTTAATGGCATGCGACACCAGCGTGTCGTAGCCTTGGGCAATACGTGCGCCCCAGGCGCCGGCATCGCCGAACTTCGGTGCACCGGCAGCGCCCGAACCATGGCAGGCCGCACAAGCGGCGGTATAGACCTGCTCGCCGGTCTTCAGCTCATGTGCGCCGCCGGCAGCGGCCAGCGTGAATCCTTCGTCGGCGACCGGGCGGATACGCGCAGCGATCGATTCAGCTGACTGCGCATTCGAGCCTGCTCCTGTCTTCGGTGCCGTACCGACGTAGTGCACCAGCATTACGATGATGGCGATAGGGATGACGAAGCTGGCGACGATGACGGCGATCAGCTGTGTCGGCGTCTTGATCAGGGATTCGTGCTCGTTGTGGGCGTCGCTCATGATTTCCTCAGTTGGTGTTGGCGCGATACCAAGAAGTGTTCGCAAAGCCCATGATTATAGACGAAAAAGTGAGCAATATTCCCGCAAACCCACGGCTTTCATGGACTGTCCGACTGAAAACCGGTATCCTTGCCGGTCTTCCTGTAACGCGGCTGTAGCTCAGTGGATAGAGTATTGGCCTCCGAAGCCAAGGGTCGTGGGTTCGATCCCCGCCAGCCGCGCCATTT
>JACCDT010489217.1_pt1 | contig 15852 bp, 16 predicted proteins | sample 7446291 | NCBI WGS metagenome assembly JACCDT01 (sample SAMN15323446, study PRJNA562643) | freshwater metagenome | isolation source: river surface water | place: USA:Blue River Watershed | collected 2017-08-17 | reverse complement strand
TGCTCCCGGTGGCTAAGGCAAAGCAAGCAGAGCATGAATCGTCCGGCGTCCTGTTCGTTCGCGACGCGGACCTCGTAGCCGAGATGGACGCGTGGATCGCGCGCGAGAACGCCAAGAATCCAGACGGCCCGCAGTGGTCTCGCGCGATGTTCGCTCGCTCCGCAATCCGCAAGGTGCTCAAGGGCCAGACCAAGTGATCCGCGTCTACAAGTTTCGTCTGTACCCGACGGCGACGCAGGAGCGTGAGATGCTCCGCGTGCTCGGGTGTCTGCGATTCTTGTACAACGCGTGCTTGCAGGAGCGGCGCGACGCCTACAAGGCAGGCGTCAAGGTTTCCAAGCATGCTTATCCGGTTATCACCCAACGCGGCGCGCGCGGCATACTTACAGACTGGTCAGTTCTCATGTGTGGGCGCGTCATGGCGTCATGCCGCGTCACAGCCGCGTCACGATCCATCGTGCCAAGCAAGGGGTGCGCCTCGCATCCTCTCGGCGGCGTCCCGATTGACGTAGCCTGTCAAAGCGTGCCTACCGAGCGGGCATCAACGACCAACGCACGCACGATCGATTCAGCGGGTACCGAACACGCGTTTAGTGGTGTGCGCGCAGGGTATTGCGCTCGCGCAGACTCGGGTGTAGGGCGGGAACATGGCCGATCCAGAGACAGAGTCGAGCGCCACCCCGGCAGAGCCGACCGCGCCGCTTCACCACTCCGAAGACACGGCGTATTACGGAGCGAGCGGCGTGAATGTCGTTCCTACCGTATGGGCGGCGCAGGTCATGTTCCTGACACCCACGATTTCCGATCAGGGAATGTTCAACAACGTGGACGTCGTCGTCTCTATGCCGTGGCCTTTGGCAAAGGCACTTCACGAAATCCTCGGGATGATTCTCGCTCAGTACGAAAAGGACGAGAACGTTATCCAATTGCCAAAATCGTTCGTGAAACTGCTCGCCGAACTCAAGGCACAGCAGGCCAATGGGTGATCAATACCGCATCAACACCATTGGTGCCTACACGCATCAAATCGGTGACGGATTACTGCCCATGCCGCGATCAAATCCGATCGGTGCAGGGTCGCGAATTAAGCAGACAATCGCAGGAGGCGCGCTCGCGGTTAGCGTCGTTCTTGGAGCGACGGGGGCTTCTCCGGTCGGATCGGGGACATTGGCATCTGGCGTACCGGCTGGACGTCCTATGAGCAGCAACTCCGCCGTTGTCCACAGTTCGCGCGTCAACTCGGCACATGAGCCCGACTCGAATTCTGAGTCTACTACGAACGTGACTGCATCCGTTACCGCGGCATTCAACCGTGTGCGGAATAACTGGCAACTTGACTGGCCGACCGCTTCGTCGATCAGCAGCGAATTGGTCACGGACGACGATGGAGACTCCGTTCTGAGAATCTGGCTCATCATGGACGAGGCGCCGACCTTTTCAAACGACAACATTCGCATTCTGCACAAGATTGACGATGCTATCTATGCGCAACTTGCGGATATGGGTATCGGTGCAGGACTTGCCGTTGACGTGTGTCCGATCATTCGACACTCAGCGAGAGAAGACAGCGCATCGTGATCGCGCTTCACGGAGTTCTTCTAGAGCACGCGGAGCGGCTGCGTCTGTCCGGTGCGGAGCTCAATTACGAAGCGGATTTGCGCCGCAGCGCGTCGGCTGCGTACTACGCATTACTGCACATTCTGGTGTATGATACCGTGCATTTTCTGTTTCCTGACCAGACACAAGAGGCAGAGGAAAGCAGATGCGTCACATCTCGTCGGTTCGACCACAAAACAACGCAGCAATTCGCGAAGTCGATCATCGGGACGAACTCTAGCATTTTCAAGGAATATTTCCCTACAAAGTCTGACGTGCCCGGTGAACTGGTCGATATTTCAAGGGCGATATTGATGTTGTACGACGACAGAATTGACGCTGACTACGTTCTGCGCGACCGATTCAGGGGAGCGCGTGTAGATGAGTCTGTTAGGGCTGCCCGGTTTGCTTTTCAGCAATGGCAAACGTTGATGGCTACAGATAAGAAGTCCGCTGATGGTTTTATGATGGCATTATATCGCACAAATAAGGAGTTCTTTGACAAGAAGGACCATCCTAGGAATCGCCGAGAATAGTTCTCTTGGCCTCTGTTTTTCTGTCGGTTCTCGTGCTCTCATCGGAGCATGAAGCGCAAAGCCGCTAAACGACGCACCAGCAAGCGGAACGGAGGCGACGGACCGAATTGTAGTGCTGGCATGATGCAGTTACGGTCGGCTAAGACGTGATCCGAGCAGACACGGAGACGACTTCTCCGACGACGGCTCCGGGGTCGCAAGTGAGCTTGACGGCGTAGCCGACGAGCGGTCCGAGCGACGACGTATCAATCGTCTCGATACCGCCCTTTGCGACCGCGTACGCGGCGACCGGACCGGCGAAGGCGCCGCCGATTACTGACTGGACGAACAGGCGGAACACCTTCGCTGCTGCGCACGCAGTCGTATCGATGGTGACGTGCAGAAACGACCCCGTATTGAGGCACATGAAGTTGTCGTCCGAGAGCGTCGGTGTGACGGTCCCGAGCACGTCGTTCTGCACGCCAGCGACGAGCGTGAACGTGATCGCTTCTTGCCTGTTCGTCGTTTGCATTACGGTGCCTTGTCGCCGGATTCCTTGCCGTAGGTCGAGAGCAGCAGGACGTCACCTGCGTCGACCCCGTGAAAGCAGAGGGCTACGTCGGCGAGTCTGAACCACGCGAACCCTGTAGACGGCTCGCCCTGTGCCGGTGCCATGACCTCGATCCGATAGGCGCGGTAGATCCCGTGCGTAAAAGGCTGCGCGGAGATGATCTTGACGGTTGTACCCTTCGGGTAGTGATGCCCGATACGATCGAACGTAACCCGCGGGCGAAGCCAGAAGCCATCGACGGTCTGCGTAATGCACCCGCTCGGCCCGCCCGTGCTACCGGGCGGCGTGCTGCCGAGCAGCGTCATGGTCGGCAGACGCGACATCCCGTTGGAGCTATCGATGGTCGTAACGGGGGTCGATGTCACGCCTGTTTCTGGCGCCCCAGCAGGCTTCGCCGCACGTCTCTCTGCGGCACGGAGCGGACACCCGCATGACGGGTCTACGCCTGTAGAATCGTTGTCAGCCATGCGGGGTTCTCCGGTGACGGTGGGGTGGTGGTAAGTGCCGTGCGGTCGTTCAGCTTCGGAGCCACGACGCGATGGCCTTGCGCTTCCAGATCGCAAGGCCGACTGCGACGGTGATGCCGCCAGCGGCGATGTAGGGAACCATGCTCGACTGCTGCTGTTGGGGGGCGGGCGCAGTAGGCGGATCCGGAACAGGAGCAGGAGCGACGGGCCTCGTAGTGATTACGACAGGCGGACGAGGCGCGGGCGCAGGGGTCGGGGTGATCGCAGAAGAGCTCCCGGTCTTCGTGTAGTTGGCGGTGCCCTGCGAGCCGGTCTTCGTGTAGTTCGCAGTGCCTTGCGTGGTCGGCTGAAGCGTCGCGGCCACTCCGACGCGAGTGCATGCCGCGGCGTACACCTTCGAGTAGTCGCGACCGCCCGTGCATGCGTTCTGCGCCGAGAGAGCGGCGAGAAGGAGTGACCCGTCTCCGGGGCGCGGGAGCTTCGCGTCTGCCGAAGACGATCCGAGCGAGCTCGGAAACGTTGCAGTGTTGGCGAAGGCGCGGGCGATCGCGCGGTTGAGGTTCGCGGTCTGAAACGTCGCGGTGGCCGTCACTTGTCCAGAGATCGAGTACCAAGTGCCGTAGCCGTTGCGAACGTTCCACGCGGTTCCGATTGCCTGCGTCTCTGACGCGCTGGCAGCGGTGGGGGCGCTGATCGAAATGGTCGCGGGGGGGGCGGTCCCGACATTGATGTCGGCGTCACGCAGCGTCTCCGAGAGTCGGCCGGGGAATGCGCCGCGGTTGACGGTGGGATTCGCTTGCGCGATCAGGATGTGCGTCTCGAAGTCGTACGTACCTGCGGGGTACGACGCTTGAGGCGCTCCCGTGCTCGGAACTGCGCCCGCAGGACGAACGCTCATCCGAACGTCGCCAGAGGGAATCGTACGGATCGGGATCGGTGCGTTGAGGCTCATCGTCGGCATCGAAAAAACTCCGTGTGCTGGTTGTTCTATTCTCTGCGACTTTTGATCGTTTGTCACGCTTTTCTTGAATACCTCTGCCGATATTCGCGTAACATGCTGATTTTCAGCCAAAAATCGCCTTCCGCTGCCACCACATGAGCCCGATCGCAGCGGCGGTTACGCCGACCGCGACGTACGTTCCAGCGTGCGAAGGGGATGCTGGAGTGGACGTGGCAGCGTTAGGTGTCGTCACGGGTACGGATGGACGTGGCTGGACTGCGGGTGACTGCTGGCGATTAGGCGTCGTCGTTGTCAGCGTAGATCCGCCAGACGCATCAGGCTTGGTGTAGCTCGCAGTGCCCTGCGTTGTCGGCTTCATGTAGTCGGACGCACCCGGAGTTGATCCGAGCGTTGTCATCGACGTTGCTACTCCGACGCGAGTGCATGCCGCGGCGTACACCTTCTCGTAGTCGTACCCGCCCGTGCATGCATCCGAGTCGTTGAGGGCGTCGAGCAGCGGGTTGCCGTCGTTCGGCGCCGGGAACGGGTGGAGAAAGTCGTTTCCGTACGCAGGCGCTACGTCTTGCCACGTCACGTTGTTGGCGAAGGCGCGAGCGATTGCGCGGTTGAGGTTCGCAGTTGTCCAGCTAGCGGTAGCGCCGAGTCGGCCCGTGATCGTGATCCAGTGAGCTTTCACGGGGAACGTTCCGACGTTCTCGGTGACGCGATAGGCAGAGCTACCGGCCATGATGGCGGCGACCAGCGACGCGGTGGCTGCGGCGGGCAGGCTGCCCGCTGGCGCACCAAGAACCGCGGCGACGTTGGCCGCGGTAATCGCAGCCACCGCTACGAAGGCGGGTCTGACGAGCCTGAACGCGATCGGAGGCGGGATCAGAACGGTCGTCTGCGATCCCTTAACGATCGCATTGCTCGACGCGAACGACGTTGCACCTGTGACGAGTTCCCGGATCGTCTCCGAGAGTCGACCGGGGAATGCGCCACGGTTGATGACGGGGTCAGCGCCGATGATCAGGATGTGCGTCTCGAAGTCGTACGTACCTGCGGGGTACGACGCTTGAGGCGCTCCCGTGCTCGGAACTGCGCCAGCGGGACGAACGCTCATCCGAACGTCGCCAGAGGGAATCGTGAGACTCTGCGAGAGCTTAGGCATTGCGTGTCCCTGCTTATCCGAAGATGGCTTTTCGCTGCCACCACATGAGCCCGATCGCAGCGGCGGTTACGCCGACCGCGACGTACGTACCCGTATGCGAGGGCGCAGCCTCGACGACGGTCATGACTGCTGGAGCAGCGGGCGTCGCGGTGACTACTGCGGGCGCTGACGGCTGCGTGCCGCTGGTCGTACGGACGGTGATCGACGTCGTTGCTGATGTCGCTGACGATGCAGGGCGTCGCGGTTGAGCGATCTGTGACAGCGGGACGCCGAGCTTCACCATCTGAGACTGAACCTCGGCGCCGTAATAGCCGAGTCCGGTCCGCGCCCATGTGCTTTCGTATTGAGCGATCGTCGAGTTGTAGACAGCCTCTCCGTTAGCGTCGACGACTGCTCCCGGTGGCGCCGATGCGACGTACTGATTGAGGGCGATGGCGGCTGCGCGCTGCGCTGGCGTGCCGTAAGGCGTGTTCGACGCAGGAGCATCGATAGGTGTCATCGCGGGCTCAGCGGCGACGGGCATTACTGCGCCGACGCGTGTACATGCCGCGGCGAATGTATTACGTGCGTTCGATGCGCCGGAGCAAGCGTTCGTCTGACTCAGCGCAGTGAGGAGCATCGTTCCGTCGCCGGGAGGAGGCACGGGACGCCCTTGCGCCGACGACAGGTTTCGCCACACGACGCTGTTGGCGAAGGCGCGAGCGATTGCGCGGTTGAGGCTTGCGGTCGTCCACGACCCGTTAGCCGTGAGGTTGCCTCGGATTGTGATCCACCACCGAGGTGCCGCGCCCAAGAAGTCCATCACGCCCGTCGTTTCCTGCGCGCCCTTGACGATCGAGTTGTTGTCGGCGATCGAAGTGGCGCTCGCGGCGCTACCGAGTAGCTCGGAGATCGTCTCCGTGAGTCGGTTGCGGAAGAACGTCGTATCGATGACGGGCTCCGGCCCGACAACGAGAACGTGCGTCTCGAACTCGTATGAACCGGCACCGTATGAGGGGGCTGGAGTGCCGCTGGTCGGCACTACAGAGAGGGCGCCAGACGGTCTTGTGATGGCGCTACTGCGCGGGCTCGATCGTAGCTTCGGCTGCGGGATCGGCGGAGGCGGGAGGATCAGACGCGGCATCGTTGTTGGGCTCCGGTGTCTCGACGACGACCGGAGTCTCTACGATTTTGGATCGATTGTCACGCGCTACGTTGTTGGGCTCGGGTTCATTCACCGTAACTGCGTGTTCCTGAGCCCTTGGAGCGCGGCGCTTCGGGGGGGCGTAGTCATCCCCGAAGTCGATGATCGTGCGGCGAGGTTCGGGAGCCGGTTCGGGCTGCGTCGGGACGATCATGGTCGGGGGCGTTTCGATGACCCCCCACGCGGGCTCCTCGCCGTAGTGCGTCGTCGGCTGCACGGGCTCCTGCGTAGCCTCGGGAGGTGTCACGATTCCATCCGAGAGGGTGATGGGCGGGCTAGTGAGCGCGGGCGTAGGCGGCGCGAAGTGATGCTGCGGGGGCACGTACGTCGGCTGCACGGGCGCGGGGATCATCCCGAGGCTGTTGTCAGGGAACTTGTGCCAGATGTATCCGGGCGGAGGCGGCGCGAAGCCGGAAATTGGAGGCGGCTGACGAGGCGGAGGCGGCGCTTGAGCCGCCGCACGGGCCTCCAGCTTGCGGGCCTCCAGAGTTGCGTCCACGTACTTGCCAGCGACGTCGGTCAGCCTCTCGGCGACGGCGCCGATAACGGTTGCGGTTGCTGCGCTTGCGGCATCACCACCAGCAGCATCGCCGAACTTCGCGCCGAGAGCCTCTGCCTCCTTTCGGCGGCGCTCCAGCTCACGCGTGAAGTCGGGCGCGGGCGGCGGCGCAGGCGGCTTCTCCTTCGCGATCGCGAGGATGTCGGCCATCCTCTTCTCGGACGCGATGCGCTCCTCCCTATCACGCTGTTCGCGACGAACACGCTCGGCTTCGGCGGCAGCCTCAGCGGCGAGCCTTGCCTGCGTCGCGAGCTCCTCACGTTTGAGCGCGGCAGCAGCTTCGATTCTGCGCTCCTCGGCCTTGCGATCCTCCTCGCGACGTCGATCTTCTCGCTCGCGTTCGAGATGAGCGTCACGACGCCGCTCCTCGGCCTCTCGCGCGGCGCGCTCCCGTTCGGCGTTGAGCTCCGCTGCCTTGATCTGCGCTTCGGCGGCGAGCTTAGCCGCCTCTTTCTGTGCTTCGGCCATGAGACGCGCTGTTTCTTTCTGCGCGTCAGCATCGGCCTTGGCTCGCTCGGCAGCGATCCTCGCCTCTTCGCGTCGGCGATCCTCCGCGGCACGCTCCGACTCACGACGACGATCTTCGGCGAGTCTCGTCTCTTCACGACGACGATCTTCGGCGAGACGTTCGGCGTCCCGGCGACGCTCCTCGGCGGCGAGTTCAGCAGCGATCCTCGGCTGCGTAACGGCGCCGAAGCTGCCGACGATCGCCGTGGCTGCGCTCGTAAGAAGCGCGAGCTTCTCGCTGAGCGACATCGGCGGCGAAACGTTCGCCTCTGCCGCGGGCTTGACGATCGGTGGAGGCGGCGGGCGCGGAACCCACTGCCCCGATTGCGCGTCGAGGCGGATGCCTCCGGGGCAGTGCGTCCACTGGTTGTCGATCAGGAAATACGATGAGTCGTCCGGGTGAGACTCCGGGCGCGGCGGAGGCGGAGGCGGGAGTTGTCTCGCCGGGTTCGTGATCGGCGAGTTCATCGCAGCGTTCGGATCGGGGAGGGGAACCCAACGTCCGTTGATCTTCGTCGCCCCGTGCGGAGCCGGAACCCACGCTACGCCGTTGTAGATGAGCCCGTTGACGATCGGGGGCTCCTCGGACGCAGGGACACCGCTTGCGTTGGTCGCAGCGAGAGGCGCGGGCTCGTAGTAGTCGCCCACCCAGATCGCATCATACGCCTTGTTGCACCGCTTGAACTCGCCTGTCGTGCCGCGCGGCTGCGACCACACGAACCACCCGGTCGGATCGAAACGCGGGGGCTGTTGCGTCGGGCCTCCGCGATCGTCGCGTCCGAAAGGCATGCCGCGCCCGACGTTCTGATCGTCACGATTGAACGGATGATCGCGGTCGTCACGCGTGAACGGGTCGGCGCCGAGGGGATCGCGATCACGGCCACCGAAGCCACCCCCGCGAGCCTCCCGCGCCGCTCGCGGATCATCCTCGCCGTCCGCGAACGTGATGTCTTCGACGCGGAAATCGCCATCGTCTGCGGCGTCGGGATCGGGCTCCTCGCAGAGTCGGCCGTCGTTGTCGAACCGCCACTTGAGGTGTTCGGTGACCGCCTTCGGGATCTCGCAGCCGTTCGGACGCTCGAACTTCCACTCGCGAAGCGGGTACTCCAGCGGAGAGAGGTCGTGTTCCCGCGCCGTGATGTTCGTCTCGACTCCGTCTGAGTCGGCACGCACCTTGACCAGTTGCACCGAATACACGGAGCCGACCATCTCGGACGGGAATCTGGAACTCTTGCTGAACGTCGGCCCGTACATGCGGCCAATATCGTCGGGCGACGTTTCGAGTTCGAGGTACGGCTCCGGCGTCTGCATGATGAAGGTACCGGCGTTGTACTTCACGCGCAGAACCCACTTGAACAGTGCCGGGTCGTGAGGGAGCACCCGAGCTTTCGTGGACTCCTTCCACGTCGAAAGCGGCATAAGAGGCATCTTGACGTCCCGCCAATCGGGGTGCGCCGTGTACGTCTTGGACGCCGACGAGGGGATTTCCTTCTCGTCCTTGTCCTTTGAAGCGAACGTGCTCATGCCGCTACCGATAACCCATTGTAGAGCATTGTCAACGTTCGGTGTCAGGCTGTTCCAGAAGCGTTGTCAGAGTTGTCACGACAGGGCTGAGAGGATCGTCCGTGCGGACATCTGACGAATCGTTGTCGGGCGGGAGCGGCGACGATTCGTGGATATTGCTATTGACTGGCGGCGCGTTTTCTGCCTTGACGCCGACGAACTCGCAGTTCGCTCGAATCCACGACACCAGCCCGCGGATATCCGGTATTGCGATGTATTGAATGCCTTCAACTGCCGGAGCTCCGATCGGCCCGAGAACGATTCGAGCGCGAGCGTTCTTCGCGGCCGTCACGCGCGTCTCTGAGTTCGGGTCGAACTCCAGCCTGCCAGACGGGGAGAGCTCGCCGAACACTGCGAGATCCGACGGCAGCGCGAGTTGCTCTGCGGCGGACGCGAGGGCCACGACGAACGCAGCATCGATGGCCTTGTCCGATGTATTCGTCGCGTCGTTCGGCACGCGGACCTTCGCTTTGATCGAGCGGTCCATCGTCACTACCGAAGTGTGCATTGCCACGGCGTCTACGATGTCTCGGAACTTGTCGTCGGCGATGCCGACCGCTCGAATCGTTGACGGCGGGTCGTCGGGCTTGCGCGTGTTAGAAGTGAATACCTCGACGGCGAATGAGGCAGACGCGGTGCCGACGACGCTCGGGAAAAGCGTACACCCTACGCCGCCAGTAACGGTCGGCAAGATGCGCGCGGCGGCATCCTTGACCTCGATGAGTCGCTTGCCCTTGAACTCGAAAGTAGACGATACGGGAGCCTCTCCGAAACGGTTCTTCTCCGTTTCAAGAATACGGCGCGACCCGTCGATGCGGAAATGCAGCACGACGTCGAGATCGTGCAGCGCGGACTGCGGGCCAGCGATCTCGCCGTCCTTCGTTTCATGGCCGATGGCAATTACGATGGGCTTGAGTCTTGTCTTCTTGCAGAGGTGTACGATGCGGCTGGCCATCGCGTCGATCGCCTGAATCGATCCGGCCTTTGCGCCGGGAGCGTGCATCGTCATGATGCGGTTGATCGAGTCGAGAACGATCACGTCTGGCTTTAGTTCGACGACGAGACGCTCGACATCCTCGAACGACGACGACTGCACCACCTTGAAGTTGCGGTGCGTGAGCCCGCCAGAGCGCAGACCGAGAAGGATCTGACCCTCCGTCTCTTCGCCCGACACGTAGAGCGCGACGCCATGCAGTTTCGAGCATACGAGGTAACATACTTCGCGTGCCAGCGTCGACTTTCCGCAGCCTGTCTTACCTCCGAGAATGATGCCGCTGCCACGAACGAAGCCGCCGCCGAGGCATCGGTCCCATCCTGCAATACCTACGGCATACCGAGCCTCGCTTGACGCTGACACGGTAGTGTCATCCGACGCCACGACGCCCTTGCGAAGACCTTTCGGATGATGGTCACGAACGAGGTGACGTTTGTGCGACTTGTCGATCTTCGGGTCGAACTTCAACTGGCACTTGAGGCACCAGCGGAGCTTCGGCTCTGCGATGATGACCGGCATCCCATCTGCGTCGACTTGCCCGTCGAGCATCCGTGATGCAGGCATGGCCGGTACGCGCGCTGGCTGGCGTAGGATTGCAGGCGTTGATGCGATGCCCGACGCACGACGGATCTCGGCGCCTTTAGCGCGCGGCGTAGGCGGCGTACTCTGTCGATCTGGTGCGGCGTTCGTGGGGACACGCGGCTGACGCTCTGCGATATCCGATGACGCCGCATCGATGACGTTTGTGTGACCTTGGCGTCCGCTTCGCTCGCCTGACATTGCGCGCATATTCGTATCCGATATTCCGCTTGTCAACGGCGAGTTAGGTTAATGCTGCGCGAATCCGGCAGGCGTGTTATGATCGCGCCCATGATCGTTGCTGGTATTGCGGCAGACGCGTTAGTCATGCGCGGCAGTGGCAGCGTCACGGCTGCGCGATCGGTGCGCGCCGGAGATGCTTTGATGGGGGCTAACGGTGGAGTCAGGAACGTTCTGTCGGTGGCGACTGGCGTCGGGCCGATGCGCCGTATCGTGCCTATCAAGGGCGACTCGTTCGATTGCTCAAGCGCGAGTAGCGTGACGCTTGCTGGCACTGGCAAGTTCCTCGGCATGACGATCGATGCGCCGCTCGACAAATATATTAGCAAGTACGATAGAATGTCGCAGGCAGGACGGCTGGACACGTACTGGAAACTGACCCGCTCAGGCGTATCTTTCCCGCGTCGAGAGGTTCCTTTCGAGCCGTACTTTCTCGGTGTCTGGATCGGCGACGGCACGCTTGGCGAAGCGCATATCACGAACCGAGATCCAGAAATCCGGGCGTACTGCCGAGAGTTCTCAGTACGAAACGGCCTGCTTCTGTGGGAGCGCGAGGAGCCCGATAAGAACTCGTGGACGCTGATGTTTAGGTCTGGCGAGGGACGGCACGGCGGGGAGAATACGTTGCGTCGTTTTCTTCGACGCGAGTGCGAGGTTGACGGATCGAAGTGCATCCCAGACGCGTATCTCAGGAACAGTGCAGAGGTACGCGCAGGTATTCTCGCAGGCATTCTCGACGCCGATGGGTTTCTAGTGCACGGCACGATGGAGGTAGCCACCGTGAGCGACACGCTCTGCGCGCAGTACCTATTTTTGGCGCGCAGTCTGGGTCTCGCAGCGTACTCCGCGGTGAAGATCGCGACGATCAAATCGCTCGGATTTTCTGGCGCCTATCACCGCATTACAATCAGCGGCGACGTCGCGTCACTGCCTTGCCTCGTCGCTCGACGCAAGTGCGACGACCGGCAGCAAATCAAGCGCGTCTCCGTCACCGGATTCGACGTACATACGATCGCCGATGGCGAGTGGGTCGGATTCGTGCTCGACGGCGACGGGCGATTTCTCCTCGGCGACTTCACCGTCGTCCACGACGCATCGCCTACTGAACTGCGCATCCCCGTTGGTCTGCCTAGACCGGGCAGGCGCCGGTAGCGAACGGATTCGTTTCGCCGCAAAACGACGCGGTTGAATAGAAACGATCGAGGCTGCGTATCGTTCCTCTTGCGCTGCGCAGCGAACTTCGGTAGCGTCGGTGGCATGAGTTCGTTTTCGTGGAACTATCCCGTCGAGAGTGCGCGCAGCCGAGTCGCCGATATGCTGCGCGAGAAGTTTCCGAGTGACGCGCAGGAGGATCTCCGTGCCGAGCTCCGTGGGGCGTACAAGGCGGGCGGGCGCAATGCCGTCGGTGTGTTCCTCGCGGGCCGCGTGACGCCGCTCAAGCGCAGGCAAGTGCTCGCGGGGATCGATCACGCTGAGAAGCTCGCGCTGGAGTACCGCCCCTCGATGCGGACGGTCGGCAAGCGAGCGAAGCGGTTCGCGCTGCGCAACGGGTCGGTGCCGAAGTTCACGGCGCGGGATATCGCGCATATCGGGGAGACTGGGCAGCATCTCGACGAGCTCGATATGAACGGTGAGGGCGACGGACCTGAGACGATCATGACGTCGCTCGGCTACGTGGACGTGTGGAAGGATTCGAGCGTCACGATGCACGGCGTCAACTACACGCTCGACGAACTGGAGCGCGCCAGCAAGCGCAAGATGCTCAAGGGCCGTGTCGTCCGTCGCAAGGTCAAGCGCCATGCCGCGAAGAACGGCCGCAAGCCCACGAGGCGAGTCCGCAAATCCACTCCGAAGCACCGCGCCAGAAAGGCTCGCTGATCTGTCATGGTAACACGTAAACGATACTCGGGATTTCTCACTGTCACGCTCCGGCTCGACGATTCAGACGATGTTCGCTTCACCGTGTCGCACGGTAAGAAGACGCTCGCGAGCGGGTGGACTCGTCTGCCCGACGCAGCGCGGATCGCGGTCGACTCATCGACTGCGTTCGATCGCTACGCACACGCCGCTCTATCGTTCGGAGACGCCGAAAACGGAGACGTCGGATCGCTCGCGGAAGACGACGAAGACGGCAGCGGATTCAAGGTCTCTCGCCGCAAGCCGGTTCGCAGTGCCGCGAAGAACGGTCGCGACCGCCTCAAGCGTACGAAGCGTGCGTGTGCTGCCCGCGGGCGTGCTACCCGCAAGGGGTCGTCGAAGGCCGCATCGCGCCTCGCAACTCACTGCAAGAAGCGCCGTTCGCGCAAGGCTCGCTGAGAGGTCACCATGAGCGTCAAGCGTTACTCTGTTCGCGCAGCGACCGACACCCGTCCGGTTCGCAAGGCATCGAAGAACGGTCGCAAGACCATCACGAGCGAGTGGTACTCGCCGTCCGTCGAGGTCGATACGATTCGTGCAAAGGACGTCAGGGTCGGCGACGTGCTCATCCCGTGGCAGAGCTACGATGGACGCGATAGGGTGATTGCGATCAAGCAAGGGAAGCCGTATGGGAAGAGCAGGAAGCTGCTTGGCGGCGCGTTCGTGGTGATGCGTGGCGAAGTAGGTAAGGATTACGCGTACGAGATGACCGTCGGACAGCGCCCGATGGACGAGTTCAAGATCGATCTCGTGGCGTCTGGTCGTCCGGTTCCGAAGCGACGCGCCGCGAAGAACGGTCGCCTCGTCTCGAAGCCTCGCAAGACCACGAAGAAGGTTGCTGCGGAGAAGATCCCGAGCGTGTGGGCCGAGAAGGGCCGCGAGAAGGCCGTTTCTGACTGGCAGCACGGCGCCCGCGGAACGATTCACACTGCCGACCTCCCTTCGTCGCTCCGATCGACCGAAGCGTGGATGTTCAAGGGGCTCACCGCGGCGGAGCGAAGTAAGGCTGTTCGCGGCATGGCCGCGGGGTACGCCGAGGCATGGCGCTACATGGGCGGCAAGGTCGTCGGCAAGATGGTCGCGCGCAAGGGTCGCTGAAAACGATGAGCCACAACGCAGACAAGCCCGTCGAGGGCAACGGGCTTCGGCTGAACCGAGTTCTCCTGCTGCACCTCAAGCGGACGTCGAGTGCGGGGCTCCGCGCGAGACTGCGCAACGCGTACTGGCGTGGCGGCAGCAATGCGCTCGCCTCCGCGGCGCGTACTGCCGGAATGGACCGCCACAACATCGAAGCGATTCTCGCCGACGTGGCTCACGTCGAGGCGTTGACGCGGCGCGATGGTGGACGGCCGAAGCGCGCTCGCAAGTCGATCCGCAACAGCGGCGTTTCATCGCCGACTCTCGGAACGGTCGCCTCGACGCTTCGCCGTAGCCCGTCTCGCACCATCGGCAAGCACGGTCTGCGGGTGCTCGATCCGCGTACGCACAACGTCGTGTGGGCCGACACCGTCAACCTCGGCAGCGAGTCGTACGCGCGGAGAGTTCCTCTTTCCGTCGCTCGCCTCGCGTCGCTCGGTGGCATCGTCGAAGTAGCGACGTCTCGCGGCTGGAGTCGACGACGCGTGGTCAAGGGTCGAGACGGCGCTCACTACCTCCGAACTGTCTGAAAGAAACGATCATGAAGTCAACTCGACGATCGATGCGCAATCACCACGGCAAGCCGTCAGAGCACGCGGCCAACGACCCGCTTCGCATCTACATGCCGCCGCTCTCGGAGTGGCGTCGAGACACGGAGAATGGCGCTCGCCTCTGGACGCACCCGGAGATCGGGTGGACGTTCGTGGTCGGCAGCCGCGGCAAGATGGGGTACGTGCGGACGTCGTACTCTCGTGACGGCAAGATCACGTTTCGCGCAACAGACGGTGACGTGTATAAGCAAATCAAGCGGTGGTACGCACATCAGACTCCGTCGTCTATGAGTCGCCTCTCCGAACGCAACCCTGACCGGCCGCCTAGCGTAGCTGGCAAGCTGCGTCAGTTCGCGATCTTGGATCGCGATCGATACGTGGGCGTAGTCGACACTGGTAATCGTTATGACGATACAAGCGAAGAAGGTGCTCTCGCGCAGTACATCGCGGACGAACGAGCGCGTGGAACTTCGCCTCACTTCTACAAGGATCGATACGCTGTCGCCGTCCGCCGTTCCGAGCGCAACCCCGACTGGTCCGCGATGCGCGAGAAGGCGTCTCATTACGCCGGTCGCGCTGCCGCAGGCGCTCGTTCGGCGTACGACTGGACGGCCCCTCGCGCCCGCGCGGCGTACGACTGGACGGCCCCTCGCGCCCGCGCGGCTGGCCATGCTGCGTGGGAGGGCACGAAGGCCGCTGGCCGCGCTGTCAAGCGCGGAGCGAAGCGTGCGGCTCCGGTGATCGCTCGCGGAGCGAAGTCGGCTGCGGAGCGCATGGAACGATGGGCTGCGGAGCCGAACGGAGCGAAGTACAGCGTGTACGTGCAGGGCAGCGGGTGGAGCGATACGTGGGCGGTCAGCGGAGGTCTTCGAGCCGCAGTGGCATCGGCTCGTGATGCTGTCAGCGGTCGCAACGAAGTCGTTTCAGCGTCCGTCTACAAGACCGCAGATCGATCCGCTCGTGACGTCGTCACGTTCACGAACCGCAACAGCGACGGAAACGTCGGCCGCGTGCGCAAGATCGCAGGTTGATCCGTGTCCGCACCGAAGCTCACGCCGTACCCGAAGTGGTGCAAGTTCTGCTACCTCGTGGACCCTCACGTTCCGCCGTCGGAACGTCTGGTGATTCTCAACGGGTACTGCGCCGACGCGGCTCTCATGCCGCCGATCATCGAACTCGCGCGCGTTCTCAAGGAGAAGTGTGCACGCGGTCTCGGACGTGAGCCGCTTCCGCTAGAACTCTTCTCGTGTCTGATGGCGGACGTCCACGACCTCGTTGACTACCTGCCAGACCCTCCGGGGTTGGAGGTCTTCGAGCCCGTGTGGTCAGTTCTCTGGAACGGAATGGGCCGAACGATCTCGC
>JACCDT010734496.1_pt1 | contig 15869 bp, 17 predicted proteins | sample 7446291 | NCBI WGS metagenome assembly JACCDT01 (sample SAMN15323446, study PRJNA562643) | freshwater metagenome | isolation source: river surface water | place: USA:Blue River Watershed | collected 2017-08-17 | reverse complement strand
TGCGTTATGTATTTGGTTTTTCACTTGTTAACACACAGTGCAGAAGATGCCGGAGGTGGTACGAGTGTGAACGTGTCACAAGAAGAGTTAGCTCATTGGTTACAGCGGTACATGCACTACGCGGAACTGACCTGCCCCCTGCCAGCCATACCAAAGTAATGGCAGTAAGTCCGCAAATTTTGGAGAATTGCGGATATGAAGACCACACGATTTACCGATGAGCAAATCATCGCTTTCCTCAAGCAAGCCGAAGCCGGCATGTCTATCAAGGAGCTATGCCGCAGCGGCGGCTTCAGTCAGCCCACTTTCTACAAGTGGCGCTCCAAGTTCGGTGGCATGGAAGCATCAGATGCTTCTAGATTGCGAGATCTGGAGTCCGAGAACACCAAGCTCAAGAAGCTATTGGCCGAGGCCCATCTGGATATTCACGCGCTCAAGAGCGTGTTCGGCGTAAAGCGCTAGCCCCACAGGTCAAACGCGAGGTGATTGGCAAGATGATCCAAGACCATCAACTGTCCGAGCGCCACGCCTGCCGTCTTGTGGGGCTAAGCCGCGACAGCTATCGCAACCCACCACAGCCAGATCAACTCACCCGTGATCTGTGCGAACGCATCGTGGACATTGCCCATGTGCGCCGCAGGTTTGGTTATCGACGCATCCATGACTTGCTGCGCCCAGAGTTCCCACATGTGAACCACAAGCGGGTGTATCGGCTTTATCGTGATGCCAACTTGGCAGTGCGCCGTCGCAAGAAGGCCAAGCGGCCATTGAATGAACGTGTGCCACTGCAATTGGCGCAAACCGTGAATGAGGTGTGGAGCATGGACTTTGTCTCAGATAGCTTGTCCAACGGTCGCAGGATCAAATGCCTCACAGTGGCCGATGACTTCAGTCATGAGTGCGTAGACATTGCGGTGGACTATGGCATTTCAGGCCAGTACGTCACTCGTTTGCTGGATCAAGCCGCGATCTTCAGAGGCTATCCGCTAGCAGTACGAACAGACAACGGTCCTGAGTTCACGAGCCGAGCCTTCATGGCTTGGGCCACAGCACATGGCGTGAGGCATATCTTGATTCAACCAGGTAGGCCCATGCAAAACGGCTACATCGAGAGTTTCAATGGCAAGTTTCGTGACGAGTGCTTGAACGAGCAATGGTTTCAGACCTTGCAGCAAGCCAGAACGTGCATCGCTGAGTGGCGCAGGGACTACAACGAAGTCAGGCCACACAGCAGCTTGGGTCGAATACCACCGGCTCAATTCGCGCAGCAGCATCGGAGTAATTCGAATGCTGCTGCAAATACAAACCATCAAGTTTGGGAATAACCTTGACCCCTCGGACTAACTTCTAGATCAGTGGTACGGCTAGTGGGGGCAGGTCAGTTTGAACTAGAGTTCGATTTCTGAGAAAGAGCTAGGTCAAAACCTTAATGCTCCTTGATAAAGGAAAGCACATAACCGAAAAAACAGCCTCAGTAAATATGCAACGATTTCTCCATTCCTTAGTGCTGCGATCACTTTACATAAACCAAAGTTTCATAATTTAATTATCTTCATCCACAGTTAGGGTTAAACGACTCCCCGCAAACCCGCATGAAACCTAGCTTCTCCTTGTGGACGCGTCGTTAAGAAAACAGAGAAAAGAGAGAGAGAGAAAACGTCGAAAAACCCTACTTTTCGAAAAAGTGAAGTCGCTGCGTCCTTAAGGTAACTATCCGCAAGCCAGCGAACACAGGCCCTTGGAGTAAAAAATAAGGGCTCGGAGAGATTCCGAGCCCTTATGAATGGTGGAACTTTCTATATCGTAATCACACCTACTTCGTCGGCGGTTGCATCCTTCTGCACTCAAGTCTTACTTGGAAATAGCTTAAGCACAAGATTCGAATCAAACGTCATACCCAAGAAGATTTTTACTACACAAAAAATCGCGATGAAATTAATTTGAAAAATCACGTGATGGTATTTATCACAACGCTTAAATACCAGAACCTAATCCTTGCTGAAATATCTCATCTAAAAGAATTCGTAATTTTTTCATGCTAACAGGTTTGGCCATGTGCAAATTCATACCCGAATCTTTGATAGCCTGAATGTCTTCTTCAAACGCAAAGCCACTTAATGCAATGATAAATGTACTTTTATTCAGGCTGTCAGAGCGAATCAAACGTGATGATTCGTAACCAGTCATTATTGGCATATCGAGATCCATGAGAATGACATCAAACTTCTGCTGACGGGCAAGTGTTAAAGCTTCGTTGCCGTTTTCAGCTTGCGCAAAGATATGGCCATCTTTTTTAAGAGCTCGACAAATAATTTCACGATTTGTTGCGACGTCATCGACTAGCAGGATACGCAAGTTCTTAACATGAGGCATAACTGTCTCGACGCCCAAGTCATCTGGAATATGGGCAATATCAAAATCAATATTTACTATGAACTCCGTACCTTTACCCACCTCAGAGCTAACGCTAATCGTTCCCCCCATCGCTTCCACTAGATTTTTCACAATAGCAAGCCCCAAACCACTCCCACCAAACTTTCTAAATGTCGATGGACTTCCTTGCTCGAAGCGATTAAAGAGTCGCGGCAAGTATTCAGGCTCAATGCCAATACCTGTATCACATGTTGTCAGCTTAACAGCAGCGCGCCCTGCAACAGGCTGAGCAACATCAATCGTTAATCGCACGCTTCCCTGACTTGTGAACTTCACGGCATTCGACAATAAATTATTGATGATTTGACGCAAACGTACAGCATCGCCAAGCAAGTGTTGTCCGGGCACACCAGAAAGTTGAACTATGAAATCAATGCCGCATTTTTTTGCCTCAACATCGAATAATGAGGCTGTTGTCTGAACTATGTCGGCAAAAGAAAAGGTGTTGCGTTCAAACTCTAGTTTTCCGTCCTCTATTTTTGCGAAGTCTAGAATGTCATTGAGAATTTGGGAAAGTGTCTCTGTAGTTTCAATAATTCTTTGAACATCGTTTTGCGCTACAGGATCTGTAAGCTCTTGCTGTAAAACTTGTGACAAACCCAAAATGCCATTTAATGGTGTACGAATTTCGTGGCTCATGGTTGCCAAGAATTTACTCTTTGCAATGTTTGCAGCTTCTGCTTCCATCTTGGAATCCTGCAAAAATGTCACATCAAAGAGCCACGCAAGCACGGCTCTCTGCTCAGCGTACTCAATAACCATATAGGATGCAAGTGCCCATACTTTTGGAATGTCGGGCCTGTCGGGAAGGTGAAGTTCTACCAATTCGTTGATGACCGACTCACCTTTAGACAAACGTTGTTTGATGTTAGAAAAAACTTCAGGATCAACATACGTCTGACTGATTTCCATATCACGGGCTTCGGATTCAGAGCGCCGAACTAATTCACAAAAAGCTTTGTTCATAAACAAGACTTTATTGTCTAACAATGAGGCAATTCGAACTGCCATGGGTGATGCTGTCAACACACTCTGAAGCGTTCGTTGTTGTTTGCGAACTTCTGAATAATTAACAACTAACGAACGTGTCATTACAACCTCGTTCTGGTCATTTTTGACGACACTTGCAGAAATTATTCCTGGAAAAACTTGACCGTTCTTACACAAAAAATCCAACTCAAGAGCCGTGATAAAACCCGAGGAAAGAAACTGAGGAAATTGCGCCTTAAAAATTTCCTGTGATTTTTCTGTCAATAATTGGGCGACATGCATTTTTCCGACTACCTCATCACGAGAATAGCCAAGCCAGCTCAGCTCAGTATCATTGATACGAATGACTATGCCCTCCGGATTCAATGAGTGATAACCACTTTGTGAAGTGTTGTACAGCTCCTCAATTTCCATAGTTCGCTGTGCCAAACTTTTTTCTGCTGTCTCCTTGGATTTCAAAATATTTCGCGTCCAATAAAACGCAACAAAAATCAAAATTAAGTTCAAAAAACCAAGCCAAATCGCTGTGAAATTCCACTTGGTTTTGAAATCAGCCAGGGCACGCCCAACACTGATAGCGAAAGGATGTTGTTCAAAACGTTGATACGCGTAAACTCGGGCAACATTGTCAATTGGAGAAGTTGCCGTGTACACAAGACTTTCAGCGGATGGATTCTGTGAAATCAGATTTTTAAATGTCGCAGAAACACTGGTATTGCCTGGCCCATGATCGCTACTCAGAGGCTCAGGATGTCGAGCAATTTGTACAAAATTTAAATTCCTTAAACTAATGACACCGTTTGGCCCAATATCAATTTTTGAAAAATTTTTCTTAATTGAATCAATAGGAATGACCAAAAAAAACAAACCAAAAAACTGGTTATCTTTGACAAGTCGTTTTGCCACAATGATGGTCCATTCGTTTGATCGGCGAGAAATTTGTGGCCCCGCAAAAAACACATCTTCACTTGAATCCAAAACTGCAGCCTGAAAATAATCACGATCAGCTATCGATATTTTTTTAGCGATAAAGTTACTTGTATTTTTCCCAGAGTTGATGATCAACTCACCATCAGAATTAGTAATACCAACTCTCACCTCCAAAGGGAAATATGGCAATTCGTAGTCTACTTTTTGTATTAAGTCCTCTACTGCAATAGGGCCTGATTTACTAGCGTCGATATATCGATTACTTAGTGTATGAACTAACGATTCAAATTGAACAAAAGTTTTTTCTACATCTGCAGCTACTAACCTCGCAGTATTTTGAACAGTAGTCTCAGCTAAGGCTTGATCTTCAAGGTATTGCTCACTCACAATCAAGCCAGAAAGTACCATGATGAATGTTGATACTATAAGAGCAACCGAGTAGCTTTTCATAAAAGACCAGATGGCTTGTTTATTCATTAAATAATCTCATATTTCAACAAACTTATTAATGCTTGCCCGAATTTTTGAGTAGATCTACGAAGAGATTTATTTCTTCTAGATTCAATTCAGCTTCTCTCAAATTCAACCGAATGCCATCAATTACAACTTCGAGCTCAAGATTTTTCACGATAGAGAAAAACTCATTTTGTGCAATCTGCCCCATTTGTAAGCGAACCAATGCTTGGAAAAAACTTTCGTAAGTGTCAGTATGCCTTTCTAAAGATTGATGAATCGAAGCCAAAGAGGCTAGAGTACTTTTGAGATCACTAGAAAAATTAATGGCAAGTTGCCCCACTGAAGCCATAGCTTGGGTGGCAGCTATCTTTGTATCGTAATCTTGTTTAACTTGGCGGAATTGGGCAATCATCTTTTCGTACTCGCTCAATCGGTCACAAATTTGTTCTGTTCGATTTGTGCAACGTAGCTTGTACCAAGTTAAAAGAATAATCAGCAATGTAAGCACGAAGGCACAGATCAAATAGGTGGTTTTTTGACGTTCATAATCGGTCAACGCAACGTCTTGCTTAATCCCAACCAATGCGACTAAAGGCATGTCTGCTAATCTTTGATAAACGTACATTCTTTCGGTGCGATCAAAGAGGTTATCGCTGAAAAAGTAGCCTGCTTGCTGCTCTTTCATTTCAATGGGAAGATTCAAGTCACGCAGCGTATCATCAACTCGATTTGTATCTCCAACTCGCATAGTTCTGGCGTACCCATCTGTACCGACCAAACCGATCACACTGTCTGTTCCTAACTGAGCACCTTTGAAGCTGTCAAGAAAATCATTAGGATTCAACGACGCCGTTGCGACCCCTTTGAACGTTCCATCGGGCTTATTTAAGCGACGTGTTAACTGAAATGACCACTTACCAGTCGCTCGACCCAGGACAGGCTTACTGACAAATAATGGATATCCGTAACCCGCTTTGTGCACTTTAAAATGTTCGCGATCGGAAAGATCCACGCGCTTGTGATTAGGCATACTAGAAAATACATAGGTGCCATGCTCATCAATGATTCCAGCTTGATTCAAAAACTTGATATCAAGTGCACCTTGCTCAAAGTAACGATGTGCCAAATTGAGATCATTTAAGCCCGAACTTTCATAGTGATATTTCAAAATACGAAGTACATCATCTGACGCTTTGAGAGTAGCTTGCGTATGTAACTTCAACCCTATCGCTACGTTTTGCAAAGAAGCACGACCTGATTCAATCGCGAATTTTCTTTCTTCGATGAGCTTGAACGTAACAAAACACCAAATCAGTACTGTGATGAAGACAGCAGTAGCCTTGATTAAGTTTGTACGCTTAGCGAAAGAAATACAATCAATTAGTTTGTCTATGGTATTCATCTTTTATCGAGTCTAAATTTGGCTTTTAGGGAGAATCAAACACCTAAGGCTTTGCGTATATAAAAGCCAAGAGCTCCGGGGTTCAATGGTTTTTTCACTATGCTGTCAACTCCACGCTTGGCGTATTCACTTTTAGAGGCCTCGTCTACACCACCAGAAAAAATAACTACTTGCACCTTGGGGCTAAGCTGAGGCTTGAGATAGTCATAGAGTTCCCAACCTTTGATACCTGCAAGGTCGTGATCAAGAACCAATAGATCAAAGCGCGTTTTCTTAGCTAGATTGATGGCTGTGTGTACATTGTCCGCCGTTTGCATATTTACACGAAGGTCAAAAGGACGACATGCAGAATGAACAATTTTCAAAATCAATGCGTCATCGTCAATGGCTAGAACGTTAAAAATTGGGGGCAAAGCTTCATTGAACATGCTGTTATTCTCCAAAATGTTCTGCAATTATCGTTCTCAGCTTCATCAGATTAATTGGCTTTGCCATATGCAAATTCATCCCCGCATCCATAACAGCAGCGATATCTTTTTCATATGCAAAACCACTCAAAGCAATAATTAAAGTTTCTTTATTCAAACTTTTTCTCCTGATTTCCTTGGCGGCCTCGAAGCCTCCCATAATGGGCATGTCGAGATCCATCAATATCAAATCAAAATTTATTGATTGGGATAAGTTGAGTGCTTGCAGTCCATCGGCAGCTTCCGAAAACTCATGGCCATCCCTTTTGAAGCCACGACAAATGACATGACGATTTGTATCAACATCATCAACTACAAGAATTTTTAAAGGCCTGACCTTAATAAGATTTTTGCTTGGCAGAGACACTGATGTGGTGGTCACCACTTGAAACTCAACCTCGATAGTGAACGTAGTCCCTTGCCCGACTTTCGATGAGACAGAAATTTTTCCATTCATAGCGTCGATGAGACCTTTGACAATTGCCAAACCTAAACCACTGCCACCATACTGACGATAAGTAGTCGCATCTGATTGTTCAAACCTTTGAAACAACCGCTGCATATGTTCTTTAGTGATGCCAATTCCCGTATCTTTAACAGCAATGACGACCTTAGAGTGTATGCCTTGGGGTGGTTCGACGTAGACCGATAGCGACACCTGTCCTTGCGATGTAAATTTGATCGCATTCGAAACTAGATTTGTAATGATTTGACGCAAACGAGTGGGGTCACCTAACAGCGTTAAACCTGGTTCACCTGAAAGATTGAGCGAAAAATCAATACCACGTTGCTTAGTTTCGGCATTAAATATTTCTCCAACTGAGTTCGTCAACTCTACAAAAGTGAATGGTCGACTCTCAACCTCGAGCTTACCTGCTTCAATTTTTGAAAAATCTAGAATGTCATTCAAAATCCGTGTCAACGTGTCGGCTGTATCAATAATTTTCTGAACATCAAGACGTGCCTGTGGATCCGTCAACTCTTGCTGCAGAATTTGAGCAAACCCAAGAATGCCATTTAATGGAGTTCTAATCTCATGGCTCATAGTGGCTAGAAATCGAGACTTAGCCTCATCAGCCGCTGCAGCAGAAAGCTGCGTCGCAATCAAGTCAGTGATATCAATTGCTATTCCGTCCCATGCTAATGCGCCGTTAGCAAGATAACGTGAATGAGCTTTGAACCTCATCTGACGTACATCGCCAACTTTTCCATGTGTTTCGATCACAAAATCAATATTTTCCGGTTGCAGCAAATGCTGACGAATTTTTTCAATTTGTTCTTGCGACTTATCGACAAGCACAGAGGCAAAAAAATCGCTTGCCATTTTTGGAGCTTGTGTATCAAAAGAAAAATATTCGTACACAGAGTCCGACAGATAAGTGAAATCAAAGCATCCACCTCGACAGTCCTCCATGCTGAAGAGCACACCTGGAAAGTTTTCGGTAACTCCCGTAAAGCTCGTGTTGATTTGATCAAGCGCAACTTTTAATGTTTTTTCGCGATCTTGCAAGGTATTTAGGAGGCTGTTGACCTGCGCTCTTATCAAGACAAATTCCTTTGGTAACCCATCAAGTTCATGAAGTTCGAATTCGTTTTCTTTCGCCTGATCAATTGCCTCTATGAGGAGATTAATTGGTTTGCTCACACGTTGCATCAACCAAATTACCAGCCCCAAAACTAAGAGTGCAAGACCAAGAACACCACCAGCTGCAATCATTCGATGCTGAACTGATGCGTCGAGAACTTTACTCACAGGGACGGCAACGACAGTGACCCAACCCATTTCACTGGGCAGTTGAATTGACTTATGTTTGGAATACGACACCACGACCGGACCAAATGTCTTGTGATTCAAGATTGAATGCCCTGACACGTTATCGGTACGCCAAAGGTTATTCAAATTTTCCAGCCCACTGTAAGCCGCACGATCCCCGAAACGAAACACCCCATCATGGCCAATAACAAATGGGTTAATTTCAGTCTCTAAATTGGTAGCTCCAGTATAAAAACGAATACGACTATTTAGCCAACCGATACTCAGATGTGCAGCAAGAACACCTAAGGTTTTACCATTTGAATCATGTGCAGGTGCGGCGACATCTATGAACCGTAAAGGTGAATCATCATCCTTTTCTTGCAGCATTTTTGCCAGCATTAACGCGTCATGCACGTCTATGGTTGTCTGGCCCTTTTGCCCTTGAATGAACCATGGACGTGCTGTGGCATCTCTTCCTACTAGCATCCCTTGTGTAGCAGCATTGATCACACCATGAATATTTGCATATCCAATCCATGCGTACTTAGGTTGATTTGTTTGAAGCCCATCAAGCAAAATATTGAGCTGTTTAAAATTCGATGACAGTCCAAGCGCATGTAACGTATCAGCTTGGGCGTTGATACTGGTGAGTGTTTCAGATACATCTGAATCAATTAGTGAAGCAAAAAATGCCGCCTGCTTAACACCTTCTTGTCCCGCCGTTTTAAGGGCGTCTTCTTTGATTCTGTAATCAATTGAAATGACTTGGATTGATGTGAACAGAATTAGGCCAAGACTAAAAATTGTCAACATCTGCTTACTAAGAGATGTACCAGATTGCAAATCTATCAACCGCTTCATAGGGTTTCCTTATTAATAGTTAGGCTAGATCGCCCCATGTCACCCCAAATTCCCTTAGCCTTAGTGAAGAAGTCGAACGTTCCGATAACTCTTGGCAGTGATCTCATTGGTTGATAAAAAATGGGTTCAATGATTGCTGTAAATATCAAAATCAAAATTTCCGACACCGGTGTTGGGACACCTGGACGAATGACCTCAATGAAGATAGCCATCAAACTGTTCATAACGCAAAGTGCATAAAAGAAAGCTAAAACAATAAGTGTGCTGTGCAAATCAAGAACGTTTTGAAAGTAAAGTAATGCCATAAACCCGAGACCGATAACTTCAACAATGGGTGAAAAGGCCTCCATCAGAGCAAACAACCACAAGTTGATCCAACGGCTGCACCCTAAAAATGGGTTCATCAATAGCCATGGGCTACGCTGAAGACTTTCGAAGCAGCCACGCTGCCAACGCTTACGTTGGCGAAACAAAACGGACATCGACTCAGGTGCAATGGTCCAACAGGTGATGTCAGGCAAGATGCCGAGTAAGTACTGTTCACGTTTTGGGTTGCGTAGCTGGATAAGTCTCAAACAAATGTCGAAATCTTCCCCTATCGTATTGACTGCAAATCCATTGACAGCACGCAGTAGGTCTGTGCGAAACAAGCTAAACGCACCAGACATGATCATCAGGTGACCACTACCAAACATGCCTAGACGTGCAACTAAAAATGACCTGACATATTCCAAAACTTGAAAACGCAACATCCACTGCTTAGGCAATTTAACAGAAGTGATCTCTCCTCGTTCAACTTGACATCCATTTCTTATGCGCACTAGGCCAGACACACCCGCATAGTTCTCGTTTTCGCTCAGAAATACCGCCATCTTTTTTAGGGAGTGACGGCTAGGAATGCAATCTGCATCCAAAGTCATAAAGTAACGACCGTGGGCAAAACGTAACGCCGTATTAAGGGCTCCCGCTTTACCAGAGTTAGATTGCTTGAAAATTTTTAAATTTGGATAGCGAGGTGATCGATAGCAATACCTCAGAGGCGCACCACCCCCCGTCCAGATCGTGTAAGCATCGTCCAGCGTAAGGTCGTATTTCTCTAGCGCCTGATCAAAGCTCATGTCTCCCGAACCGTCATCTACGACAATTAACTCAAGATTAGGGTACTCGACTGCCAGCAAAGAGTCAACACTGTCTGTGAAGCTTTGACCCTCGTTGTACATTGGAACGGCAACTGTTATTAAAGGCCAACCGCCCATTGGTTCATCACTGCGCTTGGTCATTTCATTTCGGCGTCCTACTTGCGCAATGGCAATAATGACCCAGCCAATGTATGGCAAGATGAAACAGGCCCAATAGGCCATCATAAAATTTTGCAATAGATCAATCAAGAGTTCTCTATTCATTGAAACTCACTTGATGATCAACTTAGATTTGAGGGTCTTTGCAGCGATTCGGCTAATGACTGAATCTTTTGCATCCCAACGTCCTTGTGTTACGTAAATTTCCATCAATCGTTGCATCTCGTCTCCGACAGCTTTTTGTGTGCGTTTGTAGTTCCAGTTGATAAAGCTAGAAAAACCAAGCATTCCCAACGCGACAATAGGCAGCGCAAAGTATAAAAACTGGATCCCGATGCTCATTACTTTGATTAAATCAGTTGAAGTCATATGCAAGAACGATCGCGTTACTGGATTTCCAGCCCAGCGTTTCGTAACTACGCGCAACAATGGCGCGCAACCAAGCGGAACTACTGAGTTGATAACCGAACGATAGTTGTCCACCTTTGGTGCGATACGTGTCATTGACCGCACTGACTGTGTGATCCGCAATAGCTTGACCCGAGAACAGTTGCGCACCAACTGTTAAGCGTCCGATGTCATGCGCCATACCTAAGAATGGAACACTTGAAGAGGCGCCCTGTGCAGCAGACAGACGAACACCTGCTAGAAGCTCTGTTTTTCCGAATGTTTGAAAGTAAGCGGCTCGACCTTCATACAAGTCATAACCACTCCATCGACGCGTCCCTAAATCGAACTCTACCCGCGAGCTGCTAGATAGTTTTTCAACAAGGCCACCTGACAAACCCCAATGAGCTAAGGAGATGGAATTAGGGGTGGTTGTATACGCAACTCGATAACTGCGATGTGCGTTAGCATCTACTTCAAAGCCAATTTTGTAGCCAGTCTCTAGAGTTGAGCCTGCTCGGTTACGTTGATATGCTCCAGCAATGAAATTGCCTTGAGAGGTCTTCCAAACAGAATCAACATTGCTATCTTGCCAGCTCACTCCTGAGTTGTATTGCTCGGATGTCGTACTCGCATAAAGCATTGGGCTAGCTTTTGCGTGGCTTGCAAAAGAAAAAATAATGGAGCCAAATGCAATCGCATTAAGAATTTTGAAAGAGATAGGTTTGAAGTTCATGACGAAATACCCAAAGCATGTTTGAGTTCAAGTAGATTGACAGGTTTGCCAAGGAACAAATCTGCTCCCGCCGTGATTGTTTGGGCTTGATTGAGTCGACTTGAGCGGCCTGAAATTGCTATCAAGCGTGCACTATTTGGAGGCAAAACTTGCTTCAGTTGCCGAAGCACATTAAGGCCATCAATTTGAGGCAGCATTAAATCGACAAAAATAATGTCGAATCTGTACTCAGTGGCAAGCTTGATGCCATGAAAACCATTCGTTGCTTGATAAATTTCCATCCCAAGCGATTTGGTCACGGCTTGAATCAAGCTTCCTAAGAGCTGGTCATCATCAATCAGTAATACATTGCGTTTTGGCATGCACGAACTATCGTTCTGAAGTGCAACACCAACATCACCGCTGTGTAACTATTTGTCACAAGATGCTGATTGGGCCAACTAGCATATATCCCGCACCTCGTATCGCCTTGATTTCAACACCTGATTGAGCTATTTTTTTACGAACGCGGGTGATGAGCATGTCAACAGAACGGTCGCTTGAATCATGCAAACGTTGATGAACCGCATCAAGAATTTGGTCGCGAGTAACAAGCTTATTTCTATTTTTGACAAGGTAGCTCATCAAATTAAATTCAGCAGTGGACAACCCGTGCTTCTCCTCACCCTCAAAGATTGCTCGACTGCTGGGATCAAATCTATGTTCATTTCCCAAATCCCAGCATGGCTGGAGATCTGTAGCTGCAGAGACGTAGTTGAAACGCTCGATGACACGTGTAATTCTCAGAATCAGTTCACGTGGTTCAAACGGTTTGACTATGTAGTCTTCTGCACCCATCTCAAGTCCAATAATTCGATCAATAGCTTGCCCTTGCGAGCTCAAAACAATCACTGGGAACTGACGCTCAACTCTCCAAGCACGGACTAGCTCAAGTCCAGATTCACCATTTTCTAGATTGACATCGACGATAGCGGCTTGAGGTGGGTGGCGCTTAGCAGTACGGGCTGCCTCATCTATAGTTTTGGCAAGAAAACACGTAAAACCTGCAGGCTTGAGCGTATCCCCCAAGATGCGAAGCATCAAAGGATCATCATCAACTAGTAATATTGAACTTGTCATTTTTTTGAGAAAACCCTTTGAATTGCCGCAAATGATATCAATTGTGAACGACACCATACAAACCGAGCTCGCGGAGATGATGGGTGAGGAAGAGTTTCGAGATTTGCTCAAAGAAGCACTTGTGCAATTCGAACAACGAATCAAAGAACTGATGCATGCCATCGAAACAAAGGCTTGGGAATCAGCTCGCTCGCTCGCACACAAGATTAAAGGCTCAATGGGCTCTTTAGGCTATGACGCAATTTATGTTAGTTTGGACGCGCTAGAAGCGCGACTCCTTGCAACTCCCATGAATTTGCCGACTCAGTCAGACTTAGAGGAAATCAAGTCCATCATTGAGGAAACAACAAAAGCACTCAAAACGAGTTGAAATAATTTGTTACTTTAGAGAATTGTTTCTGTTGCAATCACTAACGATGATTCACTCCGTAGCGCAAAAACATAAGGCGCTGAAACACGGAGTGAGAAATGATAGTTACAACCGCAAATGCGAACTCGGCAGATAAATCCATAACTGAAACAATCCTTGCAAACTTTACGCAAGGATCCATCGGCAAATCTGACAAGGGCGTCAAAACTCGCATCGAGCAGTTGCGTTCTATGAATGCAGAGTTAGCACTCAAGTTAGAGACTTTCTACTGATCAAGGGAAAGTATGTCAAACACTGCACACGCGCTCCCCGATGAGGACTCCATTTATTCAGGAACGTTGCCTGGATCGAGTCAGCTGCGTTTTTTCAAACTGCATCGAATTGGGAATACCTACCACCTATACATCGAGCGAGATCAACGTACCAAAGCGGCCTCGAACGAGGACAAATATGTCCCGACAGGACAGACTTTTGAATGTCGGCCTGAAGCTGCAAACGAAGCTTTAATTCGTGCGGGCTTTAAGTATTACGCAGCAAACTGGTGGCAAGAATAAGTATCATGAATGCAATTGAATACTCACCCCTTCAAGATCAATTCGCTGTCGGGAAAGATCTAGTAACGGTTTTCATCTATCGCCAAAAAGATGAAGACTGGACACTGCATTTGTTCAACGTCGATGGCGCATCAAAAATGTGGGCTTCATCATTTCAAAATGATGCAAGTGCGTTTGATTACTTCAAAGAGCTTTCTTCCGCCGGTGAGATTGAATTCAACACAGACTTGAAAAAACTCAAACAAGATTTGAACGGCTTCAATAGCCTGCTACTGCAGCCCCAATACGCTTGGTATCGAGACCTGAAGACAAAGTCACTTTACACACTATGCAAGTTTGATTTGCTTAAAAAATATGCAGGACTGTGGCCTGCCCAAAACATGATGGGACATAAGGTCACTGGGTATCTGTACAAGGGTGATGCCCCTAAGTGGCCTCATGCACCAAGAGGTTTGCCATCAGCGCCGAGCAACATCGAAATGGAATTCACAGTACTACCAAAGCACATTGACTTCTACGTCGTCAACGACTTAGGTCTTCGTGACTCAAGCTACTGGTGATTAGTAGTCATATCAAAGGAAAACTATATATGAAAAGCTCTGAAATATATTTGAGATTTTTGGCTATCAGCGATGCTCTGAACCAAGAAATGAAACATGCAGATGTTGACCTCACATCGCAAAAACTATTGGAAGCTATTGCAGTTGCAGCAGAGAAAAAGAAAATGCTCACTGTTTCCCAAGCAATGGCACTTGATTTTTTAGCATCACCAGCGACTCTACATAGAAAACTACAAGTTCTTATGGATGCAGGTTTGATAGAACAAACTTTTGAAGGACGCAACAGACGAACGCGATTTTTATGCCCTACAGAGAGGGCTCAAAAGTATTTTGAAAAAATGGGTAAATCAATGACATCCATCTTTACTAGCTCACTCAAACGAGAGGAGATTGCAGTATGAAATTCATGAAATTTGAAACAATATCAACTGTTATATTTTTACTAAGTCTCGCAACTTCATTTTTTATTGTTACAAATGATGCAGCAACGTTCGGCGCTGATATCGAGTCAAAGCTCAACGCGAATATTGAGTTAGCAAAGGCTGTTCATGCTTTGAACGAAAATTGTCATAGTTCCAGCTTTGACTTAAGTAAGTCTGATTTTTCGTATCGGAAGGTCTGCGCTAAAGGTCACGGTATGCAAGCAGAACTGCGATTTATTCAACACAATGTCGAAATAATGCAAAACGAAATAGAAGGTCAATTTTGGTCAATCGTTTTAATCATCACCGCGATTCTTAGTGGAATCACCCTACTGGCACTTAAAGCTGTTGAATGGTTACTTTTTGAGTCAAAGTACCAGGCAATCCAGGTAAAGGTCCCAAGACGTAACTTTGTATAAATTGTTATGAACCACATTAGCCTATTGATATCTGATTGACAAATAGCGACTTTGAGGTCTGAGGAAAAAAACGTACGCTTTCATATCCCCTATGCTCATCCATAGTTAGAGTCAAACGACTTCCCGCAAAGCCGCATGAAACCTAGGTCTCTCTTGTGGATGCGTCCTTAAGAAAACAGAGAATAGAGAGAAAACAGCAGAAAAAACTCACTTTTTGAAAAAGTGAAGTTACCGCGTCCTTAAGGTCACTCGTCAGAAGCCCATGAATACAGGGCTTTGGAGCAAAGAAAAAGGGCTCGGAGAGTATCCGAGCCCTTATGTATGGTGGAGCGTTTGGGATTTGAATTTAGGTCTACAACATAAGCGTCCACATTTTGGACACTAGTCCAAAAAAGTCACAGGCTTATAGTAGTAACTAGAAGCAATCACAAACCCGAGATGTGCAGCAGAAGAAGGCTGAAGGCAGGACAGCTACTCTGCCTTTTTGTCACGAGGCCATCATGGCTGCAAACGACATCTGAGCCCACAGCTGGTCGAGTGCGAGATCACAGCCCTGCACTTCAACTTCGATATTGCGTCGGAATGTTTTGATTGAGATCTTCGCATCCCCTGCTTCAACCTGCCCCACGTACTCCACGTCGTATTGCGGTATCAACTCACCATCGGGCAATGCAGATCGCACAGTCGTGAGGAAACAGCCCTTGTAGCT
>JACCDT011732423.1_pt1 | contig 15877 bp, 13 predicted proteins | sample 7446291 | NCBI WGS metagenome assembly JACCDT01 (sample SAMN15323446, study PRJNA562643) | freshwater metagenome | isolation source: river surface water | place: USA:Blue River Watershed | collected 2017-08-17 | reverse complement strand
CCGAAACAATCCCTGAAACAATGCATGAAGTCATTCCCGAAACAATCCCTGAAACAATGCATGAAGTCATTCCCGAAACAATCCCTGAAACGATCAATAAAGTAGTTGAAACCAGACAAGAATCTCAAAATAGATCTTTACAAGAAATAATTTTAGCACAAATTGTACAAGTGATAGAAACAAATAAAAATTGTGTAGGTCCTGCTGGACCAGTCGGCCCTTGTGGTCCTCAAGGTGAACAAGGAATTCAAGGTCCTATGGGACCAGTCGGACCACAAGGTGAACAAGGACCTGAAGGTATTCGTGGAATAATAGGTCCTCAAGGAATACAAGGGCATCAAGGACAGCAAGGGCCTCCTGGTCCCACTGGTCCGTCAGGTCCTATTGGTCCAGCAGGTCCTGTAGGCGATTTTGGTCCAAGAGGATTGCCTGGGCCATCTGGACCTCAAGGTCCTCAGGGAGAACGAGGATTTCAGGGAGAACAAGGACCTTCAGGACCACGTTTAATTCAAAAGTCTTTATTATATAATCCGAATTACAAAATAACAAAGGAGATGCAAATGTGTGTTTGTTTTCCTTATAATGGTTCAAAATCCCAGATAACAAATGTTTGTGTATATGCAAAACTAAACGGAACATGTCATTTCCGCATCGCAGAAGAAAGTACAGGAAAATCCTTTGCAGATCTTACACTTCCAGGCACTGGATATACTATATTTGAAATAAATGACTTTAACGGTTTGCCTACAAATTTAACAGCATTAGCATTATTTTGTCAAAATCTAGAAGGAGATGAAGATAATCGAATCATGGCTGTTGAAATCTCTTTATAACAAAAATTTCCCTATTTAAAACATACTCATTTTTCATGTAAATGAGTAACATCGAAACTATACGAATCAAAGAACTTGATCCTGATATTATTGCACCTTCTACTGCTACTTTTAAGATCCTAGAACAAGGCGGTTCAAAGATAATTGTCTGCGGAAAACCAGGTACAGGTAAAACTACATTGATAGCATCTCTCCTTTATGCTAAAAAACATATCTTTCCTGTTGCCATGGTTATGTCGGGTACAGAAGACTCGAATCATTTCTATCGATCAGTGATGCCAAGTACATTTGTTTTTAATAATTATGATGAAGAACAGATAGAAAAATTTATCAAAAGACAAAAAATTGCAAGGGATCATTTAGAAAATCCATGGGCTGTTATGATTCTTGATGACTGTACAGATGATCCTGCACTTTTTCGTAAACCTTTACAACAGGGTTTATACAAACGAGGAAGACATTGGAAAATGTGGTATATTCTTTCTCTTCAATATGGAATGGATGTTCGTCCAGTAATTCGTACAAATGTAGATGGCGTATTTATTCTTCGTGAACCTAATCTTCGAAACAGACGAGTAATGTATGAAAATTATGCTGGTATTATCCCTGATTTTAAGCTATTTTGTGATATCTTGGACCAAATAACAGATGATTACACCGCGTTATATATTCATAATGCCACTAAAACCAATGATTGGCGTGACTGTGTTTTTTGGTACAAAGCAAAGCCAATTCCTAAGGATTTTAAGTTTGGAGCTCCAGAATACCATAAGTTTCACTATGATCGCTATAATCCTGATTATGTTGATCCGATTACAGTATAATTTTCCTTTGTAACTTTTTAGTTATAAAGAATTTTTGATGGTAAAATAAATGTCAAGACCTTCTGTAGATGATACGTTGAACTATGACAAACTATTAGATATGCCAACACAAACTTTAGAAGAGTTGGTCAAAGATTGTGAAAAAGCAATCGATGATACACGTAAAGACATCGTAGGTAATTATGAACAGGCAAAACCTTTTCTCCTTAAAATGAGATCCTTAAAAACACGTTTACATCAACTTGTAGAGAAAACAGAAGCATATAAAGTTTTTCTTTCGACTGGACGAGACGGAAGTCTTGTTTCTCGTCTTGATATCAATTCTCTTCGTAAAAACTTTCCAGAACTAAACAGTGAATCGCCTCTTTCCATATCTCCACGTATGGCTCTACCTGAGATTCCTAAACTTAAAAAACTTGTGAAAACACCTCCTATGAAATTCAAACCAAGAACATCAAAAACTCCTCCGATGAAAAAAACAATTAAAGCAAGTTCGACTGTATTGGTTAGAGACAAATATGGTCAACTTGTCCCAAAAAAACCAAATTTTTAATACTCGTCTAAGACTTCCCCATGCTTAAATCTCACACTGATTGTGACACAATCAGTATCTTCTTCCACTTCTGTAATTTCCGAATAGAATTCGTACCATTTATCAAATTTGTGACTTTTAATGCGATAAAGACCATTGATAAGCCCTGTTATACTGTTACTTGTAAGTTGGTAAGCGTCATGAAAATCAAGACCTGTAAAATTTTTACGGTCTTTAACGTAATCACTAACGTTTTTCAAAATAATCTTCTTTGTGTCATCAATGTTAAAAAGTTTTGTTGTCGAGCCTGACGATACAAGTTTAGTAAAGGTACTTGATAAATCAGACTCATCACAATAAACACTAATATGATATGAGATTTTTTCTCCATCAATGGAAACAGTATCCATACATGTTGTTTTATGGATAAACTCAAACAAGTTTTGTATATTTTCTATATCTTTTACATCCATTTGTTTATTCATATGAAAAATCATGAAAAAAATCATTTTATGTAATTCATTGGATTCATATACGATAGGAGAGCAGATGCTCCAGTCGTTTCTGTAAACATATGTGACCATATATTACCTACACTACCTGCAACTGCCTTAAATATCGAAATAAATAATCCAAGAACGAAATCCCATAACAGCTGTAAAATTGACTGAGTAGCTAGTTGAATCCCATTTAAAACAATAGTCGTGCTTTCTCCAAACCAAGGTTTTAATATCTGAGCAACAGTTGAACCTGTTCGTAAAGCCATCCCCCACAAAAGTATACAGACTGTATTTAAAAAACTAATAACCCCAGGAGCATAGTAATTTATAGCTGTAAAACACGTCACAACACAGACAACTACTAGAATTAACATGAGAAGGCTCCACATTAGATAGAAATGTCTACCAAAAAATTGCCAGAAGCCGTTTTTTGCAGGTATCCATACAATAATATTGAGAGCTTTTAAAGGTTGCTCAGAAATTTTTTTCATCACACCCCATTTCGATTTGTACCATTCTTTTACATATTCTTGGAGTTGACGATCATTAATTGTTTGTGCAAGATCTAACACTCGGTCTTGCTTTCTGTCAATGTTAGATACCTGATTCTGGAGACTAATCAAATTTTCTACAAATATATCTTGTTTTCTTTCAACACGTTCAAAAATCGTAAGGAGTTCTCTTGATATATTTTCTGATTGGGTTCTTTCAACTCGAGTATCTGTTTCTTGATAACGCCGAGATTCTCTTACAGCATCGTCACTTATAGTATCAAAAGATTTTTTAGCGACAACTAACACCTCTGTTGCAAGTTGTCTCTTAATTTTTGCATTTTGGAGATTCCGTGAAACACGACGCAAAACACCTCTCGATTTTTTTGGACTTGAACTTTCAGACATTTTTTGTTCAAGTTCTTGGACAAATTCACGCTCTCCAAGTTTTTCTAAACGTTCTTCAAGTTCACGATCTTCATTCGGAATCTTTCCCATTTTACGAATTTTTTTACGTAACTTTTCAAGAGATCTTGCCTCATTTGCCAAATCTTTCTGAAGTTTTTTAGGTGCCTTAGCTAATCGTGATTGCCGTTCTTTTTCTACCTGTTTATAGATTTCATACGCTTGTTTCATTTGTATATCGAACTGCTCTGTTCCATACTTAAGCCCACGTCCTTTACACCATTCTTTTTTATTTGTTACAGTTTTCTTTTCATTCTTGTTGCAAGGCGGTTTATTAACACATACATGTACGAGAGAAAGCGGTGCGTTACAACCAGGTCCGCCTATTTCTTTTTTTAGAGTTTCACAATCAAGTTGATAGTCTATCAATTGAAAACAGGTTTCATCTGTCAAAGGTATTTGTCGTAGAGATTTTACCCATTCATTTTGGGCTAAATTTATTTGTTTTTCTACATCGGCTATTTCAGCTAATGTTGGAACTTTTCCTCGATCATTCGACCTTTTTCTTGGAACATCATCCATTTATAAAATGAAAAATAAAAATAGTAGGTTAGAGAATCAAATGTTTCTCGAAAATTTCTTTTCTGGTATTTTTATTGAATTTCTTATCCACTTTTTTCTCATCCAACTAAATAATTCATCATATGCCATATTATGGATTCCCGGTCACTTGTTATCTTTGAGTATGTTTTTTATCTACGTAGGACTTATTTATAGCCTAAGAAACGAACCTTACAAAAGTTTCATCCGTATTTTTGAAACTCTTGTTGGAATTATGGTTGGATTTTTATTTACAGTATTTTATATTCAACCCATCTTTGTCTAAATTTTATGTGTATACACATAAAATCTTAAACCCATTCAGTCATACGATTCCCTTTTTCTTCAACAACAAGCGAACCAGAAGCAACTGACATCTTTGCAACTTCGTTTATCTGGTTTGAGATGTCAATAACATCCTTACTAGAAATAAAATCTTCATCTGTTACTCTATACGACTGAAAAGTACATCGAATCGGAAAACGACTGTCACGTACGAGTTTGTACTTTTCTCCACTATAATAATCCCCTTCACAACTTCCAAGAGTAATTTGTCCCATATCCATCCCATTCTTTGACTTCTTTTTTAGTTTTTGTGGTGCAAAATATATTTCATGATCTTGTTCATCACAGTCTTGCTCCTCACAACCCCCATTGTAACTAATATCCATACAAAACATTTTTATAACTTCTTGTTTTCTTACAGTTTGAACCAACGGAATCTGGATAACCATAAGAGTATTATCAGTTTTTTCTTCATCCTTCATCTCTTTGTAAGAATTAACCTTTGTATTTCTCTCCCCCTTTCGTTCACGAACATCTTCTAACCTTTCTACACTAAACCAATGAGATTTTCCTTTATTATTAAAATATAACCTCTGTTTAGAATCTGTCAAAACAGTAGTAGAAGTTCCTTCTTTTGAAACAACAATAACAAGCACCGCTGGATTTCCCGTAAATCCTTGATAGTTAAATAACTGAACAGCAAATTCTGTTTTTGTACCCTTGGTTACTGGAAGTACACAACATTGAGAATTTGTAAGAATATGAGAGTCTCTTTTATCAAATAAAGATTCTGCGTCGACCAGTTTTTGATTATATTTACCAATATTAGAAATATAGTCTTTCAAAGAAATAGTCTTAGTTTCAGCACCCTCCTCCTCATTACCAACTTTCAACCTAAAGTTCTCAATCGGTACATCATACGTAACATCAGAGAAATTTGGATTACGAATCACGGGCATTAACTGTTTGTTATCTTTTACAATAAGACTCATATCCGAAATGTTTGGACCAACCGAAGACCATTTATCACGACCTGTATCTTCCCATGTGATCGAATAAGCTTTTAGACCACGTGCTTCAAGAAGGAATTCTGTTTCCAAACAAGAAATAATGTTAGTTACAATCTGCGTAGACATTTATAAATAAATGTTTACATTTTTAAATAATAATCTGTTACTCTTCTTCTGTGTTCTTTCCTTTTTTCTTTTTTGAATCAGATGTTTCATTCTCAAGATTCTTAATATACTTTTCATAAGCATCACACAACTCATCCAATTCACGCAACCAGATATCCCTTTCTTCTGTTGCAGATAATTCATCCCTTTCCTTAATCTTGCTGTCGATATCATTTGCAAGCTTAATAATCTTTTCAGCCGTAATGCTACTAATTTGAAGACGCAATAGATACTCATAACCATGACCTCTCTTCAGTTTCTTTACATTTTCTGAATCATCTTCATCCTGGCTATCGTTATTTTCGAGCTCATCCTCGTCCTTCTTGATTTCTTCATCTTTAATATCCTTATCATAACGTCTTTCTTCAAGTTCTTTAACAATATCGTTTGTTTTTCGACTTACACGTTTTTTCGCCTTGTCTGTTTCAAAAAGTTTGATCACTCCATCACGAACTTCTTCCAAGAATCTCTTTTTGTTTCCCAAAAATTTAATCTGATATTCGAGATCTGAAAGTTGCTTCGCCTTTCGTCGAACATAATAACTATAACGAACTTGACAATAATCATCAATAATCTCATCCGTATTCTCAAATTTCTTAATACCCTTTTCCGTAAATAAAACCATATTTGTAGTTCTAAAAGTCTTACACAATTTCAAATTGTTCTCATCACATGCAATCCCATCTGGCGATTCCGTAATCACGTAACTAATCTTATCTGGTGTAGAATAGTTCTTATAATCAATGATTTCCTTTTCTTCTTTCATCTTCTCAAGAATTTCTGTAAAATCATTCGTCCATAAACCCACCGGAAGTTCTGTTACATGGACTTTATTCTTTGAATCTTTCTCTACTTTACCCCATGAAATAAACTTATCAGAAGTTTCTTTAACCATCGCTCCTGTATGTCCACGGTACCATGGAATTATATCTGGAAGAAGAGAAATCAGTGTGCCAGTTTCTTCATCTTTAACAAAGACCTCTCCAGAACGATCAAGCCATACGCGAATCGAATCAATCAATTCTTTTGGATTGAAACAAGGGATTGTCGATGACCAACCAGTACCAATACCAGCCAAACAACCATTTACTAAAACCATAGGAATAATCGGTACATAAAAAGTTGGTTCGATTTTATCTCCGTCATTTTCAATATAATCAAGAAGTGCATCATCCTCCTGTCTAAAAATCAAACGCGTAATTTCATCCAATTTTGTCCAAATATAACGACCAGCTGCTGCATCCTTACCTCCAGCCATACGAGATCCGAACTGTCCATCTCGATACAACAAAGGAATATTATTACTACCTACATACGAATTAGCCATACCAGCCATTGTTTGTTGCAAATTATTCTCACCATGATGATAGTTCGTAAGTCTTGAAATCGTACCAGAAAGTTGCGCAACCTTAATAACTTTTCCTTTATACTTTAGTTTCGTCTTAAAACATGTATACAAAACCTTACGATGCCCTTCTTTCAAACCATCAATCAAATTCGGAATACTACGTCTACAATCATCAATAGAAAATTTAATCAGTTCTGTGTTGATAAAGTCTGAATGTGTAATTACCTTAACTTCTGGCTTATTACTATCCCAAGAAAGTACTTTTAACGTGGGATCATATTCTTCCAACCATTTTTTACGCATGTCAGCATATTTGTTATGAAAAACTTTAGTCATTTCATCATGACATGTTTCATCAACTTTGTATTCTATCAACTTTTTCGCAAATGTATCCATCACATCTTTTTTGTTTGATGATCCCAACCCCTTGAAATACTTTTTATTAATCTTTTTACCCGAATTTTCTCTCACATATTTATAATACTCATCCTCATCATAAAACCACAAATCCGGCAAAACCTTAACAATCGGTGTCTGCATTGATGTAAAAAACGATGTTTCACGCTCCAATAAAGATGGAAACAAACAATGAAACATATTCTGAAGTAACCCACAAATATGAATTCCATCAACATCCGCATCTGCAACAGCTAAAACCCTACCATAACGTAACTTCTTGAAATTTTCATCAAGCTTATAATCAACACCATGCTTAAGTCCTAAAGCTTGAATAATATCAGACACCACATTATTCTTTGCAATAGTAACCGGTTTTGCATTTCTACAGTTAAGACACTTTCCACGAAGTGCATAAATTCCAAACCAATCTCTTCCCTGTTTACCAAACGCTCCTTTTTGCACTCCATTAATTGCATAAGTTTTTGCAGAAAGACCTTCAACCAAAATAAGAGTACACATGTATCCTTTAGTTCCCCCTTCATTATTCGCAGGATCCAATCCTTCTACACGCTGATATCCTCTCGTTTTTCTTTCAAGTTTTTTCAAAACAACCAATTCCTTTGCACGAATAATATCTTCCACTCTTTCCATCACAGGCCACCCAAAAATAGTTGTTATATGCTTTTTCTTCACATCAGCTACAATTGCAGGCGATTCAAGCTTAAATTTTGATTGACTATCAAATTCTGGTTTCTTTACCGTTGCAATCACAAAAAGACGAAAGAATTTTTTCACATCACCAATATTAATCTGAGGTTTTTTAGGTTTATTAAACTTATCAACAAGAGGACGAAAAATTGCTTCAGCCCATGCATCAACATGTGTTCCTCCGAGAGGCGTAAAAACACCATTTGCAAAAGAAATAGCCTGAAATTCATGAGAAGGTGTAAGTACAACTTCACAATCTGCTGTTTTAATGTAAAGAGTCTGTCTTTCTTCATTCGCATACAGCTGTGCATAATCAACAAGAGTACGAATCGGAACTTCTTCCCCATTAAAAAAGATTGGTACTTTTGTAATCATGGCAGCATCTGCAATAAATCTTCTATACAAACTCAAAATTTCTGCCGTATAATTTTCCAAACCAAATCTTGCAAAATCAAGAATATAAGTGATTTTCGTATAACCTTTTTTCAACCTACTTTCTTCAACAATCGGAAGAGATGCTTCTCTCATATTACTCTGCCATGTTTGTGTAAACTTTTTCTTATTCGAAGGATCAACACCTTCAACTGTAAAATGCGTCGAAAAAATATTCACACACTTACACCCCAAACCATTTCTACCAGAAATATCCTCTCTATCATCATCGTCATCATAATTAGACCCTGTCAAAAGTTGCCCAAAAATTAATGTATGATTGTAACATTTTTCTTCATCATGTGTTTCAATCGGAACAACATCTCCATCATTCCAAAACGAAACTGTACCATTCTCATCAATATCAATACATATTTTTGTTGTCGGATTCTTATTCTCTTTACTACGCGCCACATTATCAATTACATTCGAAAGAGGCTCAATAAACATACGAATAATCGCTGGAGATATATTTATCGACCGTTTTTCAATACGATATTGGTCATCCACAACAACAAATTCATCTGTTTGTCGCGAACGAATAGAACCAATGTACATATCTGGACGATCGATGATATGACTAATAGGATCCTTTTTAACGTACTTCGGCTTCTTTGGAGGCATTTGTTTGATAGAAATAAACACCTTTTAAAATCAATTTTATAATCCCTTTATATTTTTCTGTATAAATGGAAAAAAAGGAACAAAATACCTATTTTTCAAATATCGTTAAAGTAGCCTCAAAACTATTCACATCAGCTTTAGACAAAGATGACACTCTAAGTCTTTATAGATGTCGAAAACTCGTTAAAGCTTCTCCTTTTATACATAACGCTTTAACGAGTGTTTTCACTGAAGCAAACGCTTCTTACGCTATTTATATTTCTGTCAATTTAGCAACCGTTGTTTATCAAAATCTTTATGCCTCCTGGTTTTTATATTTTGTAACATCCATCGGTGCAATGAAGAAAATACTCTATTTTATCTTCGAAAATCAGACTCTCGGAGTTTTTTTCTTCGTTTCCTTCTATTTTCGCATGCTTGCTTCTCCAGATATTGAGAGATTTGATAACATCGCAAAATTTCTTAATCTACCACAACATGCCGACCTTGGACAAGACAAATTTATCGCTGATTTAGTCAAAACTCTTCCTGATAAATTAGCTGTATCCAATTCAAACCTCAAAAATATAACAACCGCTATCCTCATAAAAGTAGCAAGCATAACTACTGCTACTGGTATCGCATCTTTACCTGTATTACTCGAAACTTTGATTACATCAGAAGAAATCGAAGTTATTCCAAAACCAGCTGTTTATATAACACCAAAGGATGTACTTACAGAAACAGATATGAAAGAAATGCATGATAAAATTATCGAACTGCGCAAAACAGAACTCAAAAAACTCAAGAAGAAAATACCAGGAAAAAAGAAAAAGAAACTGAAACTCAAGCTCCAACAAATTATCGAAAAGAAAACAGATACTGGTGAAATTATCTGTTTAGACGAATGCAAAGAAAAAATGCAAACACGATTAGGTTGTTACTGCGAAAGCGACTGTGGAAAAACCTTTAAAATAGGCGGAAAATCGTGGTGTTATGTAAATGCAGATAAATGTAAACGAGGAAAATATTTGCCAAGATATATGGGATATGCTTATGATTACTGTGATAAAAACAATGTAACAACTAAAAAATGCTATTCAGGGACACGCTATATCGATTGTGATATCAAATAAATCTATAAATCTTCTGTCAGATCTATCTTTTCCTGTGTAACACTATTCTGTGCTTGCACAAAAGTACCAATACTTGAAGGTGTAAAAGAGATTGTATAAGCTCCACCTATCGCACCATAATAGGGAAACGGTTTCCCTTGTCGAGTAGCTACTTTTTCATCCTGGATCTTAATCCATTTCTTAAGTTTTTTGGCCTGGTGATCTGTAAGTGTAAAGTCCATTTTGTTTTTTACATTCACAAATTATACTTTCAATTTCAATTTCTTGGTGATGATAAAAAATGCCAAGATCTCGTTCTCTTTCACCTGCGATGAAGAAAGTTTTCGACGCCAATTATGCCAAAAAAATGGCCAAGGGGTATGACCTTAAAGTAACTCTAAAGAAAAATTTTAAAGGCTATTCTCTCTTTGCGAAAAAGCCAATTAAGAAAGGTAATGTAATCGCATACTACACATTTTTGTTACACAAATACACTGATGATTTCCAAGGAAAAAAAGGAGACATGTATGTAATGTCTGTTTACAACAAAAGTGGACGTTTTAACTCAAATGTCATTGGAGACGTTTTTGAAGGAAGTCTACGTAAGCCAAAACATAATATTCCATATTGGGCCTATTTTAGCAACGAACCGTCAAGAAAACAAAAGGAAAATGCGTTTCTTGATGTTGATCCAAAAGGAAACTTCAAGAATCGTAGTCGAGTAAAAGCTGGAGAAACTATGACATACAAACTTATAGCATTAAAAAATATCCCGCCTGGTGAAGAAATTACATGGTGTTATGGTGATACTTATGATCGTGATTATAAGGCTAACTGCGACGAATAAAAAATTTTATTATAATTTTATAATAAAAATGCCAAGTCGAAGAAAAAACAAGTCTCGTAAACGAAAGAGTCGTAAACGTAGACGAAAGAGTCGTAAACGTAGACGAAAGAGTCGTAAACGTAGACGAAAGAGTCGTAAACGTAGACGAAAGAGTCGCAAGTCTCGCAAACGTAAGAGTCGTAAATCCCGTAGACGTAAGAGTCGTAAGCGAAAATCCAGAAAGCGTAAGTCTCGTAAACGAAGAAAGTCTCGCAAACGAAAATCCAGAAAGCGAAAGAGTCGTAAACGAAGAAAGAGTCGCAAGTCTCGTAAACGAAGAAAGAGTCGTAAGTCTCGCAAACGACGAAAGAGTCGCAAGTCCCGAAAGCGAAGAAAGAGTCGTAAGTCTCGAAAACGACGAAAGAGTCGCAAGTCCCGAAAGCGAAGAAAATCCCGAAAGAGTCGCAAAACGCAAAAAAACAAAGGAGATAAAGCTAATGGGGTATATTTGAAAGGAGGCGGTAACAAATTGAAAGGATGGCTTTCAATGTCGAGTAATTTAATATACGTTTCTCCGAAAGGACAAGGTAGAAAATATTGGACGTTAAAAAACATTCCAAAAGGTTTAAGACCAAAAATAAAATTCAATGATGCTAAACAACAGGTTAATGTGGACAAATACAAATTTGTTTATGATAAAAAAGCTGATTATAACAGACACAAAAAACTTTTTTAAGGATCGTCTTTGATGTACCTTGACGTAATTTTTATCACATCCTCTTCTGATAAATCATCAAAAATACGACATAAAATACTTGTCAGTTCTTCTTGAGTGTCATTTTCTTGACCAAAATGTTTTTTGTGTATTCTATCATCTGCTGTAAAATTAAACTTATCGATATGAGAGGGATGAATCGTACAATGTTTTACAACTAGGTTTCGAAGCACGTCACAGAAAGTTTTTGGTTTAGCAAGGGCAATAATGTTTATCAAAAGTTGTTCACAATCTTGATTCGCGATGATTGCTTTATCTCGATAATCATCTCGATAAATGTTATCATGAAAAATATCTAGATAAATTTTACGAAACAAACCGATACAATATGCTCTTAAATTCTGGGCTAACGTTTTACTAAATTCATCAAGACGAATTTCCATTTTCCAACATCTTTTACCATCCATATCGAACTTTTCCAAAAAGTAAAAACTATATGGATCATCCTCTGTCGATTTAGGTATATCTAGATAGACAATGTTAAAAAATCCATAAGGATTTACCAGCACACGTTTCAGGGTTTCTCGCAAAGGAAAAACAGCGATGCCGTAATTATACATTTTCTCAAACAAATCTTTTGCTACAAAGGGTAAATACCTCTTTGGATAGTTTGTATTAATCTGGAGAGAAATTTGTAAACGTTGCATGTCATCTGGAAGTAGTTCGCTATTGTAGTATTGTTCATAAAATAGTAATCTCTGATCAAGTGATGAAAGACTTTTTACGATTGTTAGAGGTATTTTTTTATCTTCCATTTTCTTTGTGCGGAAAAGCTGTTCCATTTTCTTAACATTTTGGTCAAGAATTTTTATGTATTGTTCTAAACTTAGTTTTCCAAGTAGTTTGGATCGAATTTCACACATTGCAGATAGAATTTTTCCGTATACCTTTGTCTTAACAAGATCATCAAAAAGTTTATCAATGGAATGAATTATATCCTTGTAAGACACATCAAGATTATTTTCTTGAAGAATATCCATAAAATTTTCATCTACTTTCTTGATTTTCTCTTCCTGTTCTTGAGGTTTCTCTTCAATCAATTCAACCTGATTTTTCACAGTACGATAAACTTTACGATTCTTGAGTGGCTTATTTGTACCAACCTTTTTCCGAACAGCAATCGTATACTGTTTCGATTCGTTTTCATCATCAGTCTTTCCTGACATGTATTCATGAACAAAAACTGGTACATTACCGTTTTCACAGTTGTAAACATGAAGACCATCTTCTGTTTCTTGTAAAATGTCATCAAGCTTAATATCAGCCCTTTCTGCAAGTAAAAAAGAACATAGATTCGTTTTAAACTTTTCAACTTGGATAACAGCACGTAATTTATGTATCATTTCATTGCGTGCGGTTATTGTATCTTCGAGTTCTTGGCATTTCTTCTTTAGCGCATTCCTTTGTTCTTCCACGTACATAAGATGTGCTGACAGACTGCCAACAAATGTTTCTTCTGTCATTTTCAAACTTTCTTTTTCGAAAAAGAAAGTTCATTTTTAAAATAGGTTACTTATCAATATTTCCAATCTGATTTTGTATCCATGGCCCAGATAAATTTTTTCAACGATCCTTTGTTGTAAATTTTTTCTATGGGCATTTCTATCTGCTTACACCAAGAAACAGATATACGAGGATCCAGATAATTGGCTTTACTCGTACTCAGACTAATATTACCTTGTGCTTCTTCTAATTTAGCTTCGTAAATTTCAACAGATTTTCGTGCTGTTTTCTTTTTCGCTTCTGTTGTTGCATCTTCTTCTTTTTGCTTTAATTCTTGAAGTTTTGCTTCCAACTTAACAATCCGAGCATCAGAACCTCCCATTTTTTTATGATTAAGAGCAATTGCAGATGCCATGTTTGCACGATCATATGCAAGCTTTTTAATGTGTAAAGGATCAGTTTTATCAGGGATATTTTTCTTAAGTTCTTGTTGAAGTATACTTGATGCTTTGTAAGTTCGAAAAACTTTTGCTGTTAGTCCTGGAAGAAGAGTTTTCAAATAATCATTGAGAGTTGTCGCATTTACATCTGGAAAAATTTCTTGCGAGGGTTTCTTTCCACTTGCAAGCGATGACAAATTATTATAAACAGTTTTATCTACGTCAAAAGTCTTTGAAAAGTCAATAGAACTTTTACCAGTAAAATTAATTGTAATTTGATTGTTTTTTCCAAATTTGAAAGCACTTACAGTTAATGTTGTTAATCCCTTTGTACCAGCTTCTTTTGATTCATCCTTTTCGGTACCTGGTCGAATCGCAAGAACATCCAAAAGATAAACAGCAGTTGCAAGTTGACGTGTGGTCGCTCGAGAATCTGTTAAATCTTTTTTGTATTGTGTTCTTACCCTTGTGATATTTTCAGCAAGTTTTCGAGCTTTATCAAACTTGACAACGTCATCAGCATGTACAAAATGGCTTTCTTCTCGTTTAAGCCAGACATATACGACTTCATTGGTAATTGGATTACGATAATTAGCCATCCATGTAACATCATGTTCTTCAACGATGTTTCCCCATTTACAAGGACTTCCATTATTAAAGCATTTTGGTGCACCATATTTTTTACTCATGTTGAGAGTAATATCCTGTGGAACGATTCGTCTCTTTATTTTTCCACGAAGGGGATGCTTTCCATGACCTATATACAATCCAGGAGGTTGAACCATGTAAGATCCGATTGGAATTGTAACACCATCGATTATGGCATAACCGTAAAGATTTTTTATTGCTTCTTTTGCTTCTTTGTCTCCACTTTTTTCTTCTTTTGTGAGTTGTTTTTTTGCGAGTTTTTTCTGTTCTGATCTTTCAACGATGTATCTTTGTAATGGGGTAAAATCAACATCTTTGAAGGATTTGATAACATGGGATTTTCCAAGAATTTGTTGCCAGTCATTCCAAAAATTTTTTACAAACTCTGGGTCATCGACAGATTTTTTTCTTCCCTTTGTTTTTTCTGATAGACGATCATCTTGTTCCATTTTCATTGCCATAAAAATAGCGGCTTCTTCAGCAGTGATGTTAAAAGGATTTTTTGTATTTGTTTTATCAAGAACAACAGGTTTACCTTTGTATAAAACTCGAACTCGTTCAGGAAGAGGTTCATAATCAGGAGCAAATAAAACACCATTATGGATAAGAGTTGACCATTTCCATCCTTCTCGTTTTTCTGTTTGAGATGGATAATCACTGGGTACTAACTTTTTGATTTCACGACTCATTTATTGTTAAACAAAATCGTGTTTTTCCATAAATGAAATTTTCCTTAATATAAATGAACCTAAAATTTTCATCCACCTTTGGTTATGCTTTAGGGATTAGTTTATTTTGTCTTATGCTCTGGGTCGTAATACGTCAAGTACGTGAACATCACCTACAAGATGATCCAATGCTACATATGTTACGCGAAATGCTAATACCTGTACACCCCATTTTCACAAAAATAAAACTCTATCGAGGAGACAAATCATACACAATCAACAAAGAAAAAACCTTTATGTGTCTCTACGATAAACAAGGTGATTACTATCCTCTTAACCAACTTGTGTACGTGCTCTTACATGAGATAAGCCATTCGCTCAATACAAAGGACATAGGACATACAGAGAATTTCCAAAGGGTTTTCGACGAACTTCTCGCAAAAGCAACGTCTCTTGGGGTGTATAATCCAAGCATTCCTATTGTACATGACTATTGTGAATAAAAATAAAATGAAAATTATTTATGTATAACAACATAAATAAGAATGAAGAAGGATAGTAATGAAAGTATAGCGATTTTTTGCAAAACAAGAAACTGGACTTGTTTGTCTGATTATGTTGGTAGTAAAACTAGTTTAGAATGGAAATGTAATGTATGCGAACATGTTTGGTCTTCAAAATATGGTGTTGCGAGAAAAAGACAGCATTGTCCGAGATGTGAAATAAAACAGGAGATTGTGAATTTCTGTGAAACTAAAAATTGGACTTGTATGACAAATTATATCGGTCGTCTTGACAAAACAAGTATACAATGGCAATGTAATGTG
>JACCDT011868742.1_pt1 | contig 15894 bp, 12 predicted proteins | sample 7446291 | NCBI WGS metagenome assembly JACCDT01 (sample SAMN15323446, study PRJNA562643) | freshwater metagenome | isolation source: river surface water | place: USA:Blue River Watershed | collected 2017-08-17 | reverse complement strand
TACTTGCGCCGCGAAGGTTTTGTCTTTCAGTCGCTTTTTCACCCCTTTCACTTCCATTCCCACATAGCCTTCTGGACGCATCAGGGAGTAGGCATGTACCAGTCCACTGAGTTCGTCAAAGGCATAGAGCATTTTATCCATCTGAGTCCGGGGCTCCACTCCAAAATAGCGAGGTCCATGGCAGGCGATAGCTCGAATTATTTCCGGATCGATGGCTCTTGCCTCCAGTTCTTCGATGATTTTACGACAATGTTGGTCGGGCCATTGGTCCCAATCCGCATCGTGAAGGAGTCCTGCCAAGTGCCATTTATGGGCTTCCGTAGCATCAAAACCCTGTTCAAGGGCGTAGGCTTTCATCAGGTGCCCCACTTGTTTCATATGCACCTTCAACCGCTCATTTAGTACCCAGTCATTCAAAAGGGCATGAGCTTCTTCTAAAGTAAGGACATTGCCTTTGTTGATCGGATCTCCAAACTCCTGACGGTTCAGATTCAAGGATGGGATTTGCATGTGTTGTATTTGACGAGACTATTTTAAAATACTGCTAATTGGAAGGTATAAGATTGCCGGAGTACTAGGCTCCTCTAATTTTCCATTTGGCTTTGACATAGCCCCAAAGCAATTTGGGGCTTAGGGCTTTTTTCCGCGAGATGCCTCCATCATATCCCACATTTCTTGAGGTATCATCTCCAAATTATTGAACTCTCCTGCACCTTTCAACCATTCTCCCCCATCAATGGTGATCACGTCCCCATTTACATAGGCAGAGAAATCAGAGATCAAGTAGGCCGCCAAGTTGGCCAACTCCTGGTGTACCCCGACTCGTCCAACCGGCACTTTTTTGGCAGGATCAAATTTCTTCACCAAATCACCCGGGAGTAGTCGACTCCAGGCACCTTCTGTTGGGAATGGCCCTGGTGCAATCGCATTGGATCGGATGCCGTACTTCGCCCACTCTACCGCAAGGGAGCGCGTCAGTGCGAGAACCCCAGCTTTTGCAGCGGCGGAAGGAACCACATAGCCCGAACCTGTCCATGCATAAGTAGTGACAATATTTAAAAATACCCCTGGCTGCTTGGCTGCTATCCAGTGCTTACCGGCTGTTAAGGTTACTTGAGAAGTTCCCTTCAACACAATATCCAAAACCGTATTGAAGGCATTCGCAGAAAGGCGCTCAGTAGGACTGATAAAGTTGCCCGCTGCATTATTCAAGACCCCATGGATCTGTCCAAAGGAAGCAATACACTGTGCCCACATGGCTTCCACCTGGGCAATGTCACGAACATCACATGCGAGTGGCACGACCTTTCCCCCTGATTTGGCCATCATCTCCTTGGCGGTTTCTTCCAGCACCTCCAACTTCCGCGAAGTAATCACCAGGTTGGCCCCCAATTCCAAAAAATACTCACCCATGGCTCGGCCTAGACCCGTACCGCCACCTGTAATCAATATATTTTTGCCCTTCAAAGACCCTTCTCGGAGCATTCCTTCGGTATAATTCATGTTGTTTCTATTTTTTTTCAATATACTCCCCTTTGTACGAATTGAAAAGAAAAAAGGAGCTCAACTCGAGCTCCTTTTCGAAATCTTAAAAAGAGAGTTAACCTACCTGCTCTTAGTAACGATAGTATTCTGGCTTGAACGGCCCCTTCACTTCCACGCCGATGTACTTGGCTTGGTCGTCGGAAAGGGTGTCTAGTTGTACGCCCAATTTGGCCAAGTGCAAGAAGGCAACCTTCTCGTCCAAGTGCTTGGGAAGTACATACACACCAGGGGTATAGTTCTTGTAGTTGGCCCACAATTCCAACTGCGCCAAAGTCTGGTTGGTGAAGGAGTTGGACATCACAAAAGATGGGTGACCTGTAGCGCAACCCAAGTTCACCAATCGGCCTTCCGCCAAGATGATGATCTCCTTGCCGTCTACTTCGTACAAGTCTACCTGAGGCTTGATCACGTTTTTCGTATTGCCATAATGAGCATTCAACCATGCCATGTCGATCTCGTTGTCGAAGTGGCCAATGTTACACACAATCGCCTTGTCTTTCATCGCCTTGAAGTGAGCACCGGTGATGATGTCCTTGTTACCAGTCGCAGTCACTACGATGTCTGCTTCTTTGATCGCATCGGCCATCTTCTTTACAGCAAAGCCGTCCATGGCAGCCTGAAGCGCACAGATGGGGTCGATTTCAGTCACGATTACGCGAGCACCTGCTCCACGAAGGGAAGCAGCGGATCCTTTTCCTACGTCACCGTAGCCAGCCACAACGGCTACTTTACCCGCCATCATCACGTCCGTAGCGCGACGGATCGCATCTACCAGAGATTCCTTACAGCCGTATTTGTTGTCAAACTTGGACTTGGTTACTGAGTCATTCACGTTGATGGCAGGCATAGGAAGTGTGCCATTTTTCATGCGCTCGTACAGACGGTGGACACCCGTGGTGGTTTCTTCAGATAGCCATCTGATTCCTGCCACTAAGTCAGGGTATTGGTCTAGGACCATGTTGGTCAAGTCACCCCCGTCGTCTAGAATCATGTTGAGTGGCTGCTGGCTTTCGCCGAAAAAGAGCGTTTGCTCGATGCACCAGTCAAATTCCTCAGCAGTTTGTCCCTTCCACGCGTAGACCTGGATACCTGCTGCTGCGATGGCTGCTGCTGCATGGTCTTGGGTAGAGAAAATGTTGCAAGAAGACCAAGTCACTTCAGCGCCTAGGGCAACCAAAGTTTCGATCAATACGGCAGTTTGGATGGTCATGTGAAGACAGCCAGCCACGCGCGCACCTTTCAGGGGCTGGGATGGGCCAAACTCCGCACGAAGGGCCATCAAACCTGGCATTTCGGCTTCAGCCAAACGAATTTCTTTTCTTCCCCACTCCGCTAGGGAGATGTCTTTGACTTTGTAAGGGATGTAAGTGGAAGTGGACATAAAGTATGTAAATTGTTAAAATGTTAAATGCTTGTCTGCCAAAGGCAGGGTAACGCTTAATTGGACAGCCTGCCTTCTGCAGGTAGACCTGCCTACGGTAGGTTGGCCTGCTGCAGGTTCACCTACCTCTTGGTAGGTTTATCTGCTGAAAGCAGGTTTATTTGCTGAAAGCTGGAAGGTTCACCTTTTTCGCCCCGCAAAGGTATTAGATAAAATTCGGAATCTGAAGTAGAATTAAAAATTCGGGAAGCTAATCTCTTTGATACCAAAACTTTGCTGCTTTCCCGAGGTAAATTCTACCAGTAGATTACCAGAAGCTGCAAGACCTATAATTTTTCCTTCCTGGACCTCTTCCCCTACTCGATAGAGGGCCCATTGCTCTAGCAAGTACAAATGGCGCAAGTACTCTTGTTTGAGCCACTCGATTTTTCCTTTTTTCAGTGCTAGGTAAGCTTGCTCTACCTGTGTAATCACTAATTTAAAAAGCTCTTCCAAGGGATAGGAGTTTCCTGTCAATAAAGCGAGTGAAGTAGCTTTAGGGCTTGAAAATTCACGTTGATTGATATTCAATCCAATCCCAACGACGGCATATTCCCAACCGGTACTTCCCACCAAATTCTCAATCAATATCCCTCCTATTTTCCCTACTCCTGGGACCACCAAATCATTGGGCCATTTGACCTTAAGTTCAGGGAGGTATTCCTGCAGACAGGCACGTATAGCATTAGATATGGCTATATTCAACAAAAATTGCTCACTTAAATCCAAGAATTTGGGTTGCAGCACAAGTGAAAAAGTCAAGTTCTCTCTGGGCTTAGTCTCCCAGGAGTTTCCGCGCTGTCCTTTTCCCCGAGTTTGGTGATCAGTAATAAAAATACTCCCTTCGTGCGCCTCTTTTTGGCGTAGCGCTTGCAAGGCCATGTCATTGGTAGAATGACAGTCTGGCAGAAAATGAATATCTTTACCTAAAAAAAGCGTGTTGGCAAGAATTTTATACATTCGTTAGAGATTCGGAATCCAAAGGTACCGAAGACAAAGTTTAAATCAATCCTATGACAGCACAACAGCTGAGTAAGGTCATTGCCAAAGGAATGGAAGAAAAAAAAGCTTCCAATATTACGGTAATGGACCTCCGGTCAGTAAAAGATACCGTGACCGATTTTTTTGTGATTTGTTCGGGTAATTCAGACACCCAATTGGACGCAATTTCCAAATCCATCGAAGAGCTAGTACACAAAGCTGGTGATTCACCAGCATGGAAAGTGGAGGGTCGAGCCAATGGGCAGTGGATATTGATGGATTATGTCAATGTGGTCGCTCATATTTTTCTTTCGGACAAACGAGAATACTATGGCTTGGAAGAACTATGGGGGGATGCCAAAATTACCCGAATTTCCTAAGTATTTCCCTGAACTTTCAACTCCCAAATCTGTTTTAGCATTTACACAAGCACTCCCTAACAAGCGATGAGCGATAAAAATAAAAATAAGAATTTCACCCCTAAGGCACCTCAAAAACCTAATTTTCAACTTTGGCTAATTGTGGCTGCAGTCATGTTGCTTTTGGGTCTAACTTGGATCCAGCAACGTGGTGCCGTCATTGACATTACCCAGAAGCGTTTCGAGGATATTTACACGGCTGGAGATGTGGCTAAGGTGGTCATTGTGCGCAACATGAATCGCGTGGATGTCAGCCTCAAACCAGCTGCACTCCAGAATCCAAAGTATAAAACTGAGCTGGAAGCCAATTCCTCCTTTTTTAATCCTGAAGGCCCGCACTACGCCTTGCAAGTAACTACAGCAGACAAATTCCAGGCTGACTTCCAGGCTTTGGAAGAAAAAATGCCTGTAGGAACAGAAAAAATAGGTTTCTCCGTGACCAACGAAGAAAACTGGAGCAACTACTTTGGAAGCTTCGGATTCATGATTCTCCTATTTGTGCTTTTCTGGTTTATGATGCGCAGGATGTCTGGTGGTGCAGGTCCTGGAGGTCAGATTTTTAATGTGGGTAAATCCAAGGCACAACTCTTTGATGCCGACAACAAAGTGAAAATCACTTTTGACAATGTGGCAGGCCTTGACGAAGCGAAAGTTGAAATTCAAGAAATCGTAGAATTCCTGAAGAACCCATCCAAATTCACCAAACTGGGTGGTAAAATACCAAAAGGTGCTTTGCTGGTGGGCCCTCCAGGTACCGGTAAAACCTTGCTTGCCAAAGCCGTGGCCGGAGAAGCGGGAGTACCGTTCTTCACACTTTCTGGTTCTGATTTCGTAGAAATGTTCGTTGGGGTAGGTGCTGCACGTGTACGTGACCTATTCAAACAAGCTAAAGAAAAAGCACCTTGCATCATTTTTATCGATGAAATTGACGCGATTGGCCGTTCCCGTGGCAAGGGCCAAATGCCTGGCTCCAACGACGAACGAGAAAATACACTCAACTCCCTCTTGGTGGAGATGGATGGATTTGGAACTGATTCAGGTGTCATTGTTTTGGCAGCGACCAACCGTCCAGACGTATTGGATAGCGCTTTGCTTCGTCCAGGACGATTTGACCGTCAGATTTCCATAGACAAGCCAGACATCGTGGGTAGAGAGGCCATCTTCAAAGTACACCTCAAGCCAATCAAATCGATCGCAGAAGTAGATGCGAAGAAATTAGCCGCCCAAACTCCTGGATTTGCAGGGGCTGAAATCGCCAACGTCTGCAACGAAGCAGCCTTGATCGCTGCTCGAAAAAATAAGGAAGCGGTAGACATGCAAGATTTCCAGGATGCCATCGACCGAGTGATTGGAGGATTGGAAAAGAAAACCAAAATCATCTCTCCAGAAGAGAAGAAAATCGTAGCCTACCACGAGGCCGGTCACGCAGTAGCGGGATGGTACCTCGAGCACGCTGATCCCTTGGTGAAGGTGTCCATCGTACCACGTGGAGTAGCGGCGCTAGGCTATGCACAGTACCTGCCTAAGGAACAGTTTCTCTACCAAACTGAGCAACTCATCGACGAGATGTGCATGACTCTTGGTGGTAGAGCAGCAGAGGAAATCATCTTTGGAAAGATCTCTACAGGGGCTTTGAGCGATTTGGAACGAATCACCAAGATGGCCTACTCCATGGTATCCGTGTATGGCATGAACGAGAAGCTGGGTAATGTGTCCTTCTACGAAAGCAAGAGCGATGGGTACAAGATGACCAAACCTTACTCAGAAGCAACGGCAGAGATGATTGATCAGGAAGTGAGTAAGCTGATCCAGTTTGCCTACACACGAGTTCTTGATTTATTGCGCAAGCACCAGGCAGAGCTTGAGATCCTCGCAAAGGAGCTACTTGAAAAAGAAATCCTATTCCAAGCAGATTTGGAGCGTCTCATTGGAAAGCGACCCTTTGAAAAAGAGACAACCTACCAGGCCTTTACCAATAAAAAGGAGTCTGAAGCGGCTGAAACCAGCCCTGAAGCCGACGAAGTGATTCAGAAGGAAGAAACTGCTGAAGCAATTCCTCCAAGTCCAACACCGGATGCGGAAGAATCCAAATCAGAAGCCTAACGAGAAAAGCCCCGGATTTCCGGGGCTTTTCCTTTTTTGAGGGATTGCATCTATCTTTACCCCATGCAAGCCTCCGACCTGAATTTTCCCCTACACGGGAAAAAGCTGTTCTTCGCCTCCGATTTTCACTTAGGTGCCCCAGATTTTAAATCGAGCCGGGAGCGGCAAGATCGCATCATCGCCTGGCTGGATTACATTGCAGATGAGGCAGCAGCCATCTTTTTGGTGGGCGATATTTTTGATTTCTGGTTTGAGTACCAAGAGGTCATTCCCAAAGGTCAACTCCCCTTTTTGGCAAAGCTTTCCCAGCTTCGTGACCGAGGGATTCCCATTCTTTTTTTCACGGGTAACCACGACCTCTGGATGCGGGATTATTTTACGCAAGAGCTCGGGATTTCGGTGTACACCCATCCCATTGAACTTCAAGTAGCAGGCAAAAAAATTCTCGTGGGTCATGGAGATGGACTGGGACCTGGGGATTCCACCTATAAGTTTTTGAAACAAGTCTTTACCAATCCTGTAGCCCAATGGCTTTTCCGATGGATCCACCCAGACATTGGAATTCGGCTTGCAAAGGCCTGGTCAGGCAAGAGCCGAATCAGCAATAGCAGCAAGGATGAACAGCGATTTTTAGGAGATGGAGAATGGCTGTGGGCTTACTGCAAAGAACTCGAGCAGAAGAACCCGCATGACTATTACATTTTTGGGCACCGCCACCTGCCGCTTCAGCTGCCTGTGGGTGGAAGCGCTACTTATTTCAATCTCGGGGAATGGGTAAGCCAGAACACCTATTTGGAAATGAGTGATTCGGAAGTCAAGCTCCTGCAGTTTCACTCCTCCCCCAACCCTCAGGCAGTTCCATTCAATTCAACTCCTGGCAATTGATCCAGCTAAACTAGCGTGAATCAAAAAAGCCCTTCAACATAAATTGAAGGGCTTTTTTGATTCCTATTGACGCCTGTACCAAGACAGGGTCTCCTTTGGCTACTTATCCGATCGAAACCAATTCAATGTCAAAAATCAAGTCCTGTCCTGCCAATTCATGGTTGGCATCGAGGACAATTTTCTCTTCGTCAAGTTCCACCACGGTTACAGGCATGGGCTGTCCACCTGGACCTTGCAAGGTGAGTTGAAGCCCAAGTTCCGGGTGAATATCTGGGGGAACTTGAGACAAGGGCACCTCGATTAGCATGTCTTGACGACGCTCGCCATAGGCTTCGGCTGCGGGAATTGTCACTGTTTTTTTGTCTCCGATCACCATTCCATAGACTGCTGAATCAAAGCCTTTAATCATGTTGCCATCGCCAAGTGTAAAACTTAGTGGTGACCTGGAAACCGAAGAGTCAAAAATACTCCCATCTTCCAATCTTCCGGTGTAATGGACGGCTACGGCATCCCCTTTTTTAGCTGACATTTGATTCAAGTTTTGTGAAGGCCAAAGGTAGGAAAAACAATCAGCTGCCCCAAACCAAAAAAAGTGTACGGTAATCGGATAAAATCGTACATTTTCGGACATATTTACTCAAGAAATCTAGGGTAAGGGCATGCAAACCCTGTTGGCACTATTTTTCTAGGATAACTTGCTACAAAACAACTCCCATGGAACAGCAACTCGGACGAATACTGATCATCGATGACAACGAGGACTTACTTTTTGCAGCGAAAATGCTTCTGAAGAAGCATGCCAAAGAAGTACATATCGAAAAAGATCCGCGTAGAATCCCATTTTTAATTAATACCCAGAACTTTGACGTGATCCTTTTGGACATGAATTTTCGTGAGGACACGACGTCTGGAAAAGAAGGGTTTTACTGGTTAAACCAGATTAAGGAGATCGATCCCAATGCCGTCGTAATTTTGATTACCGCTTTTGGGGATGTGGAAATGGCCGTTCAGGCGTTGAAAGAAGGAGCTACCGACTTTATCCTGAAGCCTTGGCAAAATGAGAAACTCGTCGCCACCCTATCTGCAGCGCTCAAACTGAAGGAAAGCTACAAAGAGGTAGATAAGTTGCAAAAAAAGCAAAAGACCTTACAAGGGGACCTCAAAAAGAACTACACCGAGATCATTGGGCAATCCGCCTCCATGAAGAATATCTTTTCCATCATCGACAAGGTGGCACAGACCGATGCAAATGTCTTGATTCTGGGAGAAAATGGCACGGGTAAGGAACTCATTGCACGCGCTATTCACGAGCGCTCCCTGCGTAGTGAAGAGATCTTTGTAGGGGTAGACATGGGATCCATCACCGAAACCCTCTTTGAGTCCGAACTCTTTGGGCACAAACGCGGGGCATTTACCGATGCCAAAGAGGATCGAGCAGGGAGATTTGAAGTAGCAGACCAGGGCACCCTTTTCTTGGATGAAATTGGCAACTTATCCATGCCCTTGCAATCCAAACTACTCACCGTACTTCAAAAACGGGAAGTCACCCGAATTGGTACCAACCAAGCAATTCCAGTGGATATTCGTCTAATCTGTGCGACCAACATGCCGGTGCACGAGATGGTGCCTGACAATAGCTTTCGTCAAGACCTCTTGTACCGAATCAATACCGTGGAGATCTACCTTCCCCCACTTCGGGAGCGCCAAGACGATATTCCGCAGCTCGCCAACCACTACTTAAAACAATATGCGCAGAAGTACCGGAAAAATTTTCAAGGCATCCGTCCAACAGCCATGGAGCTTTTGCAGCGCTATTCCTGGCCTGGAAATATTCGAGAATTGCAGCATGCGATTGAGCGTGCCATCATTATGGCAGATGGAGATGAACTGGATTCACGAGACTTCTTTTTTCTTTCTGCCAAGCCGGCTTCTGAAAAAATCCAGTCCAGTGCCACCCTCAACCTGGATGATATGGAACGAAACACCATTCAACGCGCCATCGATAAAAATGGAGGAAATATTTCCAAAGCAGCAAAGGAACTCGGGCTAACGCGCGCCTCCTTGTACAGAAGATTGGAAAAATATGGACTATAAAGTTGGCTTACTCGGGCGTATCGCCTTGCTCACCGCCACCCTTTTTCTAATGGCCTATTCCATCGCGGGAGGCTGGGGAGTGTTTTCAACTTCCCTATTTCTGATCCTGGCTGGGATTCAGCTCATTTTTTTAATCAAGTATGCCGAAAGTTCGTTCAAGAAAGTGCGCCTTTTCCTCAACAACATCAAGCAGGACAAGTACAGCCAACTTTATCCTGTCAAATTTGATGGGACCGAAACGGACGACTTGCACATTGAATTCAATGCCATTCTAGCCAAACTCAAGGAAGATCAAGCCGAAAAAGAAGCCAACTACCAGTATTTCCGATCTGTATTTAAGCACCTAAGCATTGGCTTGATAACCTATGGAGAAAATGGAGACATTCAAATCTTGAATGTGGCGGCCAAGCGCATCTTGCAGGTGGAAGAACTCAAGCAAATCCAGGAGGTAGAACAAATCAATAAGGAACTGCACCAAGCGATACAGCAGCTGCGAACTGGTGGCAGTGAGTTGATTTAGATTGCCCACCCAGATGGTATCATGCAGCTATCCGTCTATGTGATAGAGCTATTGATGCGCGGAGAGCGATTCAAGTTAGTATCGCTGCAAAACATTCAATCCGAGTTGGAGGAAAAGGAAATGGAGGCTTGGCAAAACTTGGTCAACATCCTCACGCACGAGATTATGAATTCCATTGCGCCAATCTCCTCCTTGGCGGGGACCTTAAAGGGGGAATTGGAGCAAAAACTCGAACAGAAGGAAGCCTTGCATCCAGCTGATATGGAAGATTTTTTGATGGGGGTGCAAACCATCGAGAAGCGAAGCGAAGGGTTGGTGAGCTTTGTGTCAGATTTCAGAAGCTTAGCCCATGTTCCTGCTCCTAAATTCGGAAGTATCGCTTTGGAATCGCTTTTTGATCAATTGGAACTTTTGTTGCAGCATCAGCTAGAGCATCAAGGCATTCGTCTTTTCAAGGAACTGGACCCGAAGGAACTTATCCTATTCGGAGACCAAACCCAGATTGAACAGGTGCTGATTAACCTGATGCATAATGCCATTCAAGCACTTGAAGATGCACCCCTCAAAGAGATTCAATTGAAAGGCTATATTGATGAGGCAGGTAAGATTATTCTGGAAGTCATTGATTCGGGCAAGGGGATCGAAAAAGAAGCTTTGGAAAAGATTTTTATTCCATTTTTCACCACCAAGCAGAAAGGCTCCGGAATTGGACTCAGCCTTTCCAAGCAGATTATGCGTCGCCACAAAGGCAACATTCAGGTTCGCTCCGAACTTGGCCAAGGAACCACCATCAAGCTGATTTTCAATGGGTAGAAATTCTTGAAAATAATCTTCCAAGAGGCTCGATAAACACAAGTTTATTGATAGATTGGGAGATTAATCCGCTACCTTACTTATGAAAAACACCCACTTACTTCTAGCTGTACTTGTCGGTTTACTTTTAGCTTGTGAGCCACAAAACCCTTATTTGGACCTCCAAAAAGCATTGCAATCCAACTTACCCGAGTCAACCTTTCAATCCTACATGGATCTTGATTCCATCGCATTTGATAAACTCGTAGAAGAGGCTATTTTGGCAGATTGCCCATCGGAGGAAATTGGAGAGCCCTTGAAAGAAATTCAACGGGTTGAAGCGGGAAGAAAAATGATGGCTGCCAAATCGGAATTAAGTGATGACGAACTAATTGCACTGATTGAAGAAGTTAAAGATGGGTACAAACTGCGAAAATCAGCCTTGTGTTGGTAAGGTAAGTGAGTGCATAAATCAGTAGTACATTTCCTAGGATCGAAAGCTCCGAACTCAGCCAAGTAACGACCGTCAAGTTGAATTAAAATGGTTAATTACCTATTTAATATATTTTCTTACACACGTACATGGTTGATAAAAAGCATAACTTAAATTAAAGGTGGTGCATAGATACTTTTTACCTGTATACCAATAATTTAATTTGAACAAAAGTATAGGGCGCTAGCATTTATTTTTTTTTATAAACAAACTATACTTGATCTAGTTTTTATTTTTAGCATTAACTTAGTTAATCCTAAAAAGAATCTTTCTATCAATCAAATTCTACCCATGAAAGGATTTATTTTTCTTCTAGCCTTCCTAATTTCTTCGAGTCTTTTTGGACAAGCAAAGGTTAAAAACGCCTACAAACAACTCAGTAAAGGAGATCTTGCCAAAGCAAGTGAATTACTTTCTGAAGTAAAGTCAGAGGATATTCGATTAGAATTTTATTACGTTCGAGCGTTATGCAATTTGCAGACGGCAAATACAAAAGAAGCGTACTTTTCAATTTATGAGGACTTACAAAAGGGCAATCCTGAATTTGAAAAAGATCCGAAAGAAATAGAAAATCTTTTAAAAGATTTTGATTTGAATGCAAGCAGTTATGATGCAGCTATACGTAAGTTTTTTGAATCTACATTTAACTTTTACAAAGGCCTAGATCAAACGGATTCTTGGAAAGACCACAACAATAACTATCCATCTAGCCCATTTTTAACAGAGGGATACAAGCTGGAAAGTTTTGCTGCATTAAGAGACGCCCTTGCAGCTGGTGGAGATGTGCAAAAACTAAAGGCTGTTTACCAAGATTACAAAGGGATGGAGGCTTCTAGTAAAGCATACGAAGCCTGGGGAGAATTGGCATTTAAAGCAGTTTCGGAGCAAAATAATTCGGAAGCTCTTCGGAAATTTTCCACTGAATTTGAAAACCATCCCCGTAGCAAAGAGGCTTTTTCCCTAGCGAGAACTATGGATTACAAAGTAGCCTTGAACGAGATGGCAATTCCTACGCTTGAAAAATTCATTTCCATCTACAAAGAAGGAGATGAATACACCTCCATTTTTAACTCCCTTGACTCGCTGTATCACAAGGATTTACTCCTTAATTTTACCGATGTAGCCTTTGAGGCCTATGCCAAGCGATTTACAGAAGGATCTCGTCGACTTGAATTAGACTCACTTTTCAACCACCTGCTTTACGAAAAACTCAGTGCTGGAAATTGGGAATATGTGCAGGAATGGCATAAGAAAATAACAAGAAATGCGGAGAGCTTTGGGTATGAGCAAATCGCCCGCCTGGCTGAAAATCTAGAACTAACGGTGCTTCCCTATTTAAACGATCGAAATAGCTATGCCTTGGGCACCATTTCGGGAAAGCCCCTTACTGGAGAAGCAGCCAACTTTAAAGCAAAAACTATTTTAAGAGATGGAAACGCATTGTTCAGGTATCAGATTGGAGAAAAGTGGGGGATTTTATACCTAAACTCACAGGGTAAAGTGCAACAGCTCACCCAGCCTATTTACGATCAAATAGGCAACTTAACCCAACTCAGCTATCAAGTAACCATTTATAAGCCTGGCGCAAATAATCTGGTTGGATACGTCAATGTATTGGGCGAACCCATCGTTCCTGTAGATTCCTATGATTTAATTACCACACTGGTAAATGGAAATATTCTTGTTGGGAAAGGCACAACCTATTCCTTGATCCATCCCTTCAAAGGAAAGTTAACTTCTTTCCCTACCAAAACTGCAGTAACTGAAGGCTTATTAGCTAGCTACGATGAAAAAGAAGTTATCCGTGAAGTATTCACCTTGACTGGTAAGTCATTGGCTAAAGGGGCCAACCTAAGCGTCAAAAACTTAAATGAAACCATTAATCTGAAGGTAGATGGGAAAAATTATTTGGTCGTAAAGGACAGCCTTATTTCAAGCCCAAGCACCGAATTAATTGCTTATTACATCGACTCAAAAAATTTCATCTCCAAGAAAAACCCTGAGGAAGAGCGCTATTCCATCACATCCGGAGGTGTGAAAGGGGTTGAAATGAACTGTGATTACCTAGTTGTACAAGATGAAGTGATTCTGTTTCAATCGATCGGTGGCGTGAGTAAACTAGTCTCCAAAACCAACCTATCCGAGGCGTTAAACAACTTGACCCTACTTACCGATCTGGGTGGAGTTTACCTCACCGCTAATGCAAGCAGAACTGTTCAGCTTGTTGTTCCAAAACAGGGAAAATTAACAGCCGCACCACTTCCTTTTGTCAATTCACCTGATCCTGAAGAAGAATTCTATGGGGACGGACACGATGAGGGAGGTGATGGATTTGGAGGCCTTGAATTGTTTTACATCAATGAGTTGGAAACCCAGTTTCACGATACATCAACTCCTAGATCCCCGTTTAAATTGACTGAAAAGTATACGGATCTGGTGCCTGTTGAAATAGGCGAAACCTATGGGTATGTCAATCATTCAGGAGAATTGAAAATCCCTAGTCAGTATAACTATGCCTCCCAATTTGAGGGTTGGGCCGCTCAAGTGTCGGATCAAGAATTTAATCAGGTAATCATTGATACCAAAGGAAACCCAATTGCAAGGGGATCGTTGACAAATTGGGTAAACTCCACCACCTTCCTCTACAGCGAAGGAGATAAAGTTTTTGAATACAGCTCTCCAAAAAAATCTTCTGAGAATGGAAAAATCACACCCATTTGTGTGAACTGCACCGTTCGCCAAGTCGTTGCTCCCGGAGTTTATGAAGTGGATGTAGATAATTTTATAGGGTATGTAACTACTAAAAATAACCAAGGTTACTTTTTAGGAGAGTACCTCAAATCTCCATTTAGAAAATTCAAAGCCAACTACGATAAACTGGTTTCGGAGTACTGGAGCACAGAAAACGACTTCTATGAAGTGAGTAGCCAGATCGACGAGTTAGGAGCTCCAAAGGATTTGGCCTACAGCATGACCCTCATCAAGCTGAGAGTAGCTATGGACAAAGGCTACACTGATTTTTCGTCTATTTTGGATGAACTAGCGAGTTACAGCAATTTCAATTTGGAGGAGCGAGAGGCCGTTTATTCCCAGTTATTTAACCACCTGTATTTCCAAGAGGATTATTACCAAGCTGCCAACTATTTGAATCAATTGTTAGGCTTCATGGATTATGACAAGTTTATCCAAAACTATGGATACATGGCAGGCTTTACCTACAAGCGAATCAATGAAAGGGCTCAGGCCAAAAAAATGTTCCAAAGCTATATTCGCCACGATGAAGTAAGTGCTTCGGATCAATTGGGTCACATTTATTTTGAAGAACGTGATTTTCCTATGGCTATCAAAAGCTGGAACACTGCCTTAACCGCAGCTAAAAATTCAGGTAGAGACTATTATTGGAGCGATGGAAGTGTATTTGTCAACCTAGGTGCCGCTTTTGCGAATCAAAACAACAAAGCAGAAATGTGTAAAAATTACAAAGCAGGCATGGGTTTTGGGAATGAAGAGGCGGCAAGACGATATAACTCTCAATGCAATTAAACGCCTTTTGAATCACCGCTTCCTGCTATAAATCAATTCCTCAATTCAATTCGCTCCCCTTCAGTGGCTACCTGAAAGCCAAGCTTTTTGACTGCTTCTCGTTCGGGACCTTCCAATAGCAGCGGGTTGGTATGGTTGAAGTGGATAAACTTGATTTTCCGTTTCTCAGCAGCTGGAAGCAGAGAAAATAAAGCCATGGTTTCAGCTACAAAAGGATGCGGAATCTCGCTCATGTTTCGATTGGGAAGCTCGCCTTCTTGGTAAAAGGTCGCATCCAGCAAGGCTACATCTACCCGAGCTACTTCAGCACGAATGTCCTTTTCCCAAAGGGGCCACTTGTCAATGTCGGGGATGAACAAGAGACTCTTTTCGCTGGTCTCGACACGAAATCCTACGGTCTCCGAAAATTCATCCCGATGCGGAACTAGCAAGGGAGTGACCCGAAGAGTCGGTGTCAATTGAATGGATTTGTCTTGCTCCATCGTGATCAATTTGATATTACCAAGTGTCACCAACTGACTCCAAGGGGCATTTTTTTCCAAAAATTCCTTCATTCTAGGCATCACATAGACTGGCATGCCTTTGGCTCCCATGGCTTCTCGACCCAGCTGCAGCAAACCTGCATAATGCCCCATGTGCGCATGGGTTAAAAAAATACCCGAAAGGTTGGTGGTCCCAGAAGCCTGTTGGAGCTGATGAAGTTGAGCCGTAAAGTCCGGAGTCGCTTCAAACAACCAGTTTTGACCACTGGCCTGATCCGTAAGTCCCAAGCTGACTACATGCCGCTTGGTCTCCTCTCCTCTCCAATGACGCTGGCAATGCTCTTCCTGACAACCCGCCTGCGGATAGCCTCCATCCTGGGCAATACCCAAGATGGTGAGGTATGCGCTGGATTGGGCAGCTCCCCCTTGGACCTGTGCTTGGAGGAATCTCGGAAGTAGCACTAGGGAAAAGATGTACCAAAATGTACGGATAGACATAGTCAAGAAGTTAAGGACAGGGAAAGAAATTGAAGCAAGCTGGAACTTAGCGGCTGTTTGCTAGGCTTGGGCGCGCTTGATGGTGAGCGCTACCTGACCCGCATGGTAGGAGTTGTGGT
>JACCDT010364760.1_pt1 | contig 15897 bp, 6 predicted proteins | sample 7446291 | NCBI WGS metagenome assembly JACCDT01 (sample SAMN15323446, study PRJNA562643) | freshwater metagenome | isolation source: river surface water | place: USA:Blue River Watershed | collected 2017-08-17 | reverse complement strand
GCATTAGATGTAATTGATGATTTGGATACTGCAGCGTTGGATTCAAACTACTCAGCGACCTACTGGCCGTGGATTCAAATTAGAGACCAAGATAGTTCTAACTTGATATATCTTCCACCTACTTGTGAAGTAGTAAGAAACATCGCATTAACAGATAATGTATCTTATCCATGGTTTGCAGTTGCTGGTTATCAGAGAGGTTTGGTAAATTCAGTAAAAGCATTTAAGAAACTTACATTAGATGAAAGAGATGACTTGTATTTGAATAGAATCAACCCAATCGCAACATTCTCTGATACTGGTACAATTATTTGGGGTAACAAAACTCTTCAAGTAAGAGAATCTGCTTTGGATAGAATAAATGTAAGAAGATTGTTACTAAGAGCAAGAAAACTAATTTCAGCAGTTGCTGTAAGATTGTTGTTCGAACAAAATGATGAACAAGTTAGAAATGAGTTCTTGAGATTAGTTAATCCAATACTTGAAGCGATTAAGAAAGAAAGAGGATTGACCGACTTTAGGGTATCTGTCTCAAATGACCCCGAAGATATTGATGCGAACACTTTGAGAGGTAAAATATATATTAAACCTACTAGAAGTTTGGAGTATATAGACGTAGAATTTATCATCACACCAACAGGTGCATCATTCGAAAATATCTAATACAATTGATATAAAATTAAAAAAAGGGAGGTATACCTCCCTTTTTTTATGTTCCATGTGGAACAATAACAAAAAAACAATTATATTATTTCACCCAGTATACTAGTACTAGTATTTTATTATTTATATCTAGTTATTATTTTAATAATTAAATTAGTACTAGTTTAGTTGCTATATATACTGGGTAGTAAAAAACTACGAAAAAAAAATGACATTATCAAGTTATTGAAGAAATAATTTATTTTTTTTCAACTATGACATATTTATAATAAACAAATAAATAAGAAAAATTAAAGTTTAAGAATATGGCCGATTTACTAATGAAGATGCCGATACCGTATGAGCCTAAAAGGAAAAATAGATTTATTTTAAGATTTCCCTCATCTTTAGGTATCAATGAGTGGTATGTGTTTTCAACATCAAGACCAAGTGCTAAAATTAAGGATGTTGAGATTCCTTTTTTAAATACATCAACCTATGTTGCTGGTAGATTCACATGGGACCCTATTAAGGTTCAATTTAAAGACCCAATAGGACCTTCTGCGTCACAAGCACTCATGGAATGGTTTCGTCTCCATGCAGAGTCTGTAACAGGTCGTATGGGTTACGCAGCGGGATACAAGAAAGATGTTGAACTTGAAATGCTCGACCCGACTGGTGTAGTGGTTGAAAAATGGATTCTTCAAGGTTGTTTCTTAACTGATTTGAATTTCGGTGATTTGAACTATAGTCAAGATGAATTGGCGACCATAGACGCAACTCTTAGAATGGACCGTTGCATACAGGTATACTGATATTTTAATATTATTATATTTCAATATAGAGGTCTCGGAAACGAGACCTTTACTTTTTATATTAGTTTTTTTAAATTAATCTAATTATAATAAAATAATTATGGAAGAATTTAGAGTTGACCCAAATATTGCGTATGATGTTGTTGAATTACCAAGTAGAGGGGTTCATTATAAAAATAATAAGAAATCAGTAAGGGTAGCATATTTAACAGCATCCGATGAAAATATTTTATCATCACCAAATATTATTCAATCTAATACTCTTATCGATGAATTGTTGAAAAGGAAAATATTAGATAGAGATATTCAAGTTGAAGAAATTGTTGAAGAAGATAGACAAGCTATTCTAATATTTCTTAGAAATACTTCTTTTGGAAGTGAATATAATATTAGATTGGTAGACCCTAAAACAAATGAAGAATTTGTTGTTACTGAAGATTTGGGTAGTTTGTCATTCAAAGAGTTCAATTTAACCCCCGATGTAAATGGTGAATACAAATTTGTCATGCCGAAATCTAATATTGATGTAACTTTCAAATTTCTCACAAGAAAACAAGAAATGGAGATTGAAGAAATGTCTAAAAATTGGAATGGTATAGATGTTGCTCCTGTTGTAACAAAAAGACTTGAGATGATGATTCAAACGGTTGCGGGAGTGAGAGACCAAATGAACACAAGAAATTTTGTATTAAACCTACCAATAAAAGATTCTCAAGATTTCAGAAAGTTTGTTTCAGAAAATAGACCGAGTTTAAATTTAACAAAGAAAACAAAAGCCCCATCAGGAGAAATTGTCGAATATTCTATCGGCTTTGGGGTTGAATTTTTTCGCCCTTTCTGGGGAATATAAAAAGAATCAATTATCGGAAATATTTTTTTTAATTAAAAATGGATTTTCGTATGGAGATATCCTATCTATGCCAATTTATATAAGAAGATATTATATAGAGTATATTTTAGAATTGAAAAGTTCTTAACTGTCTATTTATTATAAATATTAAATAATAATACATGACGGCACCAGAACTAACAAGTTTATTAAAAAAACATAAAGGGGATAGAAATGGATTTATTAGAGAGTATCTACAAAAAGATAGTACCGCTAATAGGTCTGATGTTGGAAAACTTTATGATTTAGCATATCAAAATTCAGGAAGTGGTAGTACAGATTCTGGTGGGAGTAGTAGTGGTATTTTTTCAGGAATATCTTCTGAACAATTTAGAAGTAGTGCTAGATTTCCGACAATAGAAGAAGAAGGAATTAAGTTAGATACTATAACGGATGAAGTTCTTAAATTAGGTTCATTATTAACTAAGCCAGGTGAATTAGGAAGACAAGCGGTATCAGATTTATTTGGGTTAGTAAAAAAGAATTACGGTACATTTTTACAAGAACAATCGGCACTAAGAACTGCAATAAACAAAGATGCTGGTTTATCATTTGAATTTGCGGATAACTATAGACAAGTTTTAACAGATGCAAATCCCGCCTTATTACAATTAGGAGTCTCATTTCAAAGATTATCAGATAGTGCAGTTAGTTTGATTACTGATACGGGAAAATTTTATACTTTAAATGAAAAATCTTGGATAAGAGCTGGTGAAGTAGGTGAAGCGTATACAGGTACGATGGAAGAATTGGTACGGATGTTACCAAATTTAGAAAAGGTAGGTATTGGTGCTGTAAATGCAATGGAGTCGATTGCTAAAGCGGGAAAGGAATCGATGATGGTAGGGTTAAGAGCACAAACCATCACAAAAGAAATCAATTTAAACATTGAAAAATTAAACGAATACGGATTTCAAAAGGGAATTGATGGATTATCAAAAATGATTCAAAAGTCTGTTGAGTTTAGAATGAACATGTCAGAAGTTTTTAAAATTGCGGACAAAGTCATGTCACCTGAAGGTGCCATTGAATTGACAGCAAATTTACAGGCTTTGGGAGGGGCTATTGGAGATTTCAATGACCCAATGAAATTGATGTATATGGCAACAAATAATGTTGAAGGATTACAAGAAGCGTTAATTGGTGCCGCAGGTAATTTAGCAACATACAACGATGAACAAAAACGATTTGAAATCACAGGTGTTAATTTGAGATATGCCAAAGAAATGGCATCACAGTTAGGTATAAGTTATAATGAGTTGGCAAAAGGGGCAATTGCGTCTGCTGAAAGAGCATCCGCTGCTGGTGATTTATTGAGGTCAGGATTAACATTAGACGAAAAACAAACAGAATTCATAACAAATATTGCCAAAATGAAAGATGGTAAAATGGTGATAGATGTTTCAGGTTCAAAAGAATTGATGAACATATTCAAATCCGATTCTATTGCTTTAGAAGATTTAAATGATAAAAACGCGGATTTAATATTACAATTCCAAAAAACATTAGGTGAAAAGAAGGAAGAGGATATAATTAGAAATCAAGCCACAAGTGTAACTAATATTGAAAGATATGTAGCATCAATATTAGCTTATGGTAGAAAACAATTTGGACCGATACCTGAACAAATATTAAATGATATTTTAAAAGAGACGACTGAAAGAATTACAGGTAAACCAATGGGTGTGAATGAAGGAGTAGAAACAGGTTTAGATTACTTAAAAAAAGCGGCAAATTCCGTAAAAGATTGGAATCTATCAAAAGATGTTCAAGATTATTTTAATTCGTTAAAAAATGAAATGAGTGGTTTAATGAAAGGAAATGCAACTCCAACAACATCAACAACAAATGTTCCCACAAACACGACTACATCAACAACAACATCTACGGGTGCATCACAAACAGCAAGTACCACACAAACAGAAACAACAAGTGGAATAAAAAAGGCATATGATATGTTTACTCAAAATGTTAAAGACATGAGAGACTCTTTTGTGAGTTATGTCAAAAACATGAGTGATACAAATATAACTTTGAGTAACATTTTAGATAAACTTAAAACAACGTTTGGTATTGCACAAGTGAATACACAAAATCTTGCAACACAAACGTCAAGTATTGCTAAAACAAACAATCAAAACATCAACACTAACCCTTTAGTATCATTTGCATCATATAAAACAATGAACAATGATTTGATTACATCATTGAATAATTCATTATCAGAAAAATTGGGTCAAATTTCAACACAAAAAAATACGGAAGGAAAAGAAGAGTTAGTGGTAATTCACAAACATAGTCATGAACATTTATTTAAGGCAGATGCTATGATGGATGCTTGGTCTCGAATGATATTAAGAAACCCCGAAAACTTTCAAAAATCAGATAACGAAGAAAGTTATACGTATCCATACTCAAATAGTGTTGCAACAGGTTAATATTGATTTTTATTTATGACCTATTTATTATATAAAATACATTAATGCCATTAGATTTTGATACAACAAAAAAATTTAGAGATTTTCTTATATCAAGGACATTACAAGTTCCAAATGGACCACAATCATTTACGTCTCAAAATTATAGAGTTGGGAGTCTAATTGACTATTCTAATGTGGACCCAGGTGCGGTTGATACCAATAGACAAAATGATTTGTCTATACCAAAAACTAACAACCTGTTCAAACCTATTGAATATTTTGTAAAAGAACAAATTCAAACATTACCAAGACGAGCGAATTTATCACTTTATTATAATGGAACACCTTATTTTGTACAGGGTGAATATAATTTAGTTGGTATTATGAGTAATAACAATTATGATAATGAATCAGAATTGTTCAAATTTGCAGCATCATATATTAGAGATAAAAATCAAAAAGGACCTGTTTATTCGAGAATTGAACAAAATCTATTAAAATCAACATTAGGTAGAGTAAGATTGTTAGATGCCTTGAATGGGAATTTAGCCACTGCAACTAATATTGTTACAGGTAGAGAACCATTAGTTGAAAGTAATAATAGTATTACAACTGCAAAAACTTTATCAGGGAAGGCGGTAGATTTTATACAGACCATTGGTGGTATAGAATTTCCATTTACTGAGATACCTGGTGATTATTTGACTAATCCATATAGACAAACTGAAAGGAGAAATGTTGCAAATACTGAAGTGGGAAGATTGTTACAAGACACCTCAGGTGCAATATTATCTTTATTAGGATTACAAAGGAGACCTTTGGAAACAAGAAAACCTTCCGATATATTAATTGAATATACTGGAAGTGGACCAAAACAACAACTATTCGATTTGTTGTCATTATCAAAATATGCACCAAATTATACAACAACTGCAAGGTCTCAGAACACTTCAAAGGTCTTCAATTTTGTAGATAAATTAGCACAAGGAGTTAAAAATATATTGGGTGTTGAAGCACCTGAGGGAGTTGGATATATTGGTGATGATAGAGGAAACGATGTAAAAAATTCGATGTCAGACTTAAATGGTAACATTGTAAGAGGTAATCATTTCCTAAGTTTGATGTTTGATGAGACACAATCAAAATTATTTGAAAGACAAAAAAACACATCAGAAGGAGGTCAAGTATCAGGTAAATTAACTTGGATAAGTGTTAATTCAAATAATAGATTAGGAGCAAATAATGCAGAATACGATTCACAAGGTTCTAAATTACAAGAGTCACTTTCAACAAATTTTGATTTTAGAGAAGATTCAATTTTAGGTCAAACACAATTGTTACTTGATAGTATGCCGAAAGGTGGTGAAGGTCGTTCACATATTGGAAATGTTATTGACCAAACGTCAAGAATTTTCAAAGAAGGTGAAAAATATCTATCAAGAGGTTCCGCAATAAAATATGTCGATAAGTTTACAGGGTCAGAATCAGGTATAGAATATTGTAGAACATGGACAAAAGACAGACCATACTTGTCATATTCAGATACCATGAAGAAAGGTGGGAATATCAGAAAATATGAGGGTACAATAGTTTCTAATCCATGGAATTTGAATATTGGTCCAATGTCAAATGGTAATAAAGGTTTTGAAGAATCAACAAATATATTCAGGGGAGGAAAAAAAGATAAAGATGGAAGAGATTTCTATGCTAAAAAATATATGTTCTCTATTGAGAATTTAGCATGGAAAACATCAACAAGACCTGGTTTTACTGTATTAGATTTACCTGTTTGTGAAAGAGGTCCTAATGGGGGTAGAGTAATGTGGTTTCCACCATATGATTTAAAAGTTACAGAAAATAATAGTGCAAAATGGGATGCTCAGACTTTTTTGGGAAGACCAGAACCAATATATACATATCAAAATACAGATAGGAGTGGTAATGTGAGTTTCAAAATTGTGGTTGACCATCCAAGTATTTTAAATCTTTTGACAAGAGAATTTTTCAAAAATTATTCAGATGAAGAGGCGGACAATTACATAAATGCATTTTTTGCTGGATGTGAAGAGTTAGATTTTTATGAACTTATAAAAAGATACACTACACTTGACCCTACAGATATAAATTATATAATACAATATTTGAATGACTCGAAAAACTCAAAACCTGAAGTTATTAATAAATATAAAACAGTTGCAGGACCAATAACAACTGTTACTACACCAAGTACAGAATTTACAACAACATCACAAGACGAATCAAAATCTGAAAATTTTAAAGTTATATTGAGATATGATAATAATGAACCAGGACCTAAAGACTCTTTGAAATCTTCACAAAAGTATAGTTCATTATATACGGGATATGTCGGTAAGAAAGATGTATATAAAACACAATTAATTAGTGATATAAATACTCTGAATACTTCTACTACAATTAAAAAAACATTAATAACATTAGACAGAAAAAATTTATTTGGTGATGACATAGTTGCGGATTCACAGAAAATATCAGTCCAAACAGGTTTGACCGAAACATATTTTACAGACTTACAAAGTCAATTTACAACATATGAAACTAATATAAATAAAGTTAAGGGGTATATCGCATCAGGTAAAACTAAAAATTTAATAGTATCGATATCGTCTGCAACTTCACCCATAGATAACACAGATTATAATTTAAGATTATCATATAGAAGGTCTTATAGTGTACTTATAGATATTTTAGAAAAAATTACAAAAGAAGGAAAAACACCAATAGTTCCCAAATGGGATGATAAACCTCAATCAGGAACAAAAGAATATGTTTATAAATTCAAGGAAGATTTAGGATATGATAATGATGGTGAATTGGTTTTCAATGTGACAAACATTGGTGAAGATGAACCTAAATGTAAGGATAAAGATTTCAAAGCGGTTTTTAACTTAAATTATGTTGCCCCGATTGCAATTTATTGTAGGAAAAGTGAAGTTAATTTTACCTATGATGTGACTGTAAGTAAAACAACACCTGTTGCTAGACCAACTACAATTACAGAACAACGAATTGGACCAACATCGATAGTTTCTGATGGAACAACAACTATACCTACTAAAGTTCAGAAACCACCAATCGATGTGATGAAAAGAATAATAATGAAAACTTTATCAGAATGTTTTTATTTTAAAAAGTTGGAAGAAAGTTCACCGTTAGTTTTTAATTCTTTAAGAGAAAAATTGAGATACTTTCATCCTGCATTTCATTCTACAACACCTGAAGGACTAAATTCAAGATTAACATTCTTACATCAATGTATAAGACCTGGTGATACAATACCAATTAAAGGTTTATCAGATGTTACAGATATAAATGCTCGAAATACAACATTTGGACCACCACCCATATGTGTATTAAGGATTGGTGATTTTTATCATTCTAAAGTTGTAATTAGAGATGTTAATATAACCTATGACGATTCACCATGGGACATGAATCCTGAAGGTATTGGTTATCAACCAATGATTGCAAATGTACAATTATCAATAAGTTTTATTGGTGGACAAGGTTTGGAAAGACCTGTAGAGAGACTTCAAAACGCACTATCATCAAACTTTTATGCTAATACAGAAATTTATGATGAAAGGTCTGAAATAACTAATACGAAAATTGCAGGACAAGATTCTGAGGAATTTACCAAAGAATTTTTAGAAGATTTACAAAAAAGGGATAGTAGAACATCTAAACCACAAAATGAAAATCAAGGAAATAATTTAAGAAACGGAAAATATATAGGTGAATTAAGTGGTGAAAAATTATCTTATTCCAAATTAATAGTTGACATCCATACAAAAACAAAAAATTATTTTGACATCTATGATAAATCATATAATATAATAGTTCCAAAATATGGTCCTAAAATATCAAATTTAATTTTATCACAAACATATAGGGTTATAAAGACCTATGATGTATGGACACCATCTGATAGTGTACCAAGTCCATCAGAATCATTTGATTTAGTTGGGTTGTATACAAAAGGTAGGGATTTATTTATATATACTCAAATCGCGAAATCACAGTTTTTGAATGAGTTATCTTTACAAAATTTATCCTTAATATTTGGATTTGATAAATTTATGGATAGTAATCTCATGAGTAAGACAAATCAAGAATATTTAGATTCATATATTAAAAATGAAGTAAATAATTTTTTCAATGATTTATCATCTGATAAAGTAATTAAAGAAATAGAAGATAGTAGAAATGCATTGATACAATCATTTGATAAAATAAATTTTGTAGTAAAACATGGTAAAGATTTTAAAATTGATTCAGACAGCAATACAAATACTAAAAAAGGTTCTGAAGTAGAACTAAGTGGATTCACAAAAAACTTATTATATGATGAATACGAATATAGTGTCGATTATATAAAGGAAAATTCATCAAGTTTTTATAGTGATTTAGACACATCAATAAATTTCAGTAACCCTATTTTTACTTCAACAGATATTGAGGATATTTTAAAATATATAATTAAAAATAAAACGACAGATATAATTAGTTTGTTTACGAATGATGCGACATATACTGATAAAATATTAGTTAATATGGCAAAATCACTAGGTAAATACACAATAGATTTATATACAGGAAAGAAATTCAAATTCAAAAAATATAAAGCTATAAGTGAAAATACTAATTTAATTTTTGATATATCAACAATTAATAATAACATATCAGAAACAGATGCAATATTTGTTGACGGTATAAAATTAAATCAACCAATAGTTGAAGTATCTGATAAATTGAATTACTATAAAATTACATTACAATGAGTAGAGACTATTTTGACAGGTATCAATATTTTGAACAAGATGGTAATTTTAGAATTGTTCCAGGTATTGAAATACCAATAAAATCTTCTGACAAATACATAATATACAAAAATGGGAAAACAAGATTAGATATTGTATCTCAAGAAAATTATGGTTCACCAACATTTGGTTGGTTAATACTATTGGCTAACCCATCTGTTGGTGGTATAGAATTTAACATACCCGATAATTATATTTTAAGAGTTCCATTTCCTTTGACCAGTACTTTACAAGATTATAAAAGAGGTGTAGATTTATATAACTTATATTATGGTGAACAGTAATTTATCGGACAGTGAAAAAATTTTAGTCAAGGTAGACCAAAATAATCTTATATACATCGACCCTAATAGTGTAGTTGATAATGATGGGAATGTTTCCGCAAGAAATGTAAAACAAGAAAATTTAGTAATGTATGCTAATTTGGAGGCGGATTTGGTTCCAAGGTCAATATTAAAGGCGGAAAACGATAGAAATACATTAGTCTCAATAGCAAGAGGAACTTTGAATTTTCTAAGGAATCAGGATGGTAGAGATTATGATACCAAATGGACAGAATCATTTTTTTCTCAAACAGAAAATATTAATGTCCCATTTGGTAAAACAGGCACATTTAATACAATATCATTAAATAAGGATTATTATGACGAAACTGGTCAATCGTTTGGTATTGATAGTATTTCGGTACAAATCAAGGGTGTAAATTCTATACCACAAGTAACAATAAACTTTATTGATGTAAGAGGAAAAACATTATTTGAAAGTCCTGAAAATTCACCGTACAAGGCGTTTTTTCATTTACCATGGCCAATATTTTATTTGACATTGAAGGGTTATTATGGTAAAGCAATACGTTATAAATTACATTTGGTTAAGTTCACATCAAGATTTTCTGAATCAACAGGTAACTTTGAAGTTACGTGTACATTTGTTGGTTCAACTTTTGCATTTTTGAGTGATATATCATTGAATATGATAAAGTATGCACCATATATGTATTATATTGAAAATACAAAAACTGATAAAACAAATAGTGCAGAGACATCAATAAAAATTGCCAGAGGGTCAAGAGGGTATGAAACATTAAAATCAATATATTCTGAATATAGAAGAAAAGGGTTAGTAGATAATGATTTTCCTATAGTAACAGTTTTGGAATTAATTACAAAAGCACAAAATTTAGATAAAATTTTAGAACAACAAATATTAAATGATAAATTAACACCTGATGTTTTTGTTGGACTAAATGATTTTGAACAGAAAGTGGAGAATTTTCAGAAGGCATGTATTGAATGGGGTAAAAAGAACTTATTAAGAGTTCCTGTACTTGATGATAATAAAATTCAATGTTTTGAGATAAATACAAACGATAAAAAATCATCAGATATTATTACAGGGACAACATCTGGTAAATTAGAGAATTTAGTCATAAATAATTCAGAAGAACTAAAGAAGAGTCATTTATTTAGTCAGAAAATGGTTGAATCCATTAAAAGTGGAAAAACAGGAAATACTAATTTTACAGTTGGAAATATATTATTAAAACCTATTACATGGAGTGATAGATATTATAGAAAAAATCCAAAAACAAATAACTATGAAGTTAGAATTAATTTATTGTTAGATGATATTAATGAAATTAAGAAAACATTTGATATTGAAAAACAAAAATTAGAAAAGTTTGTCGAACAAGAAATGAACAAAATTATTCTTGATAAAAATTTAGGTTTTGGTTTTGAACCAACAATAAAAAATATTTTTGCAATTATTTTAGCAAATGCTGAGGTTTATATCAGATTAATGAAAGATGTTCATTTCAAAGCATTTGAAGTTGCAGAAACTAGAGCAGACTTGATATTAGAAACAGGATTATCAAAAGAAACTGCAAATGACAAACCAATTTATCCTTGGCCTGAAATAAAAAAAAGTATCGAGGGACAAAAACAAAATGTTATTGCATATCCTGGTGATGTTGATTTAATAGAAAAACTTAGTTCAAATGATTCATTGTTATGGCCTGAGGTTGAATTCGTAGAAAGTTATATTTCAGTATCCACAAATAAAGTAGACCCAAATTCGGAGAAGGAAACAGGCATTGATGATAGAATATTTGTTTTACCTAATGATGATAATAATAACAATACTCAACCTTTAACTGCTTTATCATTAATAACACAATCGATACCATATGTAGATAAATCATTATCATCAATATTGTATGAAATATGGGAAAGAGCGACTTATTTTACTTTTGTTGATTCTTTCTATATTCTATCATTACAAGACTTGGCAGATGTTGAATTTATAAACTTGAAAAGTTCTGTAGAAAATGATAATGAAGTAATCGCATTATTAAATAAAATTAATAATGAAAGTGACTTATTGGAATACATGAGGTCATTTTCTCCATTTGAAAGGTATCCTTACTATTTAGACCAACTACCATCAGTACCATACATTAGAGATAGTTTGAGTTTACCATTCTTAATACAGGAAAATAAACCAATTACAAGGTCAAGTACCATAAATAATTTTGGTAACTTACAAAAAAATATTAATAATTATTTACCTGAAAGTTATAGAAAAAATATATATCCATTTAATTCAAGTTTATATAAATCGTACATCAATCAAATGGAATATACTGACGATGAATTAAAATATTCTACAGAATTTGAAATTAATACATCTGATTATTTCATACAATCAAAAAAAGATATTTCATATTACATCAAATCAGGTTATAAAGATAACATTTTTGATAATCAGTTAAAAATTGATAATACCTTAGTAAGTATTCTAAATACAACATATTTTCATAGACAATTATATTATGATTTCAACAGTCAGTCATCATATGGAAAATATGCATCATCTGCGTATCTTTTATTGAATTCTTTACCATTCAAAGATTTGGAAGATTCTGTTTTAGGTGGGACATCAAAAGTCAAATTATCCGCACTATTCAGAGAAATGGGGGCAACACACTTTATTCCATATCATTTGATATGTAAGTGGGGGTCAATTTATCATAGGTATAAAAAATATTTGCAAGAGAACGTTGATATATTAGAAAATATTCTTGATTTAAATAATAAAACAAGACCAATAAATGGAAGTCTTTTTTTCAATAATAACGAAACATCTTCACAATATACTTCATTCACATACAATAACGAAACAATAACGTATTCTCAACAAAAGGATATTGGTATTCATCCATTTTACGATGCGATATTTCATCAAATACTGAATGAATATAATCATTACGATGTATTATCAGGAAATACTTCATTTAATAAGAACGTAGAAGATAAAAAAATATTATTAAGAGAGAGAAAAGAAAGTAATAGTTTAAATTATTGGACATCTATTGTTGATAACTCGAAATATTATACTGATGATTTGAGATATACAGTATTACCATGTGATGGAGGTAGTGAAAATATAAATTTGGTCGAAGATGTTACAAATGGGTTATTATTAAAATCTCAAGATACATTTGATAGTGGGACACAGAAAAATTTCAGGGTTTTATGGAAAGATGAATATATAAATGACTCTTTTGAAGGTAAATTATTTCCCAAACATAATGAGTATTTTTTAACATATGTTAGCGGAAATACAAGGTCAACACAAGATAAATTATTTAGTATTGGAAACGATTATAGAAAATGTATAGATTTATTAGGTACATTTAGTCCATCGATATTAGAAGAATTTGAAGATATATTTTTAAATTTTGCGTCACAAAGATTGAATAAAGAATCGTCAGATTATAAATTTCCAACAATAAAATATTCCAATTTTCAAAACTTATTAATGGATATATGTTCTGTTAATAAGTATAGTGGGGACACAACTAATGTAGATGATTTAATTACTGTAATTAAGAATAGACAGTCGGAAAAACTAAAGGATATAACTAAGTCAATTCTTTCAGATACTAATTATCTGAAAATAACTTTAGGTAATCCCAAGGAACTCGAATTACATATTTTGACAGGGTTTTTAGGTAATAATACGGGAAACACATTTACATATAATTCATATTCGCAATCACAATTAACTAATGAAAATAAAAAATTAATTGACTTACATATAGGTGAAGATATTGATGGGTATTATAGAAATTTCTTTTTAATCAATGATGTAGAACTTAATGAGGAAAATATTTTACAATTTAGATTTTTAATTAGAATTTACGCGGGATATATAAATCAAGGAGGTACAAATACTAATGATGCGTTTAAACAATATCTAAATGATAATTTGTTACAAATAAAACCAAATAATTTAAAAAGATTATTAGGGAATTACGAAACCAGAAGAAGTACTTTTTTAACTTATTTAATATCTAATTTTTCTACATTAGTACAACGTGATTTAGTTAGAACATATGATAAAATAACCTCAGGATATAATAATAGAGACCCTAAAATAGACCTATACAATTATTTTAAATCATTCAATGACAAATGGATTGGTGGAAATTCAATAGGACAAAGATTATTATTGGAGGAATTTTTATTCTTGGATAAAGCAAATAAAGATATTGGTGATAGTATATACTTGAATATTGATAGGGTTATATCATTAGGTGACACAAAAAATTCGAAACAAAATCTGTATGGTGTCATTTCATTATTGTTGCAAAATACAGGTTTGGATATGAGACCTATGCCAGCATATGTGAATTTTTATGGTAATAGTGTTAAAACCAAAAACAGAATTACACCATCTAAAAATGTGGCATCTAATTTATTTGGAACATTCTTGGAAGTTGATTACCAAGAATCATCACCGAAAATAATAATTCAGTTTGTTGGACCCACATCAAAACATCCATCTGATATGGGTAAGAATTATAAGTTTGCGGACGATTCTTTTGATATAAGTAATCAAAATAAAAATCCCATAATTATAACATCATTAAAATCATTTGAAGAAGTTGATTTATCAAAATCGAATAGAGCGGTTGCATTCGAAGTGAGTTTCGGTGACCAAAATCAATCTATCTTCAAAGGGTTACAACTTGACCAGGCAACAATAAAAAATAACACAGAAACATTTTTGATTTATGAGAACATTGCAAGGTCAGAAGGTGGTGCGGGAGCACACAATATAGATGTCGGTCTATTCGATTATTATAGACAAGCATCATATACTTGTGAAGTTACTTGTATGGGTAACGTAATGATACAACCTACGATGTTTTTTTATTTGAAGAATGTACCTATGTTTAGAGGTTCTTATTGGATTACTGAGGTGTCACATAGTATTAAATCAGGAAATTTCACAACATCATTTAAAGGTACAAGGATACCATATAAATCATTACCTGACCCCAAAGATTCGTTTACGTCATCGTATAGAATTTTAATTGATAGACTTGTTAAACGAGTACTTTTGAAAATTAAAAATAATACCACATCACTAAAAACACCATTCACTTTTACTTATAATGGTGTTCAATATTCTACAGACTATGTTGCATTGTCGAAAGGTGAAGACATTGAAAAAATTAAAATTCAAAAAGCAGGAACTACAGAATTTGGTATACCGTATAATGGATACTCAGTAAACACAAACAAAGGAAATATACCGATATTCTTTATACAATTAGTAAAATATACTTTCCAAAATAGAAATGAAACTGAATGGTTAAGAGCGAAAGTTATAGAAATGGGAGGTGCAAATTATCCTATTTCAGATGAAACCAAAATGTATATTGCGTCAAGAAAAAATAAGTCCGATGTTTCATGGAAAAATATCAAAAATTTAACTGATAAAGAAGAGTCATATTTCTTTAGTACTACATTTGACGTTTCACAAAATATAATTGATAAAATAACAGGAGCAAAAACATTTTTTGTGAATCCTGTAGTGGGTAAAAGTATAGAAGTAAATTATCAGGTCACCAATAATATTGCGTCAGGACCGATAGATACTATTGCCATTGATAACTTTGGAATCGCAATGTCAAAAAGATTAATGAAACAGTTAAATTTACAAGAGGGAGATGTGGTTTATTTTATTATGTATTAAAAAATAAGAATATTGATATATTTATAATAAAAGATTATGGAAAATAATAAAATATATAATACTATAGATTCTTATCTTGACAATAAAAAAATTGTCCGTAAGAATGCAAAGGAAGTTGAAGAGTGTGATATGATTACGGGTGAATGTTATATTGTTAGAGAAAAAGATGGTATAGTTGAAAGAATAAATAAAAAATATCTTACCGAAGATGGAAGACAATTATT
>JACCDT011958130.1_pt1 | contig 15902 bp, 20 predicted proteins | sample 7446291 | NCBI WGS metagenome assembly JACCDT01 (sample SAMN15323446, study PRJNA562643) | freshwater metagenome | isolation source: river surface water | place: USA:Blue River Watershed | collected 2017-08-17 | reverse complement strand
GCGCGCTTTTTGATGATGGCAAACATCAGCTCTTGCTTGCGCATGCGGCCTGTGTTTTCGATTTCGAGTTCTTCGGCTTGTTTCAGCACTTCAGACACGTGCAGTGCCTTGAGTTCGTTCAGATGCATCTTGGGACTCCAGTAGGGAGTTCGTTAAAAGTGGGGTGGGGAGGTCGGAGCGAGGTGAGAAATACCTCTGGACCGGAATTCAAGCCCTGATGGGGAACCGACTGGCCTCTTGGACCGCAAGGTGAATTCGAAACGGATTATGGCAGGAAAAAAGCCCGCAGATCGAACAATCTGGGGGCTTTATGGGTGGTCTGTTGGACTGTTAGATCAGTCCAACGAGCAAGGCCGGTAAATTAGGCCAATTGCTGGTCAATGAAGGCAGTCAATTGGGCTTTGCTCATGGCGCCCACTTTGGTGGCCGCCAGCTGGCCGCCTTTGAACACCATCAGGGTAGGAATGCCACGGATGCCCAATTTGCCTGGGATGTCGCGGTTTTCGTCGACGTTCATTTTGGCGATTTGCAGCTTGCCTTCGTAGGCCGTGGCCACTTCGTCCAAGATGGGGGCAATCATTTTGCAAGGACCGCACCATTCGGCCCAGTAGTCCACCAAGACGGGCTTATCCGCTTGTAAAACGTCAGCTTCAAAGCTGCTGTCAGAGATGTGTTTGATCAAATCGCTTGCCATGATTAGGGTTTCCTCGTTGAATTCACTATACAGCTACAGTTAGGGCATTGTGGCAGAAAGCAAGTACCCCCATGAAAACTCTCACCATTGATGTTGTGTCGGATGTCGTTTGCCCGTGGTGCTACATCGGTAAACGTCGTTTAGAACGAGCTTTGGCACTTTTCTCGGTTCAGTATCCCGATGTGGACCCTGAAGTGAGCTGGCATACCTTTCAGCTCAACCCAGATTTGGCGCCTGAGGGCATGGCGCGAGCTGACTATGTTTCAAAGAAGTTTGGCGACGAAGCTACTGCCATTTACGACCGTGTTGCTGCCGTGGGCAAAGACGTGGGTATTCCATTTGCGTTTGACAAAATCAGTCGCCAACCCAATACGGTGGTGGCGCATAGCTTGATTGCCATATCAGAGCCAGGGATGGTGCAAGACGCGATGGTGGAGGCCTTTTTCAAGGCCTACTTCTTGGACGGCAAAGACTTGACCGAGGCTTCGGTGCTGATGGATATTGCCGAGTCGGCTGGCATGGACCGCGCAGTGACTGAAGCGCATTTGCAAAACTCAGACTTGCACAACCAAACCATTGACAGCGACAAAGCTGCGCGTGAAATGGGCATCACAGGCGTGCCGTTTTTCATCTTCAACCGTCAAGTGGGCTTGTCGGGTGCGCACGAGGCCGAAACTTTGCTGCAAGGCATGGTCGAGGCGATGAACGCAGCCATCAACGATTAATTCTTTTCAATCAGAGGTGTCGTCGTTGGCGGTGTGGCCGCCGCAACGCGGTAGATGAGGTGGTAGACCAAGCCCACGAACACGCTGCCGCCCACTAGGTTGCCCAAAATGACGGGCACCAAGTTGCCAAACATGCCTGCCACGCTCAGGGCGTTGCCCGCTACGCCGAGCGCGTTACTGGCCGTGGCTGGCTCAAAGTATTGAATGACGAGCGCGAGCTGCATGAAATACATATTGGCAATGCTGTGCTCAAACCCCGCTGCCACAAACGCGGTGATGGGAAAGACGATGGCAATCACCTTGTCCATGACGCTGCGTCCCGCCATGGCCATCCACACGGCCATGCACACTAATACGTTGCAAAGCACACCTCTGAAAAACGCTTCATGCCATACCAAGTTTTGTTTGGCTAGTGCTATCTTCAACACCGTTGCACCAATCGCGCCGCCATTGGCGTGCGTGTGACCGCTCAGGTACACCAGCAGGGCTAGGCCCGTGGTGCCCACAAAGTTAGCCGCGCATACCCAAAGCCAGTTGCGCAGCACTTCGCCACTGGTGATTTGTCCGTCCGCCCAAGCCATGGCCAGCAGGTTGTTGCCTGTGAACAGCTCGGCCCCAGCGATGACCACCAAGATGAGGCCCAGACAAAACACAAAACCGCTTAAGAGTTGACTGACAGCAAAGCTCAAACTCGTATCGGATTTGACGATGACAAAAAATAAACCACCTAGGCCAATGAATGCGCCTGCCAACAAGCCCAACATGACGAGGGGAAGGGTGGCCATGTGCGCCTTGGCCACGCCCACGGTTTCGACTTTGGTGGCGATTTCTTTGGGGGCGTAGGCATCGGAGCCAAACAGTTCGGGCATGGTGTGTTTCATTGATGTTGATTTGCCGAATTTACTACTTCAACTGGCAGAATTGATGCACTCTTTGTTTTTTCGGAGCCCGCATATGTCTGATACCTCTTCCAATATGGTTCGCGCCTTGGTTTTGCGCGAGCTTGAAGCTGGTAAGCGTGACGATGGCTTGTGGTTGCAAGCCATGTCCGAAGCCAAAATGGACACGGCCAAAGCACAAGTGCGCTACGTGGCGCTGCGCACGCAAGCCATGCAAGGGGATGTGAAGGGTTTGCTGATCAAGCAAATTCGCGGCGCAGTGGCCAAAGACAGTGGCGGTGGTGTGCGCCTGAATAATGCAGGCCTGGCCGATTACTTAAAAGCCAAAACTACTTCTTCAGGGAATAAGTAGGTCGTAAATTAGGCGGCATCAGCAGAACGGGTTGGCGCTTTTTCGGCTTCACTTGTGACTGTTTGAGCGACTCAAACAAGGTGGTTTGTGCAGAAGGCACTGGCAGTTTGAAGACGTCGTAAATTTTGATGCGCGTTGCTGCCGCTTTGCGCTGCACCAGTTGCGACGTCATCATGTGCACATAGGCATCTTTGGCGGTGTCCGACAAGGCGTCCCATTCTTCGCGGAATGTTTTGATGTGGGCACGCAAAAACTTACCCAGCTCTTCATTGTCCACTTCATGCTGAATGGTTTCAAACGCCTTATCGATGAAAGGCTGAGTGGCATCGGGCTCTTTTGGGGGCTCAGATTCATTGGTTGCGCTTGAGGCGGCTTGGCCATTTTGAATTGATGGTGCTTGAGCCGCTGCTACAACTGGCGCGGGCTCAGCATTAGATTCACTCGATGATTCTGTTGAAGTCTCTTGCGCTTGAGTCGCAGATAGGGCTTCAGCAGGCACCGAAACGCCCTCGGGCACTTCCGTGGTGCTCGTTGGGTCTTGCGCTGTTTTGGTGTCTTCTTCGGCCATCACAACGATATCGGCATGAGTTTAGGTTTCTTGAGTGTCTCGTGCGCTACGAATCAAATTTTGATTTCAGATTCAGCGCGGTTCAGATGAACGGCTGTGAAAACCGCAATGGCTAACAAAATGGCAGCGCCCGTGTTGTGCAAGACGGCCAAACTAAGTGGCCATTGCAGCCACACATTGCTGATGCCCACCACCACTTGTGCAAGCACGGCCACGAGCAGCCATTGGCCCATCGCACGCGTTTGTGTTTGTCGTTTGAGTCGAATTGAAAATGCCACACATGCTGCCAGCACAACCAGTGCAAAGCTTCGATGGGTCCAATGAATGGCGGTCAGCGTTTGCAAGCTCAACATTTGACCATCACTGGTTTGTCCTAGCTCACGGTTAAAGACAAAGGCATGAGACCAATCTAAATCAGAAGGCATCCACTGACCTTGGCAAAGAGGGTAGTCAGAGCAAGCCATGGCAGCGTAGTTGGTGCTGGTCCAGCCGCCTAAGGCAATTTGCATGAAGATCAGGAGGGTGACTAACCAAGCTGTCATTTTCAAGGTGGGCGTGCTGCGCTCAATGATCGCTGCCGATTCTTTGGCATGCATACCCACCATGGTGGCAAGAATCAACATGCCGCCCAACAAGTGCAGCGTCACAATGACAGGTTTGAGCAGCCAAGTCACAGTCAACATGCCCAGAGCACCTTGCACGCCAACCAATGCAACCAAAAATATGTAGGGCGTCAGGTTTGTGCTTTGACGTTTAGCCCAAATGGCCATGGCTGCGAGCACCAGAATCAAGAAACCAAGTCCACTGGCCAGATAACGGTGAATCATTTCTTTCCAGGCCTTGCCAATTTCTACTGGTGCATGGGGAAAGGCGCTCTCAGCTTGATTGATTTCGATGTGGTTGTCGGGAACGCCCAACAGTTTGCCGTAACAGCCAGGCCAATCTGGGCAGCCCAGTCCTGCATCGGATAAGCGCACATAGGCGCCTAGACTGATGACGCACAGTGTTACAACAATACCCAGGAGAAGAAGTTTGTGGCGGACGTTGGACAAAATCGAAACTCCAAAATAGGTGAGGTTGGTGTTAGCGTGAGGTTGTGTTTATTGACACGTCAAAACGATTGAATCGGTCGATGGTTTGTTGTGGCTTACGCCAAGGGCATCACAGACTCAAAGTAGCGCTGAAACCCATATGCCATGCCTGAGAGCATGGCAACAGTGCCAATCATGAGGCTCAAGACAATGGCCCCAATGGTGGCCCATTGGGTCTGACCTGCGGGGTGATCTAGATTGGCCGTTGGATTAAAGCGTCGGTTCCAGTCTTCGGTTCGCATCAATCCAAACACGATGGCATTCAAACAGGTAGCAGTCACCAAAAAGCCAAACATGGGTAGGAGCCACCAACTGAGTACGTCGTCCAATCCGTATTTACTCACACGCTCAAACCCGTAATAGCCAAGCGCTGTTGGGATGGGAATCAGCCAACCTAGAGTGTCGCCCCAGCCAAATAGGTAAAAGCGATGGGCACCTAAAGGGCCCAATAAAAAAGTCAGCCATGTGGCCAGTGTTTTATTTTTCATGTCAGCGACCAGGTTGATCCCACGAGCTGGCCGCACGCAGCAAACGTTCTAGGTCACGCTTGATTTTGGTGGGGGCATCCTTGGCATTCAAATCAGAGGGGAAGCGCATCATCCAATGCCCCATGGGGTCGATCAGGTAAAGATGGTCACTGAGTTGGTTTGCGTTGGATGGGTAAAGCCATTGTCCAAGTGCGTTTGCATCAACTCGCAAAATAGTGGCACCCTGTAGCGCTTCAACCAGTTCGGGGGCTACAGGTGCGGAATCAGGCACGAGCCATACACGGTCGAGTTTGTCTTGTTGTTTGCCCAGACTTTTATGAAGTTGGCGTTGGACATAAAGTAATTTCTCGCAATCGAGTTCACATTTACCACCGGCTACGGCAACAAACAGCCACTGACCGCTTAGATCGCGTAGATCAACTTTCTTTCCTTCAAGGTCTGTTGCCTTGATCGCAGGCAGGTCTCGCTGAGGTTCGATCAGTTCGCCGTAAGAGGATGAACCTTGTGGCCGAATGACATAGTAGGAAAAATAGGACAGCAAGATGGGGGCTGCACAGATTGCAAACACCATCAGCATACGAATTCGACCCGTGCGCGTGCGCGCCTCATCGTCAAGTGCGGCTTCGACTGGGGAGGGCAAGTCGTACACGGTGAGCCCAATAGGTTGGGGCTTAGGGCTTGGAGAGGCGTCAGTCATGTTTTATTTTTTGAATGATTTGGAACCAAGCAAATAATCCTATGCACACGCAGGCAAGTGCGAACCACTGCAGTGCATAAGCTCGGTTTTTATCAGAGCCCGAAAGACTGGTTGGCCAATCTCGTAACAATCCCTCGGATGGTTCACCGGTCTGCAGCGCATTGGCCATCAAGCGCAGTCCAGTTTCATCCGAGAACGATTTCATATCGATATTCTGCCTGAGAAGGCTCAACCCTTGAGTAACAGGTGGCATGGTTTGCTTCTCTTGAAGTTCAAACATCTTCGAAGGCGGCGCGACTAAGCGGCCCTGAATACGCACAAGTCCCTCGGGGGTCTCAATGCTTGGTAATTGGCTGCTGTGAACTAAGTCTCGGGCCACCCAGCCGCGTTGAACGAGCAAGACTTTATCTGGGGCTAGCTGGAGTGGTGTGAAGACCCAGAAGCCAGGCTTACTTTGCATGGTGCGGTTTTCAAGAAAAACAGTCCATTGCTTGATCCACTGACCCTGCACGTCAAAGCGACGCTGCAAACGGTCTGAAGATAAAGGGCCTTCCAGTAAATCCTGTGTGTTGAGGGGGGCAAGTTCTGCTTGCTTGAGTTCTAGCGCGTAAGCGGCTTCTTTGAAATGAGCCCGCCCCAGTTGCCAAAAGCCCAAACGGGTCGTAAGGCCAGCAACGCATAGCGTTACCAGCAGCATCAGCCACCAATGTCGTGAGAATAGTTTTTGTGAGTGAAAGCGAATTTGCATCAATCAGTCCAAGCACACATGTGCGATTTAATAGTCATAATGAGCGCTATGAAAATCATGATTGGTATTGCATTTTTAGGCATCATCATTAGCCTTGGGGCTGCAGGTGTTTTTATGTTGAAACGCGCTGATGGCAAAGATGCGAAAAAAAAGAGCATGGTGTATGCCTTAACGCTTCGCATCGGAATCTCAGTGGCCTTGTTTGTGATGATTTTGGCGCTTTGGTCGTTGGGCTACATCCAACCTACTGGCATTATCCCCGGCCAGCAATAACATCGAGTAACTAAAAAAAAGGCCGTCAGATGACGGCCTTTTTTGTTTTCAATTGACTGCGAAATCAAAGCCAGTAAACCAGCACGTAGAGGCCCAACCAGACCACATCCACAAAATGCCAATACCAAGCAACGCCTTCGAATCCGAAGTGGCGAGCAGCAGAGAAATGGCCCTTTTGCAAACGCAACGTGATGATGAGCAACATCAATGTGCCCAAGAGGACGTGAAAGCCATGGAAGCCTGTCAGCATAAAGAAGGTGGAGCCGAAGATGCCAGATGTAAGCTTGAGGTTCAACTCGACATAGGCGTGGTAGTACTCGTAGCCTTGCAGGACTAGGAATGTTGCGCCCAACAAAACAGTCAGCCACATGAACAGAATCGTTTTGCTGCGGTCATCTTCACGCAGGGCATGATGGGCGATGGTGATGGTCACGCCTGATGTCAGCAGCAAAGCCGTGTTGATGGTTGGCAGCCAAAGTGCAGACATCGTGACAAATGGCTCGATGGTCTGAGCAGGCGATGCCGTGACACCCTCGGCCACGCTTGGCCAAATAGCTTTGAAATCTGGCCAAATAAAGGCGAAGTTGTCAGCATTGCCGAGTGCAGGTACAGAGTGCACGCGTGCCCACCAAAGTGCACCAAAGAAAGCACCGAAGAACATGACTTCTGAGAAGATGAACCAGCTCATGCTCCAGCGAAAGGATGCATCGATGTTGTCGCCATACTCGCCGGACTCGCTTTCATGGATGGCATCGCCAAACCATTGGTACAAAACGGTCAGCAAGATGAGCATGCCAAAGAGCAGGGCGTAGGGGCCCCAGTTTGAGTCATTGACCCATTGGCTAGCGCCCATGATGACAAAAAACAAGCCCAGTGCAGCCATCGCGGGGTGACGCGACGGTGGTGGCACGAAGTAGTTTGGAATGGACCCGTGCGAATTGGCACTCATGCTTTTCTCCTGAATAAACTTAGACAATCGAATTGACGACAAAAATCAATACGAGCACAAAAAACAAGCCAGACAGAAGCCCAACAAAAATAAGTTGGGCTGGCTTCACTTGAGACAAATCTGTTTGCGATTCGCTGCGTTTACGAATACCAAAAAATGACCATGCAATCAACTTAAAGGCACGCAGCGTCGAGCGCCAGAGAGGAACACGTTGCGACTCAGGAAGCATCGGCTCCCCCAATCACAACTGGATTCACTGCAGCAGAAGGAACCTTAGACCCCACCTCAAAGAATGTGTAAGACAAGGTGATGGTTTTGACATCTTTTGACAGCTTTGGGGATACATAAAAGACCACGGGCCATGACTTCTTTTCGCCAGGCGCGAGGGAGTACTCGTTGAAGCAAAAACATTCCAATTTGTTGAAATGTGATTGCGCTTCCCTTGGTGCGTAGCTTGGGATTGCTTGCGCAGACATGGTTCGGTCTTGCACGTTTTGGAACTCAAACATCACGGTGACCAGCTCACCTGGATGCACTTCCACAAAACGCTTTTCCGGCGCAAATTGCCACGGGCCACGCACGTTGGTGTCGAATTCAACCGTGATGGTGCGTGAAGTGTCAACCTGAGTGTTGGTCAAGCCCGCGCGCCCATTCATGGATCCGCTGGCTTCACGCTCACTAAGCGCCAAGATATTTACACCCGTCCATTCGCAAATGGCCTTGTACATAGGCACGAGCAAATAACCAAAAGCAAACATGCCAAGCGCAATGGCAAAGAGTTTGCTCATCAAGTTGGTGTTTTTCCCCAGGTTGTTCATACCTTGCCCAACAATGTCACCTTGACAATAAAGCCACAGAAAAAGACAGCAACAACGCTCGCCAAAATCAAGGCGAGGCGCAAGTTGCTTTTCTTTTGTTCTGGGGTCATGAGGTTTTTCACTGTTAGCCGATTACTTTAGTTGCATCGTCATTGAGCTTGGGTGGAACTTCGAAAGTATGGAAAGGAGCCGGTGAGGCGACTTCCCACTCCAAGCCTTCGGCGCCTTCCCAAGGGCGTTGAGGTGCTTTTTTACCAATGCCACGCATGCAGGGCAGGATGACCATGACAAAGAAGTAAACCTGAGCGATACCAAATGCGAAGGCACCCACAGACGCCAAAGCGTTGAAGTCAGCAAACTGCATGGGGTAATCGGCATAACGGCGTGGCATACCAGCCAAGCCCAAGAAGTGCATTGGGAAGAAGGTGACGTTGAAAGAAATCAAAGTCCACCAGAAATGCAACTTACCGCGTGACTCGCTGTACATCACACCGGTCCATTTTGGAAGCCAGTAGTAAATGCCAGAGAACATGGCAAACAAAGAACCTGCAACCAGCACATAGTGGAAGTGCGCAACTACGTAGTAGCCGTCTTGCAACTGGAGGTCAATCGGTGCCATCGACAAAATCAGCCCCGTGAAACCACCCATCGTGAAAACGAAGATGAAGCCCACAGCAAACAACATGGGCGTTTCAAAGGTCATGGACCCTTTCCACATCGTTGCAATCCAGTTGAAAACCTTCACGCCTGTTGGCACAGAGATCAACATGGTGGCGTACATGAAGAACAGTTGTCCAGTCACGGGCATGCCTGTGGTGTACATGTGATGAGCCCACACGATGAAAGACAAAATGGCAATAGATGATGTGGCGTACACCATCGATGCATAGCCAAAAAGCTTTTTGCGAGCAAATGCTGGAACAACCTGGCTGACGATGCCGAAGGCCGGCAAGATCATGATGTAAACCTCAGGGTGACCGAAGAACCAGAAAATGTGTTGGAACATGATCGGGTCACCACCGCCAGCGGGGTTAAAGAATGTGGTGCCGAAGTGACGGTCCGTCAAGGTCATGGTGATAGCGCCAGCCAGCACAGGCATAACTGCGATCAACAGGTAAGCAGTGATGAGCCAAGTCCAGACAAACATTGGCATCTTCATCAACGTCATGCCAGGTGCGCGCATGTTCAAAATGGTCACAACAATGTTGATGGAGCCCATGATGGACGAGGCACCTAAGACGTGCATTGCAAAAATGGCGACATCCATAGATGGGCCCATTTGCATGGTCAGTGGGGCGTACATGGTCCAGCCTGTCGCAGGTGCACCACCTGGCATGAAGAACGTGCTCCCCAGCATGGCTGCAGCTGGAACCATCAGCCAAAAGCTGAAGTTGTTCATACGTGCAAACGCCATATCAGGTGCGCCGATTTGCAAAGGAATCATCCAGTTCGCAAAGCCCACGAATGCGGGCATGATCGCGCCGAACACCATGATCAAGCCATGCATGGTAGTGAGTTGGTTAAACAACTCAGGGTTCACCACTTGTAAACCAGGCTGGAAGAGTTCAGCGCGGATCAGCAAAGCCAATACGCCACCGAACATCAGCATGGTGAATGCGAACAACAAATACAAAGTACCAATGTCTTTGTGGTTTGTAGCAAACACCCAACGGCGCCAGCCTTCTGGTGCGTGATGATGCTCATGATCATGATGGCCAGCCACGTGACCGTGCGAATCGATAACTGCGCTCATGGGGTAACCTCTTTTTAACTAATTATTTGACGACGTTGGCTGCTGCCACGAGCTGACCAGAATTGGCTTGAGCGCTCTTGGTGGGTTGTTGCGATTTAACCCAAGCTGAGTAGTCAGCTTCGCTCAGAACTTTGACATGAATTGGCATGTACGCATGCTCTTTGCCACACAGCTCTTGGCATTGGCCATAGAAATCGCCAGTTTTTTCTGCTTTGAACCAAGTGTCACGCACGAATCCAGGAATCGCATCTTGCTTGATGCCAAAAGCAGGCACAGCAAAGGCGTGAATCACGTCGGTACTGGTCGTGATGATGCGGATCTTTTTATTGACAGGAACCACCAGGGGGAGGTCGACTTTGAGCAGATAGTTGTCAATGTTCACGCCCTTGGCTCCGGTGTTAGACATGACACGTTGCTCGTTATCCAGTGAGGACACAAATGAAATCCCATCGCCTTCACCCTTGAGGTAATCGTAGCCCCAGCGCCATTGGTGGCCTGTGGCTTTGATGGTGATGTCGGCATTGGATGTGTCTTTGCCTGCAACAACAGCTTTGGTCGCTGGAATGGCCATGATGACCACAATAATCAAAGGAACAATGGTCCACGCAATTTCAACCTTGATGGACTCATGGAAGTGAGCAGGCTGATGGCCTACGGATTTGCGATGTTTCCAGATGGAGTAGAACATCACACCAAATACTGCGACAAAGATAGCCAAACAAATGACCATCATCATCCAATGCAAGGAGTGCTGCTCTTCAGCAATTTTGGTCACCGGTGGGTGCATGTTGAGTTGGCGTACGGCAGGACCACCAGGCAAATCGTTGACGGCGTGAGCTGCTGTGGCTATCCAAGCGCCAGCCCAAATCAGGCCTGAGGCAATAGTCTTGGTCATAGTGTTCGTCATGTTGTTATTTCGGTGTGATTGGTAGGTAATCCAAACGGATCAACGGAACTTGGCCTGTGGCACTACCTGCAATTCGCCAGGTTGTTTGCCAATGTAATTGGCTAATTCTTTGAGTTCAGCATTGGTGAACTGTTTTGCAACTCCGCCCATGATGGCGTTGCTCCTACCCCAAGTGGCATTGCCATCAGTTTTGTAGGACTTCAGCGCAACAAATAGATAGTCGCGGCTTTGACCGGCAATTTTCGGAAAGCTTGGGTCAATTGGCTTGCTGTAGTTAGCGCCATGGCATGAGTTGCAAGCGCCTTTGGTTAACAATTCGTTGACACGCGCAGAAGGTGCACTAGGCTGTTCGGGTAGATTCACAGCTGCGCCATGTGTTTCATAGTAGGCTGCGATATCGAGCATGTCTTGCTCAGTAAGACCCTTGGCCACGCTGCGCATGGTGGGGTGCTTTCGCTCGCCGCTTTGGTAGGCTTTGAGAGAGTTCACAATGTAGCGACCGCTTTGATGCGAGATCATGGGTACTTTGTAAACTTCTGGGAAGCTGGCTTGGTAGCCAACAATGCCATGGCAGCCGATGCACATGGCGATTTTGTTTTCGCCATTGGCTGCATTGCCCACCAACTCATTTGCCCCTGCGGGGTTGAGAGACATCAGCAACAAAGAAAAAGTTGCTGTTAAAAATCGCAGTTTTGAACTTTGCATTATTATGATGAATGAGTTTATATATACCCATCCACTATAAGTCACATTGATCTATATCAAAGGTACGGGAAAACCCTTCTTTGAATATCTGAGGTCTCACATTACACATTCATGAATCACCTCTCTGTCATCCAACAATACAACGCGCTGACCAAGCCGCGAGTGATCCAACTCATCGTGTTCTGCGCCTTGATTGGCATGGTTTTAGCCATTCCCGGTTTGCCTTCATTGGATGCTTGGCTTCGCATCTTTTGGGCTTGCTTAGGTATTTGGTTGGTGGCAGGCGCTGCTGCTGCATTTAATTGTTTGGTTGAGAAAACTCTAGACGCCAAGATGCGTCGTACCGCGTGGCGTCCCACCGCAACAGGTGAGCTTTCTGATGCGCAAGCTTTGATGTTTTCAACAGTCTTGTGTGCGTTGGGTTCGTTTATTTTGTATGCCTTCGTCAATCCCTTAACCATGTGGTTGACCTTTGCCACCTTCATTGGTTATGCGGTGATTTACACCCTGATCCTCAAGCCCTTGACGCCGCAAAACATTGTGATTGGTGGTGCCTCGGGCGCTATGCCTCCGTTGTTGGGATGGGCAGCCATCACGGGTGAGGTGAGTTCGCAAGCCCTGATTTTGTTTTTGATCATTTTTCTGTGGACGCCGCCGCACTTTTGGGCTTTGGCCTTGTACCGCGTTGAAGACTATCGCAAGTCTGGGTTGCCCATGTTGCCAGTTACGCACGGAAATCAATTCACCCGCTTGCAGATCCTTCTCTATACCTTGCTGCTGATGGCGGCATGTCTGATGCCGTTTGCGATTGGCATGAGCTCATGGCTGTATTTGGTGGTGGCCGTTTTGCTGAGTGTTGGGTTTATCGGTTACGCAATCGCCCTGATGCGCGAATACTCAGATGAATTGGCGCGGAAAACTTTCCGTTTCTCACTGATCCATTTGTCAGCGCTTTTTGCAGCGCTGCTGTTCGATCACTATTTGTTTTAAATCAGATTGGCGCGTGCTTGTTAGTCACAGGCTGCGCTAAAAAAAGTGTCAGGGTGCAAGCAAAGCTGATGGTTGCCCAAAAAATGAAAAAGGCCATGCTGTAAACGCCTTGGGTTGTTGCACCCATCGCGTGTTCAACGCTGGGAATGTCCATTGGGTCTAGAACTGCAAAGACCAACATTTCCATCAATGCTGCGCCTAAAGCTGATGGCCAAGCGATTAAGAAAAATCGATGAAACTTCATAAGCCTCCCCCTCGTATTGATATATATCAGTTTAGGCAGATTAAGAGGCGAGAGTGCTAGGGTTTGCGAGCGCTTTTTTAAATTAGTAATAGGTGACGGGCCCGACCCTCAGCACTGGCTCCACAGTTAGGGCTGCTCGGTTCCTACGTTCCTAGCGGAACTAACGCCTGACCCCGACCTGTTTTTGCTGAAAGTGACACACAGAAGTGACACAAAAAACGTAACATCATTTTAGCCTTCGGATGCTTGTTTAGGCAACACTTTCCAACTGATCTCTGTGGCCTGTGTGAGCAATTGCACGTCGGAAATTTTTTCTGGACAAGTACGGGGGGGGGGGGCTTAGTCTTAATGCGTAACTATTGCTGGAACTGCTTAGACACACAAAAAGCAATTTTCCAGATCTGTCCATCTTCTGATTGATCAATGTCAGGTGGCGTACAAAAAAGTGCAAAGTTGGGGATTTGGGTGTCAAAATGACAAGACACTTCTAAGAGGTCACCATGTTGAAATCTAAAGCGCTTTATTTCGTTGCTCTTATGACTTTGAGCCTAACCTCCCAAGCTGCTTGTTATGGATCTGCAAACAGCTACAACTGCAATGACGCAAGTGGCAACAGCTACAACGTACAAAAGTATGGCAATACAACAAACATGCAAGGTCACAACGCAGGGACTGGCAGCAACTGGTCACAGAACAGTCAGACTTACGGAAACACTACGCAGATACAAGGTCAAGCTAATGGGCGTGCATGGAATGAAACCATCCAGACTATGCCGGGTATGACAACTTACTCAGGTACAAACAGTCAAGGCCAGACCTATATGAAGACTTGCACAGCATATGGATGCAACTGATGGATCAACTTTTGGATAAATACTGGTTTTTCAATAAACTTTTCTAATTTGTATGATTAAAGATATTCTTATAATTCTTATTGCCTCTTTTTTTATTTCTGGATGTGGAGGTTTAAATCAAAATATTCAACGTGGAAACATAACAGGAAATGTTGAAGATAATAAATGGGATTACTATGATGGCCAGCCTGTTCACTACACTTCAGTAAAAAGAAGATTGTATAAAAATAAGATACTTGTTAGCGATGAGAAAACAGATAAGTTTAATGGCATGGTCACCATAGATAAAAGCAAAGATATCGCATATATCATATTCAATGATAAAACATTTACTCTTACTAGAGTTTCAAAACTATTAGACAATAAAATTCATGAGAATTGGTATAGATCTGCCGTTATGAATGGGTTTTATTTTGTTAATGTAAATTATCAGAATCAATCCGTAATGACCTCATATCACGTAGGCGATGAATTTCAACAAATTGAGTTTCTTCCAAGTCGCTACTTAGCATGTAGAAAAATTGCTGCTGTAAAAAAGGAGCATGATAAAAAAGTAGCTGTTGATTTGTTGCGAACAGCATTGGTAGCAGGAGTTCAGAGTTATACAAGTTATTCCACTACAAGCTACTCATCGGCATATGGTGATAATGGCTATTCAGTTACAAGGGATTACAGCTGGGCAGGTGATAGAGCAAGTGATGCCTTAGAATTTATTTTTGCAGGACAACTAAACAATGAAAAAATACAACAGGCCTGGAATGGAATGAATTGTTGGTAATTCCTTTTCTTAAATAAATAACCCTTAAACAGCACGTTATCTTACTTAATAATTTATCACCGCACGAGTATGAAAAAATTCATTGTTTTATTAGTTGCATTCCTTTCTGGTGTTAGTCAAGCTACTTCTCTGGTATGTCAAGTTAGAACAAATCCAGACCTAATTTGGCTCATTGATTTTGATGAAGTAATTGGGCCCAAAATTTGTTAAACATGGTTTATCTCGTCAATCTTTGTAAACGGCTTAAATTTAACATCTAATGTCTCCATCCAAGCATCTTCAATTGCTTTTTTTGCTTGAGACTTGAACTGTTGTTGGACATAGACAGCATCATGCATCGGCAAGGAAGGGATGTCTTGATCTAGCAACGTAATTATGGTTTTGAGGAGGATGTCACCCTCTAAGCCTTGAAGTGTTACACCCATGCCCTTAAAGAGGCCCAAATACAGAAAAGGCAGGTGCTGTTGTGTGTAATCTTCGATCTTCATTCGCTCCTCATGAGTTAGCACAAGGTGTTCTTCATTCCAGTGCTTTTCGTCCTTGGTGTCATACCTTGAGATGCTCCTGTTTTCAGCACCTATGGCCTTCATATAGAAGAATTTGACTTGGAGTTTGGTAGTCTGAGTCTGTTTTGCCACCTCATCGTAAAAGTCAGCAGGTAGCTCATGACCATGAAGTGCAGCGATCATGCGAGGGTGGTTGGCAGAAAGGTCGACTTCAGCTACTGGGTCACCATTGAAGTGAGTATTTATACGGATTCGGGCCTTCTTGTCAGGCAGAGTCTGCATCCTCGTGTAAAGACGTCCACCCTTCATCGAAGTCAAGTCACTGAAGATACGTTTGACTGGTGATTTGAGTGGGTATGTGCACTTGGATAAAGCCTCGTTGATTCGCTTCAAAGCTAGTAAATCTGAGTGATTTGAGGCTATTGAGTGTCTTGTGCTCCTACGCATATTACTCTCTACCTCCTTGGGTTTCCCTTTGTTATTACTTTCCTTGTCTTCTCCTTCTTTGTCTCTAAGGATGATTAGGTCTTTAACTGTTAACTTGAAGTCTTCTTCAACAGAGTAGAGTAATTTGAATAAGTATTCTTCTAACTTGGATGTAGGGATGTAGCAATTTACTCTTTGATTCATAGGGTTACCTTTCTCGAATAGCTTTATGTATCCGGTATTTAATAATCCATCAACTATTTTTTCTTTGGTTCCCCATGTCATTCTTAACTTGTTGTACATGGAGTCTTTTCCGTAATTGGTTTCAGAACTAGGGATAGATAAAGGCTTGCGTTCAAAAGCACAACATACGAAATTGCAGACAAAGAGGATGAATGTCTTATTTAAACCTTCTTTGAATTTCTTATTGGTCGTAT
>JACCDT010582717.1_pt1 | contig 15917 bp, 16 predicted proteins | sample 7446291 | NCBI WGS metagenome assembly JACCDT01 (sample SAMN15323446, study PRJNA562643) | freshwater metagenome | isolation source: river surface water | place: USA:Blue River Watershed | collected 2017-08-17 | reverse complement strand
GGTTGGCCGTTCTTCTCTTAAGACTAATTTTAAAAAAGTTGATTTTCCAGAGCCTGATAATCCCACCAAGAAAACAAATTCACCCTTTGCAATATCTAAATTGACACCATCAAGAGCCGCCTTATCCTGACGCGGATAGGTCTTAGTGACATTCTCAAACTTAATCAATTAACTGCCCCTCTATTAAACCTTTGCTGCACTTAGGCTAGTTTAGATAAATAATCACAGAACTTCGGTTATTTGATGCTAATTTTCGAAAAAAAAGGCTGAGAATTATGCGTAATTGTGAGATTACTCGCGCCCTTTGCGCCACTTAATTCCAGCTTCAATAAATCCATCTAAATCTCCATCAAGTACTGCAGATGGATTTCCTACTTCAAAATCTGTTCTTAAATCTTTAACCATCTGATACGGAGCAAGCACATAAGATCTCATTTGATTTCCCCACGATCCAGAGTTATCACCCTTGAGTGCATCCATCTTTGCTCGCTCTTCTAATCTGCGACGCTCTAATAACTTAGATTGCAGTACCGCCATTGCTGTTGCTCTATTTTGTATTTGCGATCTTTCATTTTGGCAGGAGACAACAATTCCAGTAGGAGTGTGGGTAATTCTTACCGCAGAATCAGTTGTATTAACTCCTTGACCACCAGGACCAGATGATCGATAAACATCAACTCTTAAATCCTTTTCTTCAATTTCAATGTGATCACTTTGCTCAACTACTGGAACAACTTCAACTCCGGCAAATGATGTATGCCTGCGAGATTGCGAATCAAAAGGTGAAATTCGCACTAGGCGATGAGTTCCTTGCTCAACTGAAAGCCGGCCATATGCATATGCAGCACTGACTCGAAAGGTTGTAGATTTTATGCCAGCCTCTTCAGCATATGAAGTCTCTAACACCTCAACTTTATAATTATGGCGCTCACAAAATCTTAAATACATTCGCATAAGCATCTGTGCCCAATCAGCAGCCTCAACTCCACCAGCCTCAGATCTAATTGTGATCAAGGCATCGCGCTCGTCATACTCTCCACTTAAAAGAGTTTGAACCTCTAGTTCATTAATAACCTTCGTTAGATCATCCAATTCCTTGTCAATATCTTTAAATGCTGCAGCTTTATCACTTTCATTATTAGCAAGCTCAACCATTACCGGAAGATCATCTAATCTTGAGCGAATTGCATTAATTTTATTTAGTGTCGATTGCGCTCTAGATAATTTACTTGTAATCACTTGAGCTGCCTGCGGATCATCCCAAAGATTTGGTGCACTTGCCTGTTGCTCAAGCTCAGCGGCAGTCTCCTTCAATTTGGGTAGATTTAATACCTGTTCAATTGATTTAAGAGTTATATCGATTTTATCGATCTCAACTTGGTACTCTCGGGCGGCCATGGAGTAAGGGTAATCTAATTGGGGATGTAAACCGAACTAGCGCCAATTTTGGTGCGAATATCAAAAGTTCTTAATTGTTCAAGGTTAAAAAACGGAATATCCAGAGGAAATCTTGCATTGACTGAAATGGTTGCTTCTAGGTCAAATAAATTACAATTAAAATTTTCAATGCGTATGCTTTTACCATAAAATGAATTTTGACGTATCAAATTAGAAAATGAATTACTTGCTGCAAAACAATCTAGCGGAACTTTTTTTCTACTGCTAAATTGATTTAGTTGAGCATAATAAGCAGAAATACTAATGGCGTGAGCTGCCTTGTTTATTGCGGCCTCACCAATGTTAGTTAGCTCTTTTTTCGCTGAGTAGGCTGATGATATATTTATAGAGACAAACAATAAGCACATTGAGATTAGAAAAAAACTTAGGGATAAAGGTATTAGTGATCCAGGGCTTTTGGCAGTAAAAAAAGACTTTACCGCCATAGATCGACAAACTCAGTCGCAGATGACTTTCTATCATTTGCAACAGTAATTGTTGCTGTGACTCTATTTCCAGGTGAAAAACATGGATAGTTTTGGCAAGTAATACTTAATTTAATCGGCCTTGCAACTAAAGCTTGTTGTGAAAGTTTTGATCGATATATATCCAAAACTTGATTGGCTCTAGGTAGAGCCAGTTGTTCACTTGGGCTAGTAACAAAAGCCCTAACTGCTTGCCTAGCTAAGTTATTACTTTCCGATATGGCAACTGCTTTATATTGAACTAAAGTGATTAAGATTAAAAATGCAGCAAAAAATGGTAATGTGAAGATTAGAAATTCTGCAATCGCAGAACCTGAACTAGTTTTGTTTATAAACCTAACTATTAACATTTTCATCTACTGCAATTGAAATAAGTTTCCTTCTAGCAATTGAACTAAAGTCAATAAATTTTTCGATAGCAGAAGTCTCATCTAATAAAAGAACTGAACCACCTCCTATTAATGGATAACTTGTATATTCACTACTTCCCGAAATTGCTGCTCTAGAGATCTGTCCTTGCGAAACATGGGTATCTCTAATAAAGCTAAATTGCATAAAGACCAACTGAAACATAATCAAGAATATAAATACCTGTGGAATCAGAGTAATAAATGATTCAACAGATCCTCGACTATTTTTGCCTAATGGATTGCGCAACTATCTGATACCGCCCATTGCATCCAGAGAGTTGCGCAATATTGTTGTGAGTTTGGGGGCTGCGATTGACCATATTCCAGTGACTAATGCTGTAGTCATTAAAACTACTAGTACCCACCCAGGCACATCTGCTCGGCTTGTGCCCCTAATAAGGCTTTTTAGAAAATCACGTAATATTAGAATCCTAAGTATTAATTTTTGATTTATCATTTTTAACTCCTAGTAAATTTTCTTTACTATACATAAAAATCTATACCAATAAAGAGTTAATTAATTTTTGTGGAAAAATACTTTAAAGATATCTATCTTTAACAATCTGAAGTGATAATAATACGAAGGGTATTAATTGATTGCAGAACTAATGCTCTGTAGATCTTTCTTGCGCATGGTATCTAATAGGTAAAAATCAATATTTGATACTTCTAATTCGCGCAATTTACTTATTTTATCTACCAAGTTATCAGTGGTTGTACTGTCTGGATAAGTCGGGCGCAATATTGCAGTTAAATTCTTACCAGTATGAGTCAGATAATCCTTAGCTAAATACGCTACTTGCTCTGCAGATGGTCGATATAGTAAGGGTTCATAGAAATCGACAATTTTCTTTAATTGCATATTATCAACACCAACTTGCCAACTATTTTCAGTTGCAGTTGCTGCTTCCATATCTAACAATGGAGACTGATCAACGAACTTAAAAGTAACACCAAATGAATTGCACACATCTACGATTGCTTTATAGGTTTGGGCCAATTTATTTTCACGGCAACTTAAATAATCTAAGATCTCAGGGCCAATTATTTCACCTAGAATTTCCTTGCTTAATTCTTTGCCAATCCATGGATCTTGAGAATCAAATACCCCCTGTAATTTCAATTTTACCTTGTTAGCAAGTAAATCTGGTTCAAATCCATTTTCCTTAAAATTGTCTTTGCAGTATGTACAAAAACAAAGTGAAAATAAGAACTCACTAATTGGGCTCAATTGAATGAAAAATCTTTCATGATGTTCCCCATGGCGCGCTCCATGAAAGTGCAATGATTCTGCAGTAATTGCAGATATGCCTCTATTGCATAAATCTTTTGTCAATCCAATTGCATACTTTAAAACCGACGGGTTAATTGGACACAGCTCAGACAAAAACCTATTACCAAAAACATTGGTAACAGTGGCATCTGGATTTTCCATTCCTATGGCAGAGTTATGCATATAGACGGCCCAAGCATTTATTTTAAAATCATTAGTTTTTGCCGTTTTTATAACTGTTTCAATTAACTTATTATCAGAATACTGACTTGATTTTGCTGGAATTAATGCTCCTTTTTCATACATACTTTGATCACATTTATAGTAATGAAAACCATCAACTAAATACTTAAGTTGAACACCTTGCCTAAGTAACAAATCTCTACTGCCATGATAATTTAAAGCAAGATTTACTCCAGAAAACCCATAACCCATTAGTTCTGGTATTACCTTTTCAGCTGATTCATTTATAAAAGTGAAAGGAAAGGTGAAGGCGTTAGCGTTGATTGGAATCATTTAACGCTGCCGGCAGTCAAACCGCCAACTAAATACTTTTCAATAGCAATAAAAAGTATTACGACTGGAACTATTGCAATCATAGTTGCCGCAAATAGATACTCCCAAGCAATATCGTACTGTCCAATAAATTGCGTAATACCAACGGGGATAGGTTTTTTGTCTACTGAACTGATAATTGTTAAGGCAATTGTGAATTCATTCCAAGCCGCAACAAAGGTAAAGATTACTGCAGTCACAAGTCCTGGTAGAGCAATAGGCATGGTTATTTTACGAAGTGCTTGTAAACGAGTGCAACCATCAATTAGCGCAGCTTCTTCAATCTCAACTGGGATGCTTGCAAAAAATCCAGACAGTAGCCAAACTGCAAATGCTAAATTAAACCCAGCATTTAAAATTATTAATGCCAAATATGAATCTAGGAGTTTGAAAAAATCAACCTGCCTAAATATTCCAATAATGAGCGCAGTTGGTGAAAACATTTGAGTGGCAAGTACTAACAGTAGAAATGGTCCACGGAATCTAAACCTATATCTAGCGATGAAATACGCTGCAGGAAGTGAAACAATTAATACAAGTATTGTTGCTGATAATGAGACAATAAGACTTGATTTCAAAAAGCTAGCTATCGGTGCATTTTCCCAAACTTCAATGTAATTATTCCATTTCCATGCTTGAGGAAAATGTGTTGTAGGTACAGCATAGAGCTCATCATGTGATCTGAGTGAAGTTAAAAACATATTTATATAAGGATAGACAAACAACCAGGCTAGAAAGTATGCAGTGACGATTGTTGCAACTTTCTTACCAGTAATTTTATTAGTTTTTAAACTCATAGCTCAGTCCTTGTCGCCTTTGTTACTCTTAAATAAAACGCAACAATAATCATGATAATTATGAAGTTAAATACACCTAAAGCTGTTGACTGCCCCATATTAGATTCAATAAATGCTAGCTTATAGGCAAAAGTTGTTGTCGTGTCAGTTTCATAGCCTGGTCCACCACGAGTCATTACCCAAATAATTGGAAATGAGTTAAACACATTAATTAAATTGATGATCGTTGCAATTAAAAGTGAGTTTCTTAGTAATGGAAATTTAATTCTGCGATAAATTTGCCATGATGATGCGCCATCAACTGAGGCTGCTTCGACTATATCGTTTGGAATAGATTGCAATCCTGCTAGCAATACAAATGAAGTAAATGGAATAGAGACAAATATTGCAACCCACATTAATACGTAAAATGAGCTACCTGGATTGTTAATCCAGTCCACTGGTTCTGAAATTATCCCAAGTTGTGTGAGCGTTAAATTGAACTCACCTGAGTAAGCATCAAGAATCCATGTCCAAATCATTGAAGTCATAACAACAGATGCCGCCCATGGAAAAATTAAGGCCCACCTAACATATTTTCTACCTGGAAAGTTTTGGTTAATTAATTGGGCAATCGGTAGCGAGAGTAATATCGTAAAAAAAACGATTCCAAATACCCATAGTAATGTTCTTCTTACTACTGGAAATAAATCTGTATTTGCTAGTAAATCTCGGTAATTGTTTAAACCATTAAAATCTAGAAGACTTCCTGCAAGTGAGATATCAGTGAACGAGAGTCTGATTAATTCGATTACTGGCCAAATTACAACTAGTAAAATAAGGACTAGCGCTGGGCCAATCCATGGTAGTGAGCTTACAAAAGATACGTTATGGCTAGCTTTGTGTTTCTTAGGTTGCTTAGCAGCACTATTTTTAAGTAAACCAGTGCTCAAGATTCCTCACTCCCTATCAAGTTACATAACACTACTAGATTTTAGAAGCGGGGTTTGAGAAATCTAATTCTCAAACCCCGCTGTTACTGCTTTATTTCTTAAGCAATTACCTCAGTAATTACTTAGTTCCTGCTGCTACCGCTGTCTTTTGTAGAGAATCCAAAACTGATTTTGGATCCTTTGTGATGCCAGTTCCTATTTGAGTAGTTATCTTGGCAACGACAGTTCCCCATGAACCAAGAGTTCCTGGGTAGAAGATGGCGTTAGGTAGTTGCTCAATGAATGGAAGCAATGAAGAGTCCACTTCAGTTGATGCTGACTTAGTTGCAGGGATAAATCCACCAGCAGCCTTTAAGAAGCCTGCGTAGTTCTTACCCTCGAACAAGAAGTTTAGGTACTTAGATACTGCATCCTGATTACCAGGCTTCTTAAAGCCCATGAAGTAATCCTGAACACCTAGAGTAATTGGCTTCTTTGACTTGTTAGCTGATGGGAATGGCGCAACACCATAATCAACCTTGCTCTTGTAATCCTTCAAAGTTGAAGGGAAGAACACAGAAGCGTTGATCATTGCAACTCTTCCTTGGCTAAATAACTTGAATGCATCTGTACGGTTTGTTGATGCAGGGTTTGGTTGGGTGTAACCAGCTCTTACCCAAGCTCTTAGTTGGTTAAGTGTCTCAAGGTTAGCCTTTGAGTTAATAACCCACTTTCCAGCCTTCTCATCAAAATAACGTCCACCATTACCGCCTGCCCAAATCTGGAATTCAGCTTGTGCCTCTTCTGATCCAAGTGGGATAGCTAGTGGGTAAACTCTTGAGCCGTACTTGGCTTTAATCTTCCTTGATGCCTCAGTTACCTCTGCCCAAGTAGTTGGGATCTTGGTATTGCCTGCACCGTAGAAAAGAGCCTTATTAATAAAGAACATACGTGCTGATGCTAAATCTGGAACAGCATACTCAACCCCGTTGTACTTAGAGTTGTCGCGGAATGCTGTTACGAAGTCAGATAGTTTTGCTTCTGAGAACAAATCACTAGTCTTGTAAAGAAGACCTTCAGCTGCGAACTCTGAGAAGGTATTCAAGTTAAGGACATCTGGATAAGACTTTGTAGAAATTAATGTACGGCCTTTTACCAAAATATCATCCCAAGATAAGTTTTCATGCTCAACTTTGATAGTTGGATTTGCAGCCATGAAACGCTTATTTAGATCCTCATAGTAGGCAGGCATTGCGTCTGTGTAGTTTGGTGTCATTACCTTGATAGTTATGGTGTTCGCATTTGCAGGTGTAGCTGCAACAAGCGCGCCAGAAACTAGGGCCAATGAACCAATCGCAGCACTCACGCGCTTTGTTAGTTTATTCATTTATTATTTTCCTCCTAGGTTCTCGTCTATCGACGAGGAACCCTAACCTCATCATCTATTGCTCGTAATCGCAAGGCACTAGCGTGCGGGAAAAAATAACTTTTCTGTAGCAAAACCCTAAATATTAGGTAATTTCACACTTGCGGCTCACCTGGCTCTTAACCCTTTTCCAGGGAGGGCCTCAGTGCGCCTTCCACTTTTAAGGGTTGCAATTCCAGATATCCAAACCATCTCAAATCCCTTGGCCGCAACTCTTGGATTTTCATATGTGGCTGAATCAATAACTGTGTTGCCATCAAATAAAACCATGTCAGCTTTCATGCCAACCTTTATGAATCCCCGGTCCTTTAACCCAAGCCTTCTGGCCGATCTACCTGTCATTCTAGCTACTGCGGATTCCATACTTAAGACTTTCTCTTGTCGTGCATAGACTCCAAGATATCTGGCAAAAGTTCCATAACCTCTTGGGTGTGGTCTGTTACCGGTCAATATGCCATCACTTCCAACCATGTGTCTTTTATCTTTCATGATTGAACGCACATTTGGTTCATGTCCAGCAAAAATAATACAAGAGGCTTTAAGCTCCTCATCAATTATAAAATCAATAAAAAAATCTTCAACATTCTTATTTTCAATTTTAGCTGCTGAAACTAAGTCCATGCCTATAAATTTTTGATTATGTAATTTCTCAACTCCTGCGATATTAATTGCTGGCCAATTCACAGTCCCGCCTTGATTTCCATCACTACCTGTCACAGTCAACTCATGAATAACTTTGTCTCTTAAATCTTTTGCCTTAAGGCGCTTGATTGTTTCAGCTTTTCCACCCGCCTGCACCCAGGATGGAAGTAATGCATGCAGATAAGTTGATCCTGCAAGGTATGGATATGTATCAAGAGTTACGTTAATGCCCTCATTTTCTGCATTATCTAACTGCTCAAACAATAAGTCAGTTTTTCCATGATAGCTAACATGACTCATATGGCAATGTGTTAGATGTAGGTCTGCTCTTGACTGTCTTGAGATATCAAGACAGTCGATTACCGCATCTAAAAATTTGGCTCCATAATTTCTGTGGTGTGGAGCATAAAATCCGCCAAACTTGGCTACTACCTTACATAGCTCTACTAATTCATTATCATCTGCATAAATGGCAGGTGTATAAGTTAGACCAGCTGAGAGTCCAAACGCACCCTGCATCATACCCAACTCAACTAAGTTAGCCATTTGTTTTAATTCATACTCTGAAGCAACTCCAGGCTCATTGCCTCTAACCAGCATTCGCACAGATCCATGAGGAATTAGATATGCAACATTTACTGCTGATCCAGCATCAACACGATCTAAGTAATCAGCAACAGAATGGAAATTCCAAGTCAAGTCTTTAGGATCCGAATTCCACCCGAATAACTGTTCTCTTATCTCTTGTAAGGTCTCTGGATTACTTGGCACGTAACTAAGCCCATCTTGTCCAACAACTTCAAGGGTTACTCCTTGTGAAACTTTAGCTAAGTGTTGTTTATCTGTAAGTACCGCTAAGTCTGAGTGGGCATGCATGTCAATAAAACCAGGAGCAATAGTCAGATTAGACCCGTCAATTACTTTGCCTTCTTCTGCACCTTTTAAAATTTTTCCAACCTGACTTATAACACCATTAGTGACTAAAAGATCTTGGCGCACTGCAGGAGTTTCATTTCCATCAATTACTTGAGCGCCTCTGATGGTAAAAGTACTTTCAGACATAAATCTAATCTGAACCTTCGACCATTTTATACATTGGTGCGAACCCCGCTAACAAACCACCATCAACTACAAATTCACTTCCACTGATCCATTGGGCTTTATCTGAAAGTAAGAATAAAACCATTTCTGAAACATCCGTAGGAGTTCCGACTCTTCCAAGTGGATACCACGGCTTTAATTTATCGAAAATTTGGGGATTTCTATCCACACGTTCTTGCCATGCATCTGTCGCAATTGTGCCTGGAACAACTGTTGTGCAGCGGATACCATTTGGTCCATATCTAACTGCAACTGTACGAGTTAATGCATGCACGCCAGCCTTTGCAACGCTATATGAATCGCTTCCAATCATAGTTTTAGCATTAACAGTTCCGATATTCACAATACAGCCTTTTTTACGCGCGATCATGCCAGGAAGTACCGATCTAATTGTCAAAAAAACTCCAGTTAAGGTGACAGCTAGTGATCTGTTCCAGGTGGCTAATGATGTTGAAATTAAATCCTCAGGATCATGAATCATTGCATTATTCACGAGGCAATCTATCTTGCTGAAATCTTTTTCAATTTGGATAAAGTTTTGGACCACTTGATTTTCATTTGAAAGGTCAGTTAAATAGCCCTTCACAGTAATTCCCATTTCAGAAATCTCTTTTACTGTTGATTCCAAATTTTCAGCAATTACTTCAACTAAAGCAACTGAAGCTCCTTGAAGACCAGCAGCTATTGCAATTTGCTTACCAATACCTCTACCGGCACCAGTTATAACTACAACTTTTCCCTCTAACTCTTTAGTCTTTTCCATGTTAGTTACTATAGAGCTACTACAAAGTCGATCTCGACTAAAATATTAATTAAATCAGATCCGACAGTGGTTCTCACTGGAAAAGGTGCTGAAAAAAATTCACGATAAACAGCGTCATAGGCAGCAAAGTCCCGATTTACATCCTGAAGATGAGCAGTTACTTTTACTACATCTTCAAACTTCGCACCTTTCACATCTAATATCTTTTGAAGATTAATTAAAGTTTGTCTAGTTTGTTCAGCAACGCCACCCTCAACTATTTTTCCAGTAGCTGGATTAACAGGACCCATTCCACATGTATACAAAAAACCATTTGCTACTACACCATGTGAATAAGAACCACCTGGCGCTGGTGCATCTTTGGCCTGAATATGTTCAACCTTCATTTTGACTCCTTTATACGTATTTTAGAAAAATGTGTGAATACAATCTACAACATCATAGTTGTCATTTACTAATGGGATCAGTCTCCACTTATCAAAAGTTGTGCATGGATGAGAGATTCCTAGTCCTATCAAGTTAGCATTCTTAAAAAATTGAGAACTTTTCATAAACGCATGCTGGTCATTGAGTTTCTCAATTTCACCAGAGAAATTCTCAACATTTTCTGAGTAGATATAGCTTGGTATTGGATTATGCAAATCACAGCCAATATCTCTTTTGCCTAGATTTAGTACGCCAAATCCAGGTTCTGGGTTACTAATTACTTGAGCCCACACTTCTATTGCTGGTATAAATTTATCGTCAGATGATCTAAAAGGATATATCTCCTCATAATACTTACTGTCATGAGTTACATACCCTCCACTTCTTAACAATAAAATTCTTTCTTTATCAAACTTATTTAGTTCCTCGGCAACAATTTCAAAATAAGCACTACCACCTGCACTGATTATAAATCTATTTTTAGAGCGAAATTGATAAGAAATTTCAGCTGCACTTACAATTTTTCGACAAAAATTTCTAACATCATCTTCGCCCCTACTTGTTCTACTAGCATTTGGAACTGCACCCTCGAATCCAGTAACTCCTCTAAGTTGCAACCTAGAATCAGAAGAAATTAATCCCGCAATTTTATTCACTAGATTTAAATCTCTAACTCCACCTCTGCCACTATCTGTACCTATTTCAATAAAAAGGTTTTGTAAACCTTTTTCTGGAGTATATTCTTTAATAATCTCAAGTCCTTCTAAAGAATCCACATAAAAAATTATTTCTGCTTCATTTGAACTATTTATTCTTGAAATTCTACTAATGGCACTTGGATCCAAAACTTCATTAGCAATAATAAGTTTTTTAAATCCAAAACTTCTGAAAACTTCGGCTTGCCAAAAGTTTGCAATTGTTATTGCGTATGCACCCGCATCCAATTGCAACTGAGCAATCTGGGGGGACATCGTAGTCTTTACATGAGGCGCCAATTCGGCTCCAACTGAACTACAGTATCTAGACATTAAATTTATGTTATTTACCAATGCGTCTTGCTTTAAAACCATTAATGGAAATTGAAATCCTGATTTGAAAATATTGGGCTTTCTTAAAATAAAGTCTTTAATGGAAACGCCATATGAGTCTAATGGAAACCCTTTGAATTCAATTCCAATTATCGTTGAATCAAGATTGTTTCTCATGAAGGAAAGATATCAATAGTTGACACAATTTTGTAAGAAAAGTGTTAGTTTGATTAGAATATTTAGTAACAAGACAAAGAATCTTAGAGATGCACAATCACATCAGCTAGTGCGGCAGTAGATTCAACTAATTTTGCATTACTCTCGTCGCTACCCTTTGCCCAAAATTCTGCAGATTTTTGATCCTTGCCAAACTTTTTGTGTCTTTCTATAAGTCTCTCTATGCGTAAATTTTCATCTACTTGTAAGTACCAAGTTTCAACAAGTTCATTTTTAACTTTTTCCCATCCCCCCTCGTTATGGAGCAAATAATTTCCTTCGGTTATAACAACTTTTGTTTGAGCTGAAACAACTGCATCTGCAGAGAACGATTCTTCAATCTCACGATAGAAAACTGGAAAATAGATATTAATGTGTATGTCCTTATTTATTCTCTCTAATAAATTGGTAAATCCAAAAATATCAAAGGTATTGTAAGCACCTTTCTTATCCTCGAGATTTAATCTCTTTAGTTGGCTATTGCTCAAGTGATATCCATCCATGGGAACTAATTCGGGTTTAAGTTCTGGCAGTTGCGAAATAAGTTCAGATGCAAAAGTTGATTTTCCAGCACCCGGTTTTCCAGTTATTCCAACTATAAATCTTTTTTTATGAACCTTGACTAGATAATTAATCCTAGCGATTGCTTCAGAAATACTATTAATTTCAATTGCCACTCTTAACTACCAGTTACTTAAAGATTCACATCTGAGAGCGATCTTGAAAGCAACTGTAAACCTGCTTTCGCGTCACTCTCGCTTATGTTGCATGGTGGAACCATATGAATTCGATTGAAGTTATTAAAAGGCATTAATCCATTTTGTTTACAAGCTGCGACAATTTCGTTCATTTTTGGACTCGAGGTTCCATATGGGGCAAGTGGTTCACGAGTTGAGCGATCAATAACCATATCAATTCCCCAAAAAACTCCAACTCCTCGTATATCTCCAATTACTTTATGTTTTTCTGCTAACTCTTTTAATCCAGGTCCAATAATTTTTTCACCAATACTGAATGCGTTTTCAACCATTTTTTCACTCTTCATAACTTCAATTGTGGCTACAGCAGTTGCACATGCGAGAGGATGACCTGAGTAAGTCAATCCACCGGGAAAAGCCCTTTCATCAAAACTCTTTGAAATTTGATCAGAAATCACAACACCGCCCAAAGGCACGTAGCCAGAAGTTACACCTTTTGCAAAAACAATTAGGTCAGGATTTGAGTTTGAATGTTGATAGCCAAACCATTTACCAGTTCTGCCAAATCCAGACATAACTTCATCTGCGATCCAGATAATTTCATACTTATCACAAAGAGCCCTAACGCCATCTAAGTAACCTTTAGGTGGAACAAGTACTCCAGCAGTTCCAGGAACACTCTCAATTAGAATAGCTGCAATTGTTTTGGGTCCTTCAAAAATTATTGTTTGCTCTAAATGCTCAAGTGCACGTTCACACTCTTGCTCTTGACTTGTTGCCCAAAAAGCTGACCTATATAAATATGGTCCCCAAAAATGAACATGCCCATAACCAAATTCATTTGGAAATCTTCTTGGATCTCCTGTTGCATTTATCGCTGATCCAGTATTGCCATGGTAGGAGCGATAGGTTGATAAAACTTTATGTTTGTTGGTGTGAAGTCGGGCCATTCTGATTGCATTTTCAACACCATCGGCGCCAGCATTTGTAAAGAAAACTTTTTTAAACTTATCATCAACCAAACCTAAAATACTTTTAGCAGCTTCATTTCTGGCCTCATTAGCATGTTGCGGTGCAATTGTTGTAAGCACATCAGCCTGCTTCTTTATTGCATCTATAACCTTTGGGTGTTGATGCCCAATATTTGTAAAAACTAGCTGACAAGAAAAATCTAAGTACTTCTTTCCAGTAAAGTCCCAAAAATAAGAGCCGCTTCCACCAGCAATTGCCATTGGAGCAATTTGGGCTTGTGCAGACCAAGAGTGAAAAACATTAGCGCGATCTTCAGCAAAAACTTTTGCTGCTTTCTCTGGATTATTTTCTAGGCTGCTCACTATGCTCCAATACTTAAGCGAATATAGGCCAATCTAATCACTTATGAGCATTTTTTGGTAGCAGGTAGAACTCGACTTAAACCTGAAGTATTGTTTGCATATGAAATCAATTTCACACTGGGTCAATGGTTCAGTCATGGCAGATAAGCCCGATAGAACAGGTGAAATTTTTAATCCTGCAACTGGGCAAGTTTCGGCAAATGTGGCTTTTGCTGATGCGGCTACCGTTGACAAGATAGTAAATATTTCTGAGAAAGCATTTGAGCAGTGGCGTCATGCTTCATTAACAAAACGAACCCAAATTTTATTTTCTTTTAGAGAATTAGTTAATAAAAATAAGGAAAAAATTGCTGAGCTGATAACGGCTGAACATGGCAAAGTTCTTAGTGATGCTCAAGGTGAAGTTACAAGAGGATTAGAAGTAGTTGAGTTTGCCTGTGGAATTCCCCATTTACTTAAAGGTGGATTTTCGGAAGAAGTTTCAACTGGTGTCGATGTTTATTCGATTCGCCAGCCACTAGGTCCAGTTGCAATTATCTCGCCATTTAATTTTCCGGCCATGGTTCCTATGTGGTTTTTTCCAATTGCACTTGCTTGTGGAAATACAGTAATTGTTAAGCCTTCTGAAAAAGATCCAAGTGCAATTATGTTTATTGCCGAGCTACTTAAAGAAGCAGGATTGCCAGATGGTGTGTTTAATGTAATTCATGGTGATAAAGTGGCTGTAGATGCACTGCTTACGCATCCAAAAATTAAATCAATATCCTTTGTTGGATCAACTCCAATTGCTAAATATGTTTATGAAAATGGAACTAAATCTGGAAAACGCGTTCAAGCACTAGGTGGTGCTAAAAATCATATGATCGTATTACCAGATGCAGATCTAGAACTTGCCGCGGATGCAGCGATCAATGCTGGATTTGGCTCTGCTGGTGAAAGATGCATGGCGATTTCAGCAATAGTTGCAGTAGAGCCGATAGCTGATAAGTTAATTGAGAAAATTAAAGAGCGGGCATTGAAAATTAAAACCGGTGATGGCACTAAGGGTGCTGATATGGGACCACTTGTTACGAAAATTCATAGGGATAAAGTCGCTTCCTATATAGCCGCTGGTGAAAAAGAGGGTGCAAAAGTTGTAGTAGATGGACGCGATATAAAAGTAGATGGTGAAGGTTTCTGGCTTGGTCCAACACTTTTTGACCAAGTTAAACCAAATATGAGCATCTATCTCGAAGAGATATTTGGTCCAGTTTTAAGTGTTATTAGAGTAAAAAGTTATGACGAAGCGTTGAAGTTAGTTAATGATCATCAGTATGGAAATGGAACAGCGATATTTACAAATGATGGTGGAGCAGCTCGTAGATTTCAAAATGAAGTTGAAGTCGGTATGGTCGGCATAAATGTGCCAATCCCAGTACCAATGGCATACTATTCATTTGGTGGCTGGAAAAACTCATTATTTGGCGACTCGCATGCGCATGGAACCGAAGGCGTTCATTTCTTCACAAGAGGAAAGGTTGTTACATCTCGCTGGTTAGACCCAAGTCATGGTGGAATAAATTTAGGATTTCCTCAAAATAACTAAATTACCCACGAAGTGTTTTTGCAAGCTCCTTAAAGTCATTAACCATAAAATCAATTTCATCTTGACCATGAGCCAAACTAATTAGCCACTGCTCATCTAGTCCTGGCGGCGTCATAATTCCATGGTTTAATGACCATAAAAATGATAACTCAGCAACATTAAAATCAGTTGCTTTGTAATCTCGATAATTTCTAACTGGTTTATCAGACCAGGTAACACAACCTTTTACTCCAAATCCAACAGTATGAGCTGGCAACTCATATTCATCAATTATTTCTTTAATTCTAGTTAGCGCTTGAATGTTTAAATTTTCTGCTTTTGTTAGTGCCTCTGGCGTGCAAACTTTATCTACACCCCTGACCGCGGCCATTGCTAAAATATGACCATTAAAAGTTCCAAGATGTGGCGCTCTACCATCTGAAACTGGTTTCATAAACTCAGTTTTGCCACCAAAAGCTGCAAGTGGAATTCCACCACCAATAGATTTAGCAAGACAAATTAAATCTGGAATTACACCAAGTCTTTGTGATGCCCCTTGTGGTCCAGCAGTCAAACCAGTTTTTACCTCATCAAAAATTAATACGATCTTATACTGATCACATAACTCTCTAACTGCCTCTAAGTATCCCTCATCTGGCAATACAATTCCGATATTTTCTAAAACTGGTTCAACAATAAAGCATGCAATTGTTGATGAATGCTCACTAAATACTTTTTCTAGAACTTCTATGTTGTTATATGGAACAACATATGACTCACCTGGAACTACTGCGTTATTTGGCACCGAGTTTGGTGCATCTGCAGGTCCAGCTTTATCTAAAGAGGGTTTG
>JACCDT010629938.1_pt1 | contig 15927 bp, 26 predicted proteins | sample 7446291 | NCBI WGS metagenome assembly JACCDT01 (sample SAMN15323446, study PRJNA562643) | freshwater metagenome | isolation source: river surface water | place: USA:Blue River Watershed | collected 2017-08-17 | reverse complement strand
TTCTTCCATCCTTGAATGTAGCTGTTAATCGACCATTGCTTTCAGTTATCGTAACGTCTTCACCAACTTGCTCTGCGCTAACGAAATACTCTTTTGTATTGTAGCAAACGCATCCATAAGCATTGACTCTGCGTATAATCTTTTTACCTTCCATTTTTCTTCTTGCCTCCATTAGCCTTTTCGTGTAGCCTTTTCTATCTCTCATGCTGCCCGTCTCCTGGTTGGTTTGTTGTAGTGAATTCCGAATCTATCAAAAGCGTCTGTGACTGTGCGATAGATTCGCCCCGATGTGATGAACGCACTGAAATAGTTAGGATCTATTTTTGCAGCTTTGCAGAATTCTGCATCAGTCAGATAACCGAGCTTTCTAATTTGTTGTTTAATCTCTCTCGAATTTTGTTGTTTCATGCTTGACCTCCATGTTGTTTAAAATACCTTAAGTGAAGATAATCACTGTAAAGTAATCATCGTTCAGAATTCGTAACAAGTCAAGTAAAAAATTCCGAAAACGTAACTTTTTTAAAAAATATTTATGCGCGAACGTTTGCAACTACTTCTATCAACTTTAAAAGTGAAGCCGGCTGAGTTTTGTTTAAAGACTGGAATACCTAAAAGTCGTTTTAGTGATGTGATTAGTGGTAAAACAAATAACCTTTCCGTTGAGGCAATTACGAAGGTATTACAAATCTATAATGTAAATCTCAATTGGCTCTTAACCGGTGAGGGTGAAATGTTTCTAGCGGGTAATACCGAAGAGTCGGTTTTTTATGATGCGAAGAATGGCACGTTCATTCAGGGCAATCTCGTTATTAACGATAAAGTCGAAGCCAAGAAAGCCTACGAAGCCTATCTAGCTCGGTCTGGTAAATCGCGCGTAACCGCTGCGGATTCGGTTTCGCTGGAGGGGTTGGATGACTCCGAGAAAGAGCATGTTATTAATACAGTAAAAATTTTGCAAGATGCGAAGAAGAAGAAAGGGAAGTGAATTTTTTAATTAAGGAGATATTATGCCAAGAAAGAAAATAGAAAAAATGGATATTACTTGTTTGAGTTGCAAACAAGTAATTAAAGATGCTTCGATGTTAGAGAACTCCGCGAGTAAATGTCCTCATTGTGGTTTTGAATTTGTGATGGATAAAGAAACTCTTGCATTATTTATGCGTGAGACTCTTATACGAGTCAACGAGTTGCGAAAAAGAATATTCTGAAATATCCGTTTGGAATTTTTCTAAGAACTTCGAATAGAGTAAATCAAACTTTTCCATGAATTCTTTATCATTTGAAAAAACTTCTCTGAAAACATCTAAAGCTTTCCCTTCTAAGTTCATGCTTGTTTTTTTGCCGTTAGCCTCTCGAATGATTATTTTCATTGATTTCAAATCAACCTCCATACTAGTATGATTAGGACAAGGAGCGAGAGGATACTTGCAATACACCGCATCTTTGAAGATAAAATATAATTCAAGATTTGGTCTATTATCTTGTGAATTTCAATGCGAAGATTTATTAGTTTTATTTTAAAATTATAACGATACATTTTAATTCTAAATTTGATTTCCCATAACGTAATGTAATTAGGAGTTGGTTTCTTTAACGTCTTGTAAGGCATTGCGTCTAGTATCTCTATTCTATCCGTTGCAAATTTTAGATTCTCTTGATTAGCCTCATCGGCTTCATCTTTAATGATATGTTCTAAATCAATGGATTTGACTTTGAGCTTTTGGTTGCCTCGAAAGTATTTTGTTTGCTTCGCTGAATCTTCAATCATGCTTTGATTATCTCATAACTCTTTGCATTTTCCTAGGTCAAAGTTTCCAAAAAAAGAGAGGTTAATACTAAAATCCTCTTGACAGCAAGAGCCGCTTGGATTATAACACGTGTCACTTAATCAGGAGCAACCATGCCAAACAAAAACCTAAAAGAAAATATAATCCATATCAATCACCATGGAACCGGAAATCTTATTATCCAAAAGGCAATCATTGCTATTCCAAAAACTGCTAAGTCTAAAAAGAAAAAACCTAAGAAAATTTCATCTTGACAATTTTTCCGATTCAAAAATAAATTGAAGCCGCGATGTATCACGGCTCTACGATACTCGCACACATTAGCAACTTGCGACTAATGCTGTTTTCCTCCGAGGCTCTTATGCTTATTACTGCATCAACCAGGAATGGTTCTTTGTTTGCCGCTCCCATTTCCAAACAAAAAAAAGGCGAAGAAAATCAACTCACTTTCAACTTTACTATATCTAGAGATGGAAATGACCTTCTAACAAAAGATGAAGTTGCAAAAATTCTTCGCGTAACAAACCGCACAATCGCGAATTACCGCTTGCGCGGTTTGCTTCCCTATATCAAAATCAATGAGCATTATTATCTCTATCCTAAAGCGGGTATTGAAACTCTTCTAGGTAGATCGTTTACTAAAGAGGAATTTGCTTATGCCTTTCCTCGCGCTGCATAAAGACGGGCTGAATGTATTCAGCCCCTAAGTGTAAAACGGAAACTTTGCCGTTTTGATTTTCATTCATCCTTCCTATAATAAAATAACTCTGCAAGTCTTTGTCTCCAAAATGCTGTAAGCGTTCTCGGATAACCATTGGTTGCCTCCATTGTTGACTTGCAGAGCCTTACATCGCGTGGCGGCTCATTAGAGTAAGCGGTTCATACCCTGCGAAGGCGCTGGATTTGCGACCGAGCAAATGGGTGGTTTATACTTATTGCCTGTCCACGCTATTTTATTTGGGGTGACTGTGGAAGCATTTTTGCACAAACTTATTAAAGCTGCAATTGAATATGGTGTGGGTTACTTCATCTTAGGCTCTACAGCTACTAGCCTTATCCGTTACCTCTTTAAATTCTTCTCTAATCAATCTGTCTACAATGATGTTCTTAGATCAGGTAGAATCAAAAGTATTCTATTAAAACTCGGAGAGAGTCGAGCACTTTTGAATGCGAGTAAAATACTCGTTACCCACATCCACAACGGTCAACACTGGTTAAACGGAAATCATATATATAAGCTTTCTATTTATAAAACTCTATCTCTTTATTCACGCAATCATATTGAAACAGTTTTGAATGATATTCGCATTTCAGAGATTTCCGAAATTCTCGAGAAACTAAATCGAGTGGATTACGACATTATATCCGTTTCTGAATTACCTAACGATTTCGCTTTTAAGAAAGTTTTGAATCGAGATAAAATCAATTATATCGTATTATTCAAAATCCAAAAAAACAAAGCCCCTCTTGGTTACATCTGGGTTTTGTTCGCTGACGAAAAAGAAGTAAATCGCGACAAAGCGGTTTACGCTGATTTGCTCTATGTCGCTGACGAAATCGCGGAGGAATTCAAATGAACTTTAAAACTCAATTTAGGAATATTCCAATCGGTCATCCTTTCCTATACAATGATATTTTCTATATCAAAGAAAACGATAGCGAAGGTGTAAGTCAACGTCTAGGACGATTTACAATTCATCCCGATGAAATTGTCGAATCGGCTCATGAAGTCGAAAAGACTAAACTAAATTTTTGGGGACCGTCTGGAATCTTTGTCGTTACTATTGCGCTCGTTCCTTTTTTATTACTCTTTGCTTATTTATTATGGGAGTCTCTATGAAACTCATTCGTGGTCTTTTGACAATTGACGTTATCCGCTTTGCTCTCGCCTTCACTGTCGTTATGGGTGCGCTTTATTTGATTGGGGAGTTTTATTTATGAATGCAAACGACAAATTGGAAAAAATCGCCGAGCGTGTTTATAATGCTTCGTTTGTGATTACGGTTATATTAATCGTAGCTGCCAGTCTTGGAACGGCTATTGCTCGTTATACTCTCGACTCGAAGATTGAGCTTGTCCCTGATAATGTCTTTAAGTTCATCGAGCGCATTCTTTGGATTTTCGCTTTGCCAGTTAGCATTAAAATCATTGGCGATAAATTACCGTTAGTCGTCCAGGCGATTGTGGCTGTGAGAGGTCAAGGCGGCTACGGGCAAATGGGCGGCATGGGTTATCAATCGGGCTATGGCTATCAACCAGACATGATGAATCACGTCTCTACATCGGTAAATCAATTCGGGAATACTACAACGTATCCACCCGTAATAGAATCAACTAATCCACACAGTTATAATTAGGAGGCAAACTTGGAAAAGACAAAGAATTATCTCGCAATAGAAAAAATTCCATTTACAGGAGTCAAGGAATACTTGATACCTGATACGCAACGGGATGCACGTAACTCACAAACCGGCAAGCTTGAAGCGCATAACCATTGTAAATCTACTTCTTGCACAGTTGCATGGAATTCGCTCGGTAAAATTCTAGGTCAGAAGTTTCCAGTTATGCAATCTATGGAGCATATGGGAGAGTTCGCTTATGATTCCATTCTAAGACCTTATTTACAATTCAATCAAGCATTAGGAAGAATGGAAAAAATTCAGGACTGGTATCCGCATGTTCGAATGTTCAATGATTTATTTCAAAAGAATGGAATTCCTCTCGTTGCTACATTTGGAAATTTTAGACCGAATGAACAAAGTGTATTACGTTCTATGGAGAAAGGGTTGCCTGTCGTTTTAGGAACTGCGATAACCGGTGATGGGCATATCGTTTTGCTCTACAGACGTTATCAATATGAAGGTATCACATTTAATGTAATTATTGATCCGTATGGTAATCCTATGAAACTTTATCGTGGGAAGGGAAACGATGTCGCGGATTATTATGTTATACCTCCGCAAGAATGGAATACTTGGATTACTCCAGCTTGTAATTGCATTTGGTTTCAAGTGCGTGGAGATTCGCAGATATGAGACTAGCACAGAATATAATGATTAGCCTCATGCTATTTGTCGTGTTCATCGAATTACAGATTTTTCTATTGCTTATTATTTGGATCGAATACAGGCAATGGGAATTTATCAAGAAATTGATTTTTACGGGAGATTAATATGAGTGAAGAAGAAAAGGAAGAAACAGTAACAATTACAAAAGAAGAATATATTCAATTGCTCAACGATTCTAATTTCTTGAATGCGTTACGTGCAGGCGGTGTGGATAATTGGGAAGGTTATGATTTTGTAAAATTTAAAGAGATTACTGATCTTGAAGAGGATAATGATGAATAAAATAATTATAGTGATTCTTTTTTTAGTTTTGTCTTGCAGTTCAATTCCTCATAGACCTGCCGAGACTAAACTTGATTTGTCGGAAGAAAGACAATTGGTAGAGGATTTGAAAAATATTGATCCAATGCAAAAGCAAATTATTCTCCATGCGTTCGACAAAGTGGATACGTTCACTGAGTCGATTCGCATTTACGCGAAGGATTTGGAAAAGGAAAACGCAAAATTAAAATCTGATTTAGTTTCTGAGAAAGAAGATGCTGAGGCTTATCGACGTTGGCGTTTCCGTGTTTTTGCTTTCCTTGGGATTTTATTTCTGTGGGAGACTAGGAATCTGTGGCTTCCAATTATTAGAAAGTTGATAGGAATCCCTATATGAAAGATAGAATCAACTCATGGGTTTACTCTGATTGGATTACTAATATTTCAATCCTGTTTTATTTTTTATCCTCTGGACTAGCCTGCGGCAAATCAATTTACGAATTACGTAGAGACGTAGCGCGCTACGTCTCTACGGATATAACGATGACATGGATAAACATTCTTATCCTCGTTTTATTTTTTTCTTCAATGAGTTTAGCTTTTCTGAATGATTCGGTTAGAAAGGAAAAATAATGTATAACGATAGCATCAAACTTAGGGCTAAGACTCTTTATCTGCAAGGAGAGAACTTTGAAAAGATTGCAAAGTCTTTGCGTAAAGAATATCCTAAAGTAACTTCAAACACGGTAAGAGGTTGGTCGGAGAAAGGTAAATGGGATGAATCTAAAAAGTCCATTGCTCAAAATCAAGATAAACTAATCCAAGAGAGTCATTCAAAAAAAGCAAAAGATGTTTTAGAGAAAACGATGATCCTTGCCGAGTTGACTTTTCAAAAGCTAACTGATGAAAAAGCTCCTGGAATGAAATCACATGAAGGTGGAACCTATGCATGGAAAGCATTAGTTGAATTATCTTTACAACTCCAGAGAGAACAAACTAAGAATGTAAGTCCTTCTGAAATCATTAAAACCTTTTTCGATATTCTAAATTCATTTCCAACAGTTAAACGGGAATTAGACGCTAACTGGAATTCTATTATGCGTGAAGTTCGTATTCGCCTCATGGGTGAAGATGGAAACGCACCGCAAGAGGTAGTTATCAAGTGAGTGAAGAGCTTGCACAAATCTTTATTGACGAAGGCTCTAAACGATTCTCTAATCTAAATCTTTTAGAATGGTGCGAGCGTTATTTGAAACTTCGAATTGAAGGTAGAGTTTTACCTTTCACGCTTAAAGGTCATGAACCACTTAGAGAATTATATACTATTCACGATCATCCACATATTGTAAATCGTAAGGGTGCGCAGCTTGCAGTGTCTACTCAGAATATTGCGCGGACTTTTTATCTTGCTGATAAATACTCCATGAAGATAGGTTATTATTTTCCGACCGATGAAGATATGCAAACCTATGTGCAAGGTCGAGTCGATACGATGATTTCTGATTCGGATTATTTGGCGACTGCGTTTGAAAATGCAATCGGAGCAAATAGCACTTCTATAAAACAAATGGCAAAGAGCACAATTTACTTTCGTGGAGTATTTACGAAATCGAAAGTAAAGTCTATCGACTTGGATTATATCATTAAAGATGAGGTCGATGAGGCTAATCAGGAAAATCTCAAGTTCGCGGAGGATAGACTTTTACATTCTAAGTTTGGATGGATTGCTGAATTATCGCAACCTTCGATTGATGATTACGGAATTGATGCGAGCTTTAAAAAATCTGACATGCGCTTTTGGGGAATCAAATGTGCGTCTTGTAATCACTGGAATTTTCCCGATGAAACTTTTCCTGAATGCCTGATTAAACGTGGAGAGACTACTTACCTTGGCTGTGTGAAATGTTCTAAGAAACTAAGTACGAATACAGGCAAATGGATTCCTAAATTTCCAGAGCGTTCAAAGTTTATTCGTGGGTATCATCATTCCCATTTGATTTATGAAATCATGGCTCCTTCCACTATCAAAAAGAAATTCGAAGAAGCTAAGACTGTAATCGAAAAAAAGAATCTATATATCTCTGTCTTGGGCTTACCTTATTCATCCGCACATTCTAAACCAATTACTCTTGAGGTATTGAAAAAAGCAGAGCGCAATTATCCAGTTCTACACGATGCAAAATTTTCCTTCTTCGGAATGGATGTTGGAGATATTTGTCATATCGTATTTGGTCACTCTTTAAATGGTAAACTTCGAGTTCATTATTTCCAGGAATTAGATTCTAACGATGAAGAGAATATTATCAGACTCATTAAACGACATGGAGCCTACTGTGGTGTAATTGATGCTATGCCCTACAAGACACTTGCAAAAAACATTGCAAGGGCTTTTCCAGGTCGAGTGTATATCAACTATTACAAAGGCGATACTCTCAAGGCAAGTAAAGAAGGCGAAGGAATTTTTGAAGTTCCTAAAGTATCGGTTAATCGTGATGAGTCACTAGATGAGACTTGCGAGTCTTTAAGAGAACAAAGAATTGAATTACCCGCTCCTGGACAAATGGATTCTTTCGATTTAAAGAATTACGAAACCGTCAAGGCTCAATTGCAAATGCTGATTAAGCAACCAGAGGACAAAGATGGAGTCATAGAATATCATTACAAGAAAGGTGTTCCTAATCACTACGGAATGGCTTTGAATTATTTGCGCATAGCTAGCGAATTAGCAGGATTAAATGTAGTGAGCGGAGTTGATCCAGTATTTATCAACTTGAATTTGTAAGGGGTTATCATGTTTGAAAGAGTAAAGAATTTTGTATTAGATTTTTTTAATAGAACAGAAACGGAAACTATTCAGTTAGCCGCTCCCGTAGAACAAAAGCAAAGCTCCACTTCTCAGATTACTTCCATCATGGAAGATTTGTTTGGCATCAATCCTGATATTCCTTTTGAGATGCTCGACATTATTGAAAAACTAATTTGGACTACTCCCGATTTGTCGCAAACAGTAAAGAGAACAATGCAACTCGGAAATACTGGACATACAGTTTCCTTCGAAGGACTTTCCGACTCACAAAGCAAATCAGCAAATGAAGAGCTTGAAAATTTCTCTACTCAAATATTTCAACCAGGTGCGGGGATGGATTCCCTTGTCAATGCAATGTTTATCCAACTTCTCACAAAGGGGGCAATCTCTATAGAAGCCGTTCCTTCTATGATGTTAGATGGAATAGAGAAAGTTGTTTTTGTTCCTGTGAAGTCTGTTCGTTTTAAACGCAAAGATGGAAAGTTAATTCCAATTCAAATGTCCTCTGTCGGTGAAATTGAACTCAACATGAATCAGTATATGTATATTCCTCTTTTACAAAAGGAAAATAACCCTTATGCGATTCCTCCTTTTATCGCTGCGATAGAATCGGTCATGATGCAAAAAGATTCTATTTCTAATATCAAATCTATTATCAATAAATTTGGTTTACTCGGATTCATCTTTGCTCAAAAGAAAGTTCCCACTAATGACGGTAAATCGCATTCTGAATTCCAGGACTATCTTGCAAAAGAACTTGCGAAGTTTGCAGATTCATTCAGACAGAATTTTAAATCAGGCGCGGCTGTGGGTTACGATGATGTAGATTTAAAGCATTATAATATTTCAAATGATTCACGCGGAGCAAGTGATTTATTCCAACTGATTGAACAGCAAGTTGCGAGTGGAATTGATATTGATCCCGCTCTACTTGGTAGAACGTATTCAACGACTGAGACTTATGCAGGTGTAGTTTATGCTGCGTTTTTAAGTTCCTTGAATAATATGAGAAGGCTTATAAAGCGTTCTCTCGAAAAAATTTACTTTCTTCATTTAGTTATGAAAGGTTATCCAGTTAAAAAAGTCCGTGTCACTTTTAATAAGGACCGACAGCTCAAACCACTCGATGAGGCTAATGCCGAGAAAACGAAAACAGAAACTGTTATTCTAAAACTAGATGCAGGTTTAATTGATCCGGATACTGCGGCTAAAGAGCTTGGCTACGAAAAGGCAACGGGCACTCCAAAGCCTAAACCGCAAAGCACGGGATTTAAGGAGGACGAAAAAAAAAAGTCCTTTACCCTGACTGGGGCGATTGACCAATCAGGGTGCGAATGTGGATCAATTCATTCTCTTGTAAAACTCGGAGCGATTACTCCTGACCAAGCTGCAATCTACCAGGCGATAGAAGATAATTTTGCTAAGACTTTCTTTGCTAGTTATGAAGACAGGGTTAAAAACCTATTTGCCTCCATTGATCCTAATCTCTCCAAAGAGGATTTTACAAAAGCAATTCTTGACGGTATTGAATGGGAGCTTGGCGAAAAATTTCAATCCGATTATCGAGCTTCCTTTGCGCAAGCGCTCTCTGATTCCTGGGATGCTGGACAAACTGTCAAAGGGATAACAAGCGATATTCCTAAAGCGGCTATCAATTCAGAAATTCAAAACTTCTTTGCAACTTCCATGAAGATTGATATAGGAAATCAATTTCGTCATCAGGTTACTCCTCTTGATAACGGATTCGAAGGACGACGCAAACAAAACGAAAAACTTTTCACTGATGCAATCAACCAAGCTCTTGAAACTGGCAATCCTTCGCAAGCTCTCAAGGAGTTAGAGACTGCTTTCTTTGGAAAACTTCCAGACGGTAGAACGAAAGAAGGCAAAGAGGCATTATCCAAAATTAAAGAGCTTAGGAATAAGTTGGACTATACCTTCCGAGGTCAACTCTACCGAGCGCAAACTTTTTCCCAAATCCAAAGAATAAACGCTGTAGGAATTACAACCGTTGAAGTGGTTGCAGTTTTAGACCAAAAGACAAGTGAGATTTGCCGCTTGATGAATGGTCGAAAGTTTTCTGTTGAAACTCTGATGAATTTCGTTACCGAGTTCACATCTGATGATCCAACGACTCCAGCCTTTTGGCAGAAATACAAAAATCCTCCGCAAGAAGCTTTACGCGATTGGAGTAAACTCAGCGACAAAGAAGTATTATCCCGTATTCCTAACAAACTTCCACCTTACCACGTAAGATGTAGGACTACGGTTGTAATGGCAAATACGATTAAGGAAGCTTCTACTACTCAAGAAGCGGAAAAGATTGCTAAAGACGCTGGACTTGCGCAAAATGTGAGTTACCAAGATGTCCCTGTCTACGTTGCCAATCAAGTAAATCAAACTCTTTTGGATTTGAAAGATAAATACAAAACAAACTATGAAGAAATTACTACTAAGTCCATACGTGAAAGGAATATTGAAACTGGAAAAGATGATCTTCCTATTATGCGAAGTAATAGTGCAAGACTTACTATAAATTCAGAATTTTTTAAAGTATTAAAAACAGATTCAGTTGAAAGAATAAATTCAATCCTTGGAAGGCAGAATGAAAATGGATGGATGAATGCAAGAAATTTAAAAGAGCTAATCATCCATGAGTTTGGTCATAAGCTAACTGCAAAAGCAATTAAAGCCGCACAAGCCAAGTTAGGAAAAAAGAATATAATTCCAGACAAATTTATTACAAGTGATTATTCCGTGAAGACAGACGGTGAAAAGCTTGCAGAAATTTTCGTCTTATTAAATCAAGGTAAGCTAGATAATGATTTTATAGAAATATTTAATCAATATTCAGAAGTGAGGATAAAGTAATGATTAGTCTTAAATGTTCATGTGATACTTGCAAGAATTATATCGGAAACTCTACCTGCAAAGCGTTTCCTGAAAAAATTCCTGATGAGATAATTTCTGGAATAGAAGATCATACTACACCCTACCCAGGAGACAACGGTATACAGTTTGAAAACAAAGAAGAGGAAAAATGACAATAGCAATTAATAGAATTAACGCAAAGGAATTAGTAACCGTTCGGTTTAGAGAAGAAGGCTCGGCTAATACGTATGAGACTGCAATGGATATTCCGCTTGACTACCGGAATTTTCCTGAAATACGAAACCAAGATTTATTAATAGACTTAAAATACTTTCAAAGTGCCCTGCAAAAGTTAAAACAATATAAGAATTTCGAAATCACTTTCGATATAGCGGAATAACGAAAAAACCGCATTTTCAAAAAACGTGTTATTTTGCGTTTTAAGCGATTCGAAGCCTTAAGGGGTATAATGACATAGGAAAACAATTTTGCAACGTTTCGCAACCGGTTTCGCTGCGAATTCAGGCTATTCTAGATTTGCCTTACAAGCCGTTTTTCGACTTTGCGATGGAAAATTGTTTAAAAGGAGAATTTCATGAGTCGTTCTTATCGTAAAAATCCAATTTCGGGTAACGCCTGTGCAGAGTCAGAGAAAAAAGAAAAACGATTTGGTAATCGAGCACTTAGAAGAGCAAACAAAGTTGAACTATTAAAAGACGCGGAGATTTTTTCAGTCAAACGAGAGATAACAGATGTTTGGTGTTTTCCAAAAGATGGTAAGCAAAAGAATTTTGGTTACAAAAATATTCCTTATCAATGGAGAATGAAATAATTTCTTGAGATCCCCGATAGAAAATCCGCCCTGCGCTTGATCGCGCCCATCGCCTTCGCATGGGGATGACAATTTAACGGAAAGTTCAACCTTTCTGATTTCGGAGCCTACTGCGATACTCTTATCAAAGTATGGCTTCCTTCGACAAATTAAAAAACGACTGGGTAGAATTAGAAAGCGGATTGCGTATCCACGAATCAGGCAAGGGCATTGTGTCCCTTCGAGCCTGCGGCGATATTCTCGATGCGCAAATTTTAGATTCAGAAGAGCCTAACGAAAAACAATTTAAAGATTCTAAATCTAATGCGGGGGGTAATTCAAATAGCGATAGCGAAGTAAATAGTCCTGCCAATTCCAATAACGATAATTCACAATACTTAATTAAACCGTTTCGAATGTTATCCGCTGTTCTGATTCAAGGACATTGGATTGACTTTTCAAAAGAGGGGGTGTTAAAAAAAGCACTCCCACTTTTTAATAATGTAACTATTTTTCCCGACCATAATCCAGATATTGCAAACTGGCTAGGCATCGCGATTAATGCGCGTTATGCAGAAACCGGAAAGGCTCCTGGCATCGAATCCGATTTTAAAATTGATATTTCCCGAGCTGCAAAGCTCGGAGACTTAGATAAAGCTCTAAATATGAATCCACCGGCTATTCGCTCTTGCTCTGTAGGAATTTCTTTCGATGCTCTTAAATCTCATCCTGATCTTGACCGCTGGGATTTTATGGACTTACTCGGACGTGAAGTAGATGGTCAAGTCGTTCGTTATATTGTAACCGCAATCAATCGCATAAGCGAAGTTAGCCTTGTTTATGCAGGCGCTGATCCTAATGCAAAATCTTTATCCTTCCATCAACCAAACGAAATCACAATTAAAAACAATAACAATAATCATTCTAAGGAGGACGATTTGAATATAAAACTTACCGCTGGACTCATCGCAATGCTTGCATTGGACGTGAGTAAGCTAGGCATTAAGCCAGATACTGAAATCACGCAAGAGCAATTTGAATTACTCTTAAAGGAATTTGCGGCTAAGAACAAAGAGCTTGCTGAACAAGTTCAGAACATTTCCAAACTCGCAGAGCACGGCAAACTCTACGTAGACGAAGTTAGGCGTGATGCTGAAAAACATTATAGACTTTGCGCTGGAGAAAAACCTTCCGAGCAAATTCTGAAAGTTCTACAAACTGGAGACATCGAAACTGTAAAGGCTCTCGGTGAGGAATACAAGGCGAAGGCGCTTGCAATGCATCCAGAAAGTGGAAGTCGTCAATCTTCGAACGAAGAAAAATCCAAAGAAGTAAAAGCAACGGAAGCGGATGTTGCACAATATAAAACAGGAGAGTAACAATGAATTTTGGTGTATCAATTGAAGGAATTGTAGAAGAGGAATTTATTACCCTTCTTCATTCAGGATTAGTAGCGGCTGATACGAAGAAGCCGGTAAAGCTGAGTGCGAATAAAACTGTCGCTCTCGCTGCCGATGGTGACGCGTTTCATGGGATCGCTGATAAAGTGGAATCGGATGCTGTTGGTGTGAAAATGTCTGGTATGGTTACATTGCCTTATACGGGCACAGCTCCAACTGTTGGAGTAGTTCAACTTTTGGCAAATGGATCCGGTGGAGTAAAAGTAGGAGCGGTTACAGCAAATCGTTTCAATCAGTTTTTGGTTCTCGCAGTGGATACTACCGCGTCAACCGTGTCCTTCGTTATGGACAATATTTAATAGGAGATTTAGATGAAGAGGTTATTTTCGTTACCCTTTTTGGGTTTGATGGTTATGGTTTTATTTGGGCTTTCGATGCTTGCGGGAATGGTTGCGGTCTTTGGCACACCGCCCGATGGATTTCAAGTAGTAAAAGATTTTAGCAATTGTAAATTTTCTTTTGGTAGTCTGGAAGGATTCTACGCGTTCAAGGGAATGCTTGGAAATGAAGCTTCTTTGGCAATCACTGGACTTATAGGTGTAAAGAAACTTTCTCTTGATAAAGGAATTTATAAACAATCGCAAGATGAACAAAAATCAATTGCTCAACTTTTAGAAAAAGAAGATCCTACTGAAAATTACAAAGGCACAAATCTCGAAAAGCTAGATGCGTATGAACGACAATTAGCCGCTAATGATATTGTGATTAAAGGCAAACAAGCTTCTTTAGTCGGTGACTTCTTCAAAACTGATACTAGCAAAATTCTATTTCCTGAATTCATAAATCGAAATCTCTTAATAGGAATGAATCGCGGAAAAATGGAAGCTGTAATTGGTGATGTAGTATCAACTACTTCACAAGTGGATTCTAATTCTGTGAAAGGAATCGCTGTCGATATGGCAAATTCTGATGTTGAATATCGAAGAGTAAACGAGAATTCCAATTTTCCTATTGTTAAATTTAAGACAAAAGAAACTGCAAACAATTTACAAAAGATTGGTGTGCAAATTCAAGCAACCTATGAAGCTTTGAGAAGAGTGAAAGTTGATTTGATTGCAAACACTTTGCAGCTAATTGGTTTTAACCTCTCTAGAGCGATGGTCTACGAAGCGCTTGATACACTTCTCAATGGTGATGGAAACTCTAATCCAGCGCCTACCGTTGCAGCTACAACCGGTGGAACGATTACGTTTACTGACTTGTTAAATCTTGAATTCGCATTCAGTAATTTTGAGTCTGAAATTTTGATTGGTAACAAAACAACTATGAAAAAAGTCTTAGCTCTCGCTGAGTTTAGAGATCCTTTAATCGCTGCCGAGTTCTACACAAAAGGTGTGTTTACCACTCCATTTGGGAATATTCTGAAAATGAATAACAAACTTCCTGATGGAAAACTAATCGCCTTCAACGTTAAAGCTGGAATCGAAATGCTAGAAGAAAAAGGCGCGTCACTCGTTGAGACTGACAAGGTAATCGATCAACAATTCGAAAAGACTGTCATCTCTAAAGTTTGCGGATTCAGTAAAATATTTCCTGATTCGGCTTATGTTCTCACTTTCTAAGGATAATGAAATGAAACTAGAAAAAGTAGAAATTAAATTACATCCTGACCTTGTTAAACAAGGTCTAGGATTTACAGACACAAACGGCAATCAGGAATTGAGACACGAAGCGGGTAAATCTATCGTAGTCGAAAGAACTGCTTTTGTAAATCTAAAGATTCAATCCGGTGAGGTTACTCTCATTAAGACGATTGAAGACGGTGCGGCTAAGGTTGAAACCACTCCAGCGCCCATAACTGATGATAAAAACATTACTATCACTCCAGTTCCTTTTCCAACAGAAACGGAAGAAGAAAAAAAGAAGGCTAAGAAATAAATGTCTTTGAATCCTCCAGAAAATCTAATCCAACTCGGCTTCGATTCCGAGTTTTGGGATTTGTCCAGTGACGCGACATTAGTTGCTTTACAGGATTATCTCGACGATGCGGCTAATCGCCTGAAATCGTGGATTGGAAATTCTGCGTATTCATTAGCCTCTGATTCAAACAGTGTAATGAGTGTAGAGGATAAGAAAAGTTTGAAGCGAGCTGAGTTGAATCTTGCCCTTTGTGAAATTCTTCCTGATGCCTGGCTTAAAACGCAAGTTGGAGTTGAAAAGATTTCTCTCGAAGGAATCAATATTTCAATGGCTAATCCTGATAAGTCGGAAAGGCAGCAAATTTTACAAACACTGCTTACTAAAGCGGAAAGACTTTGCGGAAATTATCTAGGTTTAACTTCTAAGCCTGGAGTATTGGCGGTAGAATAATGATTAGATTGGGTTTGATAAATAAAACGATTCGACAAAACTCAAATGAGTCGCTTATTTTTCTGCAAGCGAATACTCCGAGTGAAGGCGAATTGAATTCAATGCCTAATGTAACCTATAATCCTATTCCAGTTACTGAATGTATCATTCTAGAAATTCCAACTTCGAAAGAAGAGAAAGAACGCGGTGTGGTTTCCACAAATAGATTTAGAGTTTCGTTCTTATATCAGTTTGAAGTAAAATCATCGGACAGAGTTAGAATTCAGAATGTGGATTACAAAATTAAAACACATATTGTAAAGGAGCGCATTAAAGGGATTAAACGCCAATTTTTACAAGTGGAGAATATTCAATAATGGGCATGACATTCACGGATACATTCGGACCAGTGTTAGCCAAGAGTGCAAACTTGCATAACGAGCTTGCAAAGGCTACTGCGAATAATGCGTATTTGGTTCAACGAAATGTAGTTCTTAGAATTAGAAGCTCTCAGTTTCAAGGGAATTACAAATCTTTAAGTGAAGCATATTTGGCTTATAAACTTAAGAAAGGA
>JACCDT011236662.1_pt1 | contig 15936 bp, 16 predicted proteins | sample 7446291 | NCBI WGS metagenome assembly JACCDT01 (sample SAMN15323446, study PRJNA562643) | freshwater metagenome | isolation source: river surface water | place: USA:Blue River Watershed | collected 2017-08-17 | reverse complement strand
GGCCGCATCTACCAACAGGTTCGCGAGCGTCCACGCTATGTTGTGCAAACTGTTTTAGAGAAAAAATAATTGCACGCAGTCGTCTTTGCTTATCACGATGTTGGGGTTAATTGCCTCAAAGCATTACTGAATGCCGGTATACAAATTGATCTGGTGGTAACTCATCAAGATGACCCCAATGAGAATGTCTGGTTTGGGAGTGTTGCTAAGCTTTGTGAGGAAAAAGAGATTCCTTGCATCACACCAAGTGCAAATCAGTTGATGGATCTTGTGCCGGAGATTCAGAAGCTAGCACCCGATTACCTCTTCTCTTTCTACTACCGTCACATGATTCCGGCTGAGCTCTTGGCCTGCGCCAAAATTGCCGCATTGAATATGCACGGATCATTACTGCCAAAGTATCGTGGCCGCGCTCCGGTCAATTGGGCCATTCTTCATGGAGAAACTGAAACTGGTGCCACATTGCACATCATGGAAGTCAAGCCAGATGCGGGCGATATCGTCGGGCAATCTGCAGTCTCTATTGGTCCCAATGAAACCGCAACAGATGTTTTTGGCAAAGTTAGCCAAGCAGCCATTACTGTCATGAACCAAGTTCTGCCGGAACTTGCTCAAGGTCACATCCCCAGAAAGCCGAATAATCTAGCTCAAGGAAGCTATTTTGGAGGTCGAAAGCCTACGGATGGGCAAATTCTGTGGCATCAGACAGCTCAGCAGGTTCACAACCTCGTCAGAGCCGTTGCACCCCCTTATCCCGGGGCTTTTACCGACTGGCAAGGTCAGCGCATGATCGTAGCCCGTACGAGCCTAGAAGGGCCATTTCCGGGGCAGCTAGATCTTCGAGCTTCCGGCATCCAAGTGGTTGATAATCAGGTATTCGGCGTTTGCGGCGACCAAAGAGCAGTAGCGATACTGGACTGGTTCCCAACAAACAGCTAACAAATTAAAAGTAGCACTTTTTAGATTAAAAAACGAGGCAGTAGAGATGAAAAAAGTACTCATTCTTGGCGTAAACGGCTTTATTGGTCACCACCTGTCCAAGCGCATTCTGGAGACAACCGATTGGGATGTCTATGGCATGGATATGCAAAACGATCGCCTTGGTGATTTAGTAAATCACCCCCGTATGCATTTCTTTGAGGGTGACATCACTATCAATAAGGAATGGGTTGAATATCACATTCGTAAATGCGACGTTATTTTGCCTTTGGTAGCAATTGCGACACCAGCGACTTATGTTCAGCAGCCATTAAAAGTATTTGAGCTCGACTTCGAAGCCAATTTACCAATCGTGCGCTCAGCCGTTAAGTACAAAAAGCATTTGGTATTTCCATCTACTTCCGAAGTCTATGGCATGTGTGAAGACGGTGAATTTGATCCTGCTAAATCCAATATGGTTTACGGTCCAATCAATAAGCCACGCTGGATCTACGCTTGCTCCAAGCAATTGATGGACCGCGTGATCTGGGGTTACGGTATGGAAGGTCTGCGCTTTACCCTCTTCCGCCCATTTAACTGGATTGGCCCTGGTCTAGATAGCATCTACACACCAAAAGAAGGTTCTTCTCGCGTAGTGACCCAGTTTTTAGGTCATATCGTTCGTGGTGAATCTATTAATGTGGTTGATGGTGGCGCGCAGAAACGTGCTTTTACTTATGTTGATGACGGAATTGATGCCCTCATGCGCATCATCGACAACAAAGATGGTGTTGCTAACGGCAAGATTTACAACATCGGCAATCCAAAGAATAATCACTCTATTCGCGAACTTGCTAATCAGATGCTAGAGATTGCTCGCAGTATTCCAGAGTACGCAAAGACAGCCAATGAAGTGAAGATCGTAGAAACCACCTCCGGCGCTTACTACGGCGAAGGCTATCAAGACGTTCAGAACCGCGTTCCTGCAATTGACAACACGATGAGTGAGTTGGGCTGGAAGCCAACTACCAATATGAGCGATGCACTGAAAAATATTTTCGAAGCCTATCGCGAGGATGTGGAAAAAGCACGTCACTTGGTTGATAACGAATAAGCAACGAGGTTCATGGCTAAGATTGCACTCAAAGTAGACGTTGATACCTTACGCGGTACCAAAGAAGGCGTCCCTAATCTAGCGCGGACGCTTGAGCATTTTGGTCTTAAAGCGACTTTCTTATTCAGCTTAGGCCCTGACCATACCGGCTGGGCCCTTAAGAGGGTCTTTAGGCCCGGGTTTCTAAAGAAAGTGAGCCGCACTTCAGTTGTTGAGCACTACGGCATTAAGACTCTGCTCTACGGCGTCCTTCTTCCCGGACCCGATATTGGTAAACAGGCTGCTGCCGAAATGCGTGCAATCGATTTAGCAGGCCATGAGACTGGTATCCACACTTGGGATCATGTGGCTTGGCAGGATGCTGTACGTAATCGCGATGCCCAATGGACTAAAGCGCAGATGCAAAAAAGCTGGGATCGTTTTGTGAAGATCTTTGGCCACCCACCAGTTACTTATGGCGCTGCCGGCTGGCAAATGAATGAGGCAGCTTTTGAGCAACTCGATCAATGGGGTATTAAATATTCTTCGGATGGCAGAGCCCAACCCAATTTGATGCCCTATCGTTTTGAATTACCCTCAGGCAAAGCAAAGCATGTTCAGTATCCAACGACCTTGCCTACTTTTGATGAGTTGATTGGCATTGATGGCGCCGATGAGTTTGGCGCTGTGAAGAGACTCCTTGAAATCACCCAAAGCAATCCCAACGACCAAGTATTTACCTTGCATGCCGAGCTTGAAGGCCAAAAGTTGCTTCCAGCCTTTGAGCAATTGCTCGCAGGGTGGCTAAATCAAGGTCATGACCTGGTCACTATGGGCGAACTACATCAATCCTGGGAAGCCACTAAGCAACTCGATAAAATAGCGGTACAGCCGGTCACTTGGGGTGAAATCCCCAACCGAAGTGGCGAACTGATTTTGCAAGCAGCTTAACTGGCATCAGAATACGTAATATATAAAATTAGAGAGATCATCATGACAGTAGAAATTGGTAAGCCAATACCCCAGTGCGCAATCCCAGCAACATCGGGTTTAACTTTTACGCCGGATTCAGCTAAAGGCAAAAAACTGGTTATCTACTTTTACCCAAAAGATATGACTCCGGGTTGCACGGCCGAGTCTGGTGAATTCCGAGACAATATTGATGCTTTCACTCAAGCCAATACATTGATCGTTGGCGTATCTCGGGATAGCCTTAAGTCGCACGATAACTTCCGCAGCAAACTTGAGCTGCCATTTGAACTCGTTGCCGATACTGAAGAGACTCTCTGCCAACTCTTTGGAGTGATGAAACTCAAGAACATGTATGGCAAGCAAGTTCGTGGCGTTGAGCGCAGTACCTTCCTCTTTGACTCTTCGGGCAAGCTCGTTAAAGAGTGGCGCGGCCTTAAGGTTCCCGGGCATGTGTCAGAGGTATTACAAGCAGCCCAAGCAACTAAATAATTTTTTAAATTAATTTAATCTGGGGTACTTGCAAAGCTCAAAATTTGGGGTAAAGTTGTTCATATGCACCGTAAACGACGGGAAAGTCTAACAATCCGTTTGACTCATCAGCCTGAAGATTTAAAAACAGGCTCGGTAAACATCCCCCGCCGTTTTACAGATCGTTTTACACCCAGTTTCGTTATAAACCGTCAATGCAATCCGCTTGGCGGTTTTTTCTTTTAGGAGAGTCTGCATGCCATTGCCCCCAATCCCAACTCAAATTGCTGGCCAAGTAAAAATTAGCAGTAAGGACACTCCAAACTTAAAGAAGCGTCCTGCCCCAGCAAAAACTGTTGCGATGGAAAGCCATGCTCCAGATTGGGCAACGGATGCTGAGGAAGATCTCTCCGCTGCCGAAGTGGCGCTTGAGAAAATCAAAGGCGATCGCCGGCCTGCAGCGGCCCGTAGCGAACGTAGCGAGAGCAAAGTAGCAAGCATTCCAGAAAAGCCAAAGCGCATTATTCGTACTGGCCCACCAAGCTTGTTTGTCCTTGATACCAACGTATTGATGCATGACCCCAGCTCCCTGTTCCGCTTCTCTGAGCATGATCTTTTCTTGCCAATGACCACCCTAGAGGAATTGGATAATCACAAGAAAGGGATGACTGAAGTTGCACGCAACGCCCGTACTGTTAGCCGCTCTTTAGATCAATTGGTCGCAGGAACCAGCGGTACATTGGATGAGGGGATTCCACTCAACAAGCTTGGCAATCAAGATGTGTCTGGTCGACTCTTTTTCCAGACCAAGTTAACTACCCAAGCATTGCCAGAGGGTCTACCTGAAGGCAAAGGTGATAACTTAATCTTGGCCGTTGTCAGCGAACTCCAAAAGGCACGTAAAGGCCAAGAAGTTGTCCTGGTATCAAAAGATATTAATATGCGTATTAAGGCTCGTGCCTTGGGTCTGCCTGCTGAAGATTATTTCAATGATCAGGTGCTGGAAGATCGTGACTTAATGTACTCCGGAGTCATGGCATTACCTGCAGATTTTTGGCCAAAGCATGGCAAAGATATGGAAAGCTGGGCTGATGGTAAATCCGGCACGATGTTTTATCGTGTAACCGGCCCTTCAGTCCCTAGTATGTTGGTAAATGAATTTGTCTATCAAGAAAATCCGGATGGCTCTACACCTTTCTATGCACAAGTAAAAGAGATCAATGGCAAAACCGCCCTCTTGCAAACTTTGAGAGATTTCTCTCATCAGAAAAATAATGTGTGGAGCGTGACTGCACGCAATCGCGAACAAAACTTCGCTATGAACTTGCTAATGAATCCTGATGTGGATTTCATAACGCTATTGGGCCAAGCGGGCACTGGTAAAACCTTGTTAGCCTTAGCTGCCGGCTTGGAACAAGTGCTAGATAGCAAGCGTTATAACGAAATCATCATTACTCGCGCCACTGTTCCTGTTGGCGAAGATATTGGCTTTTTACCAGGCACCGAAGAAGAAAAAATGCAGCCTTGGATGGGTGCATTTGATGACAACCTTGAGGTGCTCCAACGTAATGAAGACGGTGCTGGTGAATGGGGTCGCGCTGCCACTCAAGAGCTCATTCGCTCACGCATTAAAGTAAAGAGTATGAATTTCATGCGCGGCAGAACTTTTGTGAGTAAGTTTGTGATTATTGATGAGGCACAAAACTTAACGCCTAAACAAATGAAGACCCTGGTAACGCGTGCAGGCCCAGGAACTAAGATTGTTTGCTTGGGCAATATTGCTCAGATCGATACACCTTACTTAACTGAAGGCTCCTCAGGCCTTACTTATGTAGTTGATCGCTTCAAAGGCTGGCGTCATGGTGGGCATGTGACTCTGGCTCGCGGCGAGCGTTCACGTCTTGCGGATCATGCTGCTGACGCACTCTAAGCAATCCTCCTCATGCCGCACTTTGATCGGGTGCGGCATTTTCGTTTCCATCCTAGCGTTATCAGGATGCAGCATTTTTAGCTCAAAAAATAATGCTGCTAAGGTAGTTCAATTCAAACAAGACACCAGCGTTGGTACTGAAGATATCTCGATTGCAGCAGTGGGTTTGGTGGGCGTTCCCTATCGCTATGGCGGAAACAATCCCAAAGGGGGGTTTGATTGCAGTGGCTTGATTGCCTATGTTTATAACAAGTCAGCCAATATCAAGCTACCGAGAACTATTCAAGAAATGAGCGCCAAAGGTCAGAGTGTTGAGAATCAACCCCCTGCACCAGGCGACCTCATTTTCTTCAACACTACAGGTGAAAAGTATTCACATGCAGGAATCTACGTAGGGCAAGGCAGATTTGTACATGCTCCAAGTGCTGGAGGCACCGTGCGCCTGGAATACATCACCACGCCTTACTGGGCAGCTCGGTTTACTGAGGCAAGAAGACTAACTTCAGCCAATTCACAGAACTAGATTACAGACCCACCGTATATGTGGCCATTACCGTGGCTGAAGTCAATGCTTGATAAGCCTCTTGGCGATAAATAGCAGAAATTCCAATACGCTCATTCATGCTCAAGTCATAAAAAGCACCCAAGCTAGCAGTTGGCCTCGTACTTCGATAATTATTATTCATAGCGATATTGAAATAGCCATTGCCCGTAGTGACTAAATTTCCGATATTCGCATTAATATCTTTCTCTACACCAGCGCTCGCCAGCATGCTTATTTTTTCATTAAGCCTATGACTGCCCATGAAGCCTAACAGTGTAGTGGTTGCGTAGTTATCAATAGCGTTATACGTTAACGGACTGGACACAGTGCTGGATTGACTCTCACTATAAGCACCCATACCTCCAACCACGTATCGCAGGCCAGCATATGGAGTCACGATTGTTTTATTTCCAATTCCGAAGCCGTACTTCAAAACACCCGATACACCTTGAGTTGTTAAAGAGGTGGAGCCAGCACCCGCTTCTGATACACCTACCACTGGGCGAGTAATAGTTGCGCCTTTGTTGGCATATCCAACAGATAACTTTGCTTCTAAACCTGTTCCATCGGTATTTTGTGACCAGACACCAAATGCACCTACCATTGGACTGGAATTACCCAATTGAGCGATACCACCCGGGGTACTTTGAGATAAATTTTGATCTAGATACCCACCGAGCCTGATCTGATCAGAAAGGCGATAGGCACCAATAATTAGCCCACTACTATTATTAAAGGGGTATCCACTAATATTGGTAAATCGACCCCCTGTAGAAATACAAACATTATTACTGCCGAATATAGAACAGTCATAACTCATGCCATTGATTACTCCAGCAGATTGCACTGCAAATAGCCCTTGCAAAGTATTGGCTACTGAGTTGAGAGCAATTTCAGTATCTGGTCCAATCGGGGCAATTAAAAGAGACTGGGTTGCAAGAGCCTCCTCGAGAGCAACCAAGGTTGGCTGTACAACCGTACTTAATACCAGATCTGTCTGATCGGCAGATCCATTAATGCGATGCACCAGCGCCCACTGATATTCAGTACCCCCAATCGTTACGGTTCCATAGGAATTTCCCAGGTTATTCACCTTAATGCCTGAGAGCACTGTAGAGTAAGTGGTGGCAGAGACTGATGAAGTACTTGCAACCGCAAAGTTCATGACACCAGTCACTACACCCTTACTAGCATCCAACTTACCGTAATTGGTCGAGCTAGAAATCTTCGTGTTGTAATTATTTGGTAACGCCCCTGAATACGTTAGAGGATTAGATCCGCCTTGAGAGTTGGTCAGTGTGGTGATATTTCCAGCGCTGTATATACCAAATGAATTCGCCCCATTAGTTGTGATGGTTCCAGTATTTTGAATCGTTACCGCCCCAAGCCCTGACACCTGAATACCATGCGCTGATGCGCCATTAGTCACAATGGTGCCGCTGTTTGTGATTGTATTCACAGTACCACTTGATGTAGCCCCAGATACCAAACGGATGCCCGCAGCGCCAAGACCGGCTGTTTCAATAGCCCCCGCGTTATTCAAAGTATTGGCAGCAGATGAGGCATTTGTAGCACTGATATACATACCAGCAGCGTATCCACCGCCAGTATAAATTGTGCCATCAGATTCATTTACAAAAGTACTACCACCAGCTTGGGATCGCCCATTTGCACCAGAAGACATGCCGTACCCGTAATAAAAAGAGCTGGTATTTAAATTTCCATGGTTACTAACGTTTGCATTACTTCCCAGACCAATAGTTGAACCATCGATTACCAATGAAGTTCCATTTGCAATATTGACAGTGACATTATTTCCAACTGTAGTTGTATTCTGAGTAGAAATAACGCCTGCAGTTGCCGCGGGAGTTACAACCCCAGTGCAGGTGACCGTCTGAGAACTTCCACTCGCGGTATTGGGGGTATAAGAATTACATCCGCCCGTAGATTGAGCTAGCGCAAGATTGGGTAAGGCAAACAAAAAAAATATCGAAACAGTTGCGATTAAATTCTGTCGAAAGAGGCTTGTTGATTGCATGACTCGGTATTTAAAAGAATAATTTTTGAAGATTGATAATCATAATTAGCTATAAAGTTAATATCTATTAACCCTTAGGCTAATATCTTGATAGGTATTTATTAGAAATAATCTTATGCAATAGCTATTCATACCCCACCTTTAATAAACATGGAAATTAAGCAATGAAGGAAATTGATTTAGACCGTATTCAGGAAATATTGGTCACAGCAGCAACCGATATCGGCCTCAAGATTTTGGCTGCAATCGCATTTTGGGTTATTGGTCGCTGGCTGATTAGCCTCGCACTTAGCATTCTGCGAAAGGGATTGGAGCAACAAAAACTTGATCCAACCATTCTTCGCTATGTTGGATCCGTAGTTTCGGTAACTCTCAATATCCTTCTGGTTATAGGTATTTTGGGTTACTTCGGCATTCAAACTACAAGCTTTGCTGCTCTTATTGCAACCGCAGGTGTAGCTATCGGCGCAGCATGGGCTGGCTTGCTATCCAATTTTGCTGCAGGTGTATTTATTATTGTTCTCCGCCCATTTAAGGTGGGGGACTTTATTACTGCTGGCGGCATTACCGGAACAGTTAAAGAGATTGGCCTATTCTCCTCAACCATTAATACCCCTGACAACATTGCCACCATGATCGGCAACAATAAGATTCTGGGCGACACCATTCAGAACTTTAGTAACACACCCTATCGTCGCGTAGAACTCAAGTGCCAACTCTCTGGTGCTGCAGATCAGGTAGCTGCGATGCAGCTATTACGAGAAAAGATTGCAGGCATTCCAAATGTGTTGCAAGATCCTGCTGTAGAGGTGAATATTTTGGAATTTAATCTCGTTGGTCCAGTATTGGCAGTTCGTCCTTACTGTAATAACGATCATTATTGGCAGGTGTATTTTGATACCAATCGCGTCATGAGTGAATCTTTGGCAGCGGCTGGCTTCCCAGCCCCGATGGCTTCACAAAACATGATCATGAAGCAGAGTTAATTTTGCAGCAAATAACCAGGAGAAGTGAATATGAAAAAAATCATCATCGCCCTAAGTATTGCCTTGAGTTTCGCAGTTCCCACTTTTGCTTTTGCGGATCAAGCAGCCTGTGAAGCTAAAGCGGTTAGCAAAGAAGGTAAGCCACTCTACGGCGCAGCCAAAGACGCTTCCATTAAGAAATGTATGGGGGATTCCAAGCCGAATGATTGCGAAGCTAAGGCAGTAAGCAAGGATGGTAAGCCGCTATATGGCGCTGCCAAAGCCGCATCGATCAAGAAGTGTGAAGGCGGCAAGTAAACACTTTCACCCTAGCTAAAAAGCCTCGCATTGCGAGGCTTTTTTTATTCTTGGTTACTTATGAATTAGAACGGTTCATATCCACCAGAAGAGTATCCAACCGACCCCATCGCTAGGTTATCAAACTTGGTGTATGGACCCTGCCAACTTAAACGCACAGTACCAATAGGTCCATTACGCTGCTTACCAATGATGATCTCTGCCATGCCTTTATCAGTCGTTGTATCTGGGTGATAGACCTCATCACGATAGATGAACATAATTAAGTCAGCATCTTGCTCGATCGCGCCTGACTCACGTAAGTCTGACATGATTGGACGCTTGTTAGGACGCTGCTCCAGACCACGGTTTAACTGTGACAAGGCAACTACTGGACACTGCAATTCTTTTGCGAGCGACTTAAGGGATCGTGAAATTTCTGAAATCTCTGTTGCACGGTTCTCAGAACCAGAGCCACTCATCAACTGCAAGTAATCAATCACAACCAGACCAAGAGTGCCGCCAAAATTACGAGCAATACGACGCGCACGCGCACGCAACTCTAAACTTGAAAGAGCCCCAGTCTCATCAATCAAAATTTGGGTATTGCTTAAGCGGGCAATCGCATCAGTAACGCGTGGCCACTCATCATCTTGTAGCTTGCCAGTACGCATACGACCTTGGTCAACGCGCCCTACCGAGCCAAGCAAACGAGCTGCTAATTGCTCACCCGACATCTCCATTGAGAAAACAACGACTGGCAATCCTTCTGCTAATGCGACATTCTCTGCAATATTGAGGGCAAAAGCAGTATTGTGGGTCACTACATAATCATTGGTGACATAGGTTCTGTCTGGATGGCTAACTGAGATACATTGAGCCTCAGTAACTCTAGATGGCTCAATACTCGTAAATGACAGTCTGCGTTGGCGATCCCAGCTTGTTCTGAGTCTTTCTTTCTTTTCGGGCAAAGTAAATGCTTGAAAGCCAGGGCCAAAACTCATGTTTAGAACGTAAGATGGGCGCCCCTGCTTCTTCTCGCCTTTGTAGCTGTAGCTTGTCTGTTTTTGAGCGATTGAGCAAAAGCCACCTAATGATCTAGCCAAAGAGGCAACATCTTCTGACAATTGCTTGCTTGCAGTACAAAAGCGAATGGAGCCCCATTTCTCAATCCAGCCATCGGTGTCCATCAGACCCTGAAACAGTGCGAGACGAGAGGTCTTATTTGCCTCGAGATAGGTAGCAGGAATATATTTATCAAAGCTTCTGCAGCCTAAAACACCTAGGTCTTGCAATGCAGAGCGGAAATAATTTGTTGGCACTGACTGACGTTGGCCATTGGCAGCAATTCTGGTTTTGGAGACCAGTCTCCAGTCATATGCATTAGCGTGAACCAATTCCATCTCGTAGCCAGCTAGAGCATTCATGCGCTCAATAAGCTCTGGAGACTTGGTCGAGAACATAACGCTGCCATGGGATAGGGCTAAAGTTCCATCACCTAGCAAGGCTCCGAGAACCCAAGGGTGAATTGGCAATACATTTGAGTGACCAAAATCTCCAGAAACAGGATCGATCCACAGACGATTCTTGTAGCGAACACAAGAGAGCATCTCCATTAAACGCACAGTATTGATCACTTTGGGAGCATCCCAATCGCGATACATGACACGCCATAGATGCTCATCGCAGCACTCAGCTATACGACCATCTGAAAAAGTAACTTTGTATATCTGCTTTACGCCTTGCGGATAAATGCCGGTGACCATTGAGTGTTGACCATCCACAGAAGCTAGACGATCACCGAAGCGCAAATCACCCATCAATTTCCAACCGTCAACTGTTTTTACTTTGGCATCCAGCGGCTGAGCCTTGCCCATCGACGGTCTTCCAGCAACAATGACCAGGTCACCTTTTTGCAGGCCGCTAGTTTGTTTGTCTAGATCAATAAATCCAGTTGCAATACCGGTGATATCACTTCCACCTTGACGGTTGTAGAGCTCATCAATACGAGCAACAACGGTTTTGAGCAAGGGCTCAATCTCGAGGTAATCCGCTTTGCGACTACCCTCTTCACCAATTTGTAGAATACGGGACTCCGCTTCATCCAAAAGCGTTCTCACTGAACGACCCTCTGGAACAAATGCAGAGTTCACAATGTTGTCAGATACTTCGATTAGGCGACGCAATATGCTGCGATCACGAACAATGTCGGCATAGCCTTTGATGTTTGCTGCACTTGGAGTGCTTTGCGCTAATGAATTAAGGTAATCAATTCCAACTAAATCACCACCCTGTTCGGACTTAACAGCCTCATGAACAGTAATGACGTCAGCAGGATGATTGTCACCAACTAAACGCTGAATGACCTTATAGATCAGAGCATGTTCAGGGCGATAGAAATCTTTATCAGTTAACACACCACCTAGGCGATCCCAGGCTGTGTTATCGATCAGTAGACCGCCGAGCAAAGATTGCTCGGCTTCTACAGAATGCGGCGGTACTTTTAAAGCCTGCAAGGCTGCATCCCCAGAACCCATCATGCCAGGATTTGACATAAGGGAGCGTGAGCGGGATTCAGCCATGAGGCTAGCTTACAGATCTAAAACTTACGCTTGCTCGCCAACTACGCGGATAGTGATGTCAGCCACTACATCGGTATGAACAGCTACCGCTACAGGGTGATCACCAACCATCTTCAACGGGCCAGTAGGCATACGTACAGAAGCTTTTTCGATTACAAAGCCTTTTGCTTTCAAAGCATCAGCGATGTCATGGTTGGTTACAGAACCAAACAAACGACCGTCAACACCTGCTTTTTGACCGATTTCGAGAACCAAGTCTTTGAGCTTTGCGCCAACCGCTTCGGCAGCAGCCAATTTCTCAGCAGCCAATTTTTCCAACTCAGCACGACGCACTGCAAAGTCAGCGATTGCTGTTTCAGTTGCACGACGAGCTTTGCGTTGTGGGATTAGGAAATTACGAGCGTAACCGTCTTTAACGCGAACGATGTCACCGAGGTTGCCCAGGTTAATTACTTTTTCTAAAAGAATGATTTGCATTGAGGGCTCCCAATTATTTCTTGTGTTGATCAGAGAATGGCAACAAAGCCAAATAACGAGCACGCTTGATAGCAGTGTCTAACTGACGCTGATACTTCGCTTTTGTGCCTGTCAAACGTGCAGGAGTAATCTTGGCGTTTTCGCCAATGAAGTCCTTCAATGTGTCTACATCTTTGTAGTCAATCTGTTCTACACCAGCAACAGTGAAACGGCAATAACGCTTACGCTTGAACAATGGGTTCTGAGCTGGTTTCTTTTTGAAATCGGGTTTCTTTCCAAACGCCATGATGATTTCCTCTTTAATTTTTCAATTGAATATGGGTGATATGGAAAACAAGTCTTTGATTACGTAGAGTCTTGGGTGCTAAAAATCCTTCAAACACTGCCTCGGCTCCTAAATCCATTTGCTCTAGACCCTTTTGTATCGGGCCGATTGCTATGGCTTCAACACTCATCTGAATTTTCCTTGCGTTTCCTACCTCGCTTACCTCGCCGTTATGTTCTAGCTGGCAATGCATCACCGGTATTCCTGCTGGTGTAAATCGAATCGCGTCTTTAGCTACCAAGAATGCAGTTAGGGTGAAATGATTCAACGCCGCTCCGTCACTCTGATACGTTTTCTAGTCTGTGTATTCCTCTTCAAATTTCTAACTTAAGCCGCTGCTACAGGAGCGTCGGATTGAGCTGATTTGCGCGCTTCTTCACGTTGCACTTCTTTCATCATGATGGAAGGCTCTGTTTCAGCTTTCTTAGTCTTGATGATGAGGTGACGCAAAACAGCATCGTTAAATTTGAATGCGTGCTCAAGCTCGTCCAGAGTTTTCTGGTCGCACTCAATGTTCATACAAACGTAATGGGCTTTAGCAAGTTTGTCGATGATGTAAGCCATCTGACGACGACCCCAATCTTCCATACGATGAATTTTGCCGCCAGCAGCAGCTAATGTCGCTTTGTAGCGATCGATCATCGCAGGCACTTGCTCGCTTTGGTCCGGGTGGACGATAAAGACGATTTCATAATGACGCATCTAACACTCCTTAAGGATAAAGTCACCTGGGCGTCTTGCTAACTTCCGATGGTTTTAAAGTTAGCGCCAGTGTGACAAGGTAGTAACAAATTGTAGGTAAAACTAACTACACGTATTTACAGCTTTTTGAATCCTTACCTAATCTCAGGTAAGTCCGCTATTCTAGCAAAAAAATCCTGCCAAGTCAGAGGTTTACCGGCTTTATTTGCCTGCTTTGCAGCATTTAAAGCCAATTGAAGGGCAATTCTGGCCCTAGGCGCAGTTAAGGACCCTGAAGCACGGCATCCGATTGGATCTACCTCTGGAATGTTTTGCAAAGTAGCGCCAGCGCCGGTTCTAGTTGTCCTCACCAAGGCAATGCCCTGAGTCATTGCCTGATCTAAAGGCTTTGCCCAGTCATCATGAAAGCCGCCATGCCCTGTTCCAGCCACTACAAAGCCCTGAACAGGACTGTTGAGCCAATTGACAATGGTTTCGGGGCGTGCGCCTGCATGACTAGTCAAGATCTCAACCCAAGGCCACTCACCTTCCTGTGGAATGGGCAAATCTTCATTCCAGGCTGCCTGCACGGCTTTGACGCCAGATAACCAGGACGGATTGATTAAGCCAACTGAGCTTGATGGAGCATCCTGTAATGGGGCATTGAGCGCTGTGGCGTGGCGCTTAGCCAAATCTATTGCCATGCATCCACGTCCATCCATCACAGCGTAGATGCCACCAGGACAGTTATCAATCGAGGTAGAGGCCCAGCGCAAAGCGTCTAGTAGATTGGAGGGGCCATCAGCTCCGGGTGCATTGCTTGGCAGCATCGCCCCCGTCAGAATCACTCTCTTAGCCTGAGTCTGAGCTAATTTTCCGCAGGTTACTTGCAGAAATAAGCCCGTCTCCTCAATCGTATCGGTGCCATGGGTCACTACTAGACCCTTGACAGCGGGATCTACTAGAGCATCTCTTACAGCAAGACCCAAGCTCGTGAGGTGGGCATCGCTTAGATTGCGGCTATTGATATTGGCTAACTGGCGTGAAACCAGCTTAACCCCCGCGGGAACTACCGACTGAATATGTGCCAGTAAGGCATCAACCCCAATCTGGCCAGCTTGATATTGGAGAGGGTTTTCTTCGGGGTTGGGCGCAAGTCCTGCAATGGTGCCACCCATACCTAAAACCAGGAGATGGGGGGTATTTTCAGAAATACTGGGTTTTGAGCTCATTCCCCCATTATCCGCCTCCAAATTGCTTGAATATTCAAATAGTGCTGTATACAATCCCAGTATGGACATAAATACAGTCGATTTTCCAGAGGAGCTGACTGCCCTCCCCAAACTTACCTCACGTCAAAGTGAGATTTTGGAATTGATTACCAAAGCCATTGATGAGAGCGGCTCACCTCCAACGCGCGCGGAAATTGCAACGCAACTGGGCTTTGCTTCTGCCAATGCAGCCGAAGAGCACTTACGCGCATTAGCAAAAAAAGGATACATCGAGCTGACACCCGGAACATCGCGTGGCATTCGTATTCCACAACGCTTTAATCAAACGCATAACCCAAATAAATATCGTCAGATGTCTTTACCTTCTGGCGCGCTTCAGCAACTTACCCTGCCACTCATTGGTCGTGTTGCCGCAGGTTCACCGATCACAGCTATCGAGCATATTGAAAAACAAGTGCCGATTGATCCAAGCTTATTTAGTAAGGGAGCTGATTACTTATTAAAAGTAGTCGGCATGAGCATGCGTGATGCCGGTATTTTGGATGGTGACTATCTTGCCGTACGAAAAACTTCTGAAGTACGCAACGGCGATATCGTGGTTGCGCGCTTAGATGATGAAGTCACAGTGAAACGTTGGAACCAAAAGAAAACTGCGGATGGTATGGTGATCGAATTACAGGCCGAGAACCCAGACTTCAAAAATATTTTGGTAGATAGACGTCAACCAAATTTTGCAGTAGAAGGTCAAGCTGTTGGCCTCATTAGGGCTGGCGGACTATAAGCCCCACCCTATAAAGCAAAAGGCCTCTAAACGAGGCCTTTTTCTATTGCTGACGGCGATGTCACTATTTTTATTTCTTACTTGGCGCAACTACGTTTGCATTCTTTGGTGATGCCGTAATAGTGATGATTGTTTTTGGCCCAGCAAACGAGCCTTCATTCAACTCGATAGTTGATGTGCGATCCCCTTTAGTGAAAACCAAAATACTTGTTTTTGATTTCACAGCACTTACAGTGGTCCATCCAGCCTTTGGATATTCAGCCTGGAAGAATGCATAAATATCTGTTGGGGTTTGCACACCAGATAAAACTACACGCCCTACCCAGTTATCACCACGACCAATGATTAAAGAATCTGCGCCAATAATTTTTGATGCTGCAGGTAATGGCATATCACCCAAGAGTTGGGACTGAATTTCTTGAACTTCACTAGGGGTACCCGTTGGAGAATCCCCTGAAGAAGCACAAGCTACCAAGAGCAGAGAAGTCGCTAACGCTGATGTGAATTTTGTGAGTCGTTTCAGTTGGATCATGTTCTTGCCCCTGGTAATCACTCTAATTACTGGAGGCGCGTGAGGGAATCGAACCCCCGTACGAAGCTTTGCAGGCTCCTGCCTAACCACTCGGCCAACGC
>JACCDT010801969.1_pt1 | contig 15945 bp, 19 predicted proteins | sample 7446291 | NCBI WGS metagenome assembly JACCDT01 (sample SAMN15323446, study PRJNA562643) | freshwater metagenome | isolation source: river surface water | place: USA:Blue River Watershed | collected 2017-08-17 | reverse complement strand
TTAGGCTGATAGTCGGTGCAGTTATGTTAATTGTATCATCACTAAGCTCAATATATGTGCTCGGCTCGTCATTTGATAAACCGTTGAGGATAATCCCATCTGGCAAAGCAAAACGGCGTAAGCTATTGGGGTTAGTTAGTTTCTTCCAGTTCTTTTTTAAAACTGTGATATCTCGTTGCACAATGCCAACTATTACCGCATCGCCTTTTTTATATTTACCTTTGATTCCAGCTTTGCCAAAACGAATGACTGAAGCAGGAATGTTGAATATCAGTGGCGGCTTAAATGGTGACTGGTCCTGCAACAAATAATTCAAAGTTGGCTGCACATCATAAGTTCCGTTATCATTAACTGCGTCAATTACACCAGTAGTTATCGTATTGACGTTATTTAACAATATCTGCTGAATCGCCATTTCTACCGCATTAGCATCAGCTTGGAACTTATCCGGAGTAAGCACCGTGGATGGTTTTTTATCTGCCATTATGCCCCCTCTGTGATACTGTTTCTATTGAGTTGTAGCGTGCTGGTCCAGTCGCGATCACGATTTGTTAAGTGGTGCGATAGTCCGTTAACCCACCATAAACCTTCGTAACCCTCCATGCTGGTAACCAAATTAATCTTTTGACCAAATTGAATAGCAGGATTGAATCGTACTCTAATAGCAACGCCAAGAGTTTGTGGCATTGGATAACCGAGTAAATTATCATCAGAAGTTATTGTTAATACCTGTTCGCGCATTGGCTTACCAATCGGGCTAATTAGCAAAGTTTCGTCATCATTATGGAACTGAAATCCATACGCAGCACAGGCTTGTTGCATCTGTTGTAAAGCACTACCAGAAAATAATACATTTTCAACTTGATATCCATCTGCTCCAAGAATGGTTACTGAATGATCTTCAAATTTAGATGCCAAAAGCTTGAATAAATCAATTAAACTAATTTGATTCTTAATAGAGGTATTATCTGCCATTAGTCCAGTCAAACCCCAGCCGTTGATTGATTTGATTGTTAGCGGTCTGCTGCGACTTGCCGCATTAAAATCTGGCGAGGCTTCGTAAATATCGCCTTTGTAAACTAATGGCGGGTATTTATTCTTGTCTAGGTCATAGCCAGCATACACCTCAATTTTGCTCACAAAGTTTTGATAATTAAGCGTGTAAGGATTAATTTTGATTATTGCATTAATATCCTCAATCAACATTCCACTAATTGTCACAACACAATCGGACTGCTGCCAGCCAGCTATCTTGTTGATCTTCGCATCAACAGTCAGGGTATCATTGTCAGAGTTGGCACGAATGATCTTTACATTAGCTTCTTCGTCATTGAGGAATGCGCCAGGAAATATTTTTTCGTTCAGAATAATCTTAACGACAATATGCCTTACGCGCATTTCAGAATTATCTAAACTCATTTGTTAGCGCCTCTAAATTAGCCACTACATATTTATCAAATAGAACATCTTCAATTGAATAATCACTCCACAGCAAAAACGCAGTAGAGCCTATTTGCTCCCAAGTTGGAGGTGCATTATCTGCTGTCCACCAAGTTAGATAGCCTTTTAGCGGAGTTAAGTACTGGTTCAGCGTTATGCCAGCATTGCAGCGTGCTCCAGCGATAATCAAATCAGCATCAATATACACATCTGCGTACATTCCGCCATCTTGAATAATGTAAACTGCAACAGTCACATTTTGATTGTTGACTGTAACCGTTGTACGCTGATTAGGATATGGCTGCAATGGAATTGTATAGATCATGATACTGCTTTCTCTACTGTCGCGCTTGCTTGTTGTGGCTGCCCTGCTCCGTTAGTTCTTTGGCTGGCATTGCGCGGGTCGTTAACGTCATCCAAAGCCACGTAACCATATTCACTTTTTGTCACCCGAATTTGCTGGAACTTCAAAAAAGCAGTCATATTCAGATTATCACGAGTAATATCATAAATAAATTCTGATAGCTTAAGATTGATATAACTTTTGAACAGCGGAGTTTTAAACAATAAAACCATCTGTTTTTTATTTTCCACTGCGTCAGTAAGCATATCTTCAACATCGCCGATATAAGCGCGTCTATCAACATCATTAGTTAGATTGTATTCGCTACTTAGCGACTTGCTAAACGTCGGCGCAACCTCGGCAACTATTGCGATCTCATACGGAGTACCTCCGATACTATCGCTAGAAAATTGCCCCAACTCCAATGGCTCATAAGGAATATTTGACTGCTTGCGCATTCCAAAATTGCTGATACCTTGGAATGCTGCAGCTACGGTTGCTTCGTCGATATTTTCTTCATTAACGCCATCAATATATGCTGGATCTTTTAATACATCCATTGTGTAAACGATAAAGTTCACATCTCCCAGCTGTGGCGATGGAGGTGGCTTATTAAAAATATTGTCTAAAAACGACATTATGCTACCCTCGGATTTCCTGCAAATGCAAAGGCTAGATTAACCTTGCTTACGACTTCAGAAGCCAATTGCTTCGGATTATTTGCGTTAATATTAACGGTATGAGCCTGTATCGTAGCTCCAGATTTAGCCTGTTGTTGTGTAGTTGCAGGTTTAGCCATATTTGCTTGATTAGCTTGATTTACCGCTAACTGCACTGGCTGACTAGCTAAATTAGCTGGAATTGCACCACCTAATTTTGCTTTGATTTTATCTACATAATCAGTAGTACCAGTTTCTTGATATTGTTTTACGCCTCTGTGCCCTGCATTGTAATAAGCTAATGCTGCCTCTTTGCTACCGAACTGCTTAGTCCATTTATCCATTAATTTGTCATGTACTTGCTGATTAAACTCACCATTCAATAGTTCTTGTCCGGTAACATTTCGCCCCATAACTTCGCTTGCAGTTGATGGCATTATTTGATACCGTCCATACGCTTCCGGAACACCCTTGGTTGTTTTTTCTGATTCTTTTATGAAGTTATCATTTTTATCAACGTATTGATGTTTACCGTTAGCATCTTTCTTCATCTTATAGCCAATGGTATTATCTTCGTTACCACTTTCAACCATTCCTTGCGCCCAGTCGATAACTTTATCCCACATACTTGGTGAGGTATTTTTATTACCTGAAGTCGCCATATTCAACCCAGTTTTATTAGACAGCCAATCAAGACCTTGATTTAGCCAGCTAGATTTATCATTTAAAGATTTTTGCATTTTTTTATCAAAGCTCGCAGGGTCTTTCATTTTGTCTTTCATGAGTTCCCAAGTTGTATATAATGACGTAACCGCAGCTGCGGCAGCCACTAACGGAGATGATAATGCGGTTGCTGCAAGCCCGAGAGTTCCCAATATATCCTTACCAACTTTTAACGCTAGCAATCCAGCTAAAATTTTACCTAAGTCTCCTGCAGTTACACCTAGTGTTTTGTTTAAATCAGTAAAAAACTTGGTTACTTCCGGCAAGTATTTGATTAAATCAATCAATCCATTTACTATACCCTCAACGATTAAAGCCAAATCTTTACCATGTTGCGTGACAAACTTTTGAATCCAATTGATAAATTTATCGGCAGCTGGCAGTAGTTTTTCTGCAATTTGAATTTTTAATTTATCAAGAGCACGTTCAAAATCAATAAGTTTCTCTCGCTGTTTCTCAGCCTCCCTAGCGGTTTTTTCATTGTAGAGCTGCTTTTGGGCGTTAACTAACTTCAGCGTGGCTTCGCGCCCTTGAGATAAAACCCTAAGCGTCGCCTCATCAATGCCAAATTGTCTGCCGACAAACTGCTGAAATCCTTTATCTTTGCCTTTTAATTTGTCCGATAAATCCAGTAAAATATCAGTAGTGTTACGCAGTGAATGATCTGCATTGCTGGTCTTAACCCCCAACATTCCAAACATTCCGGCTGTTTTCATATCCCCGTTATATTTCATATCAACGAGTTTATTGTGTAAGCTATTTATAGTGCCATAAAAGCTCTCGGCATTACCCCCTGCTTTCTGTACTGCTGCACCCCATTTGTCTAACGTACCGACACTTTCCCCAACTTGCTGCGATAAGAAATATAGTTTTGAGCCTGTATTTGCAAAGGTTTCAACTAAGTTTTTACCAAACGACACCGAGAATTTGAGCGCAATTAAATCAAGAACAGTACTCATTACACCGCTTATCTTATCTGCAAACTTATTAATACTCTGCTCTGCATTGCTTAATGATTGCTGTAATTGCTTTGCATTAAGCGAGATTTGTATTAATAATTCATCAACGGTTTTTGTTGCCATTTTCTTGTTCCTGATTTAACTGAATTACTTGCTGGTTATAATTATCAGTGCATATAATGTCGTACATATCCAGCACATCATGATATGTATACACTGTTTTTAGCTCGTGCAGCGTTGCCATCTTAGCGCTGATTATCGCCCCAAAAATCGGTACAACGTCATACGACACAGTACCGACAAATAGCTTTTTGTGTTTTTTACCAAAATCTATTTTGAATTTGGGGCTTTTGAGAAAAAACGATCAAAGACTGATTTATAGTTATACATTAGCGATTCTTTGACTAGTAATAATAAATCCACTGGATGGGTGATATACATATCAATATTGGCTAGCGATAACTGAATCATGCCGCCACCCATGGCAGGATTGCCATTGTTAAACCAAATTGCAGATAGTGCAGAATCAAATATCTTTTGCTGCTTATCTTCTGTGGCACTGTTGAGGACTCCAATTGCAATATCAAAGAGTAGATCAAATTTACCGCTTTGGAATGCGCCAATAACTTCAGCCATTTGCTCCTGTTTCACGTCTTTAGCTGGTGTGCCATTCTGAGCAAGCATATTAATTGCTGCCATAATGTTTTTAGCAGAGAATTGCTCAGTGCTAGTAATCATCTGGGTTAAATTGAGCAGCGTATTACTCCATTGCCACGCGCTTAACGGTCTAATCTGATAATCGTACTTTTTACCATTGTTTTCAATTGTGTAGTTCATGTGTTACCCTAAAAGATTTAGCGCAGCCATTGCCGTTGAAGCAATTGCACCAATATTTAACGAAGTTGGAATATCGCAACTGAATGAGATTTTAACTTGCTGTACACCATCATCCGTCATGGTTGGAGCTGACGGCACGCCTTTTAAAATCACATTTGGCAATGTAATATTCCATAGACCAGATGGCGAAGTAATATTGAGCGTGCCGGGGATTCCCATAGTTGCAGCATATTGAGTATTCTGAATTGCAGCCAAAGATAAACGCGACGGACTTTGCCATTGTTGCGTAATTGAGCCAGTTACTAGTGCTGGTTTAATTGTCACCAACATAGCATTATCAGCCGTTTTACGCACATTAGCTACTTCAACCTCGCCATCATTGTCAAACTGAATAATGTCAGATTCACCGACTGCCTGAATAATGATAGGGCGTTTAATAAAGTCATTGATATACGTAATAATCGCGTCTTTTGTCGAGTTCTGTAATAGTAGACCTGTTCCCATTTTTTACACCACGAAATTGTTGTTAATTGTTATTTTGCCGATATTTCCACCATTGGTATAGTAGAAATACGCAACTACAGGATCACGATTTACACGCTCATCAGGGGTAGCGGGAATCACCCAAGAATACCAACCTTGCTGAGTTAATGCGCTTGTTAAATCAAAACCAGCATCAGAATTGAGTTTTTGCTTAACCGCATCGCTAAAGATATTGCCAGCTTGTGCTACGCCGTTATTTGCACAAAGAGCGCCCACAGTACCAATGACGGCATTCAGTGATTGATAACCCTCATCATTGTATGGAATGGTTTTAGCAATTCCAAAATAACCAGCTTGCTTAATCTGTAATTGATCTGCAACCCAGATATTATTTGCCAGATTCTCAATGCGGAGCCATATCCCCGTAATCCACCCCTCCTCTGAGAAGTTAAACTCATCATTGCGGGATTGAAAGCGACCGTAAAAGTTAATCTTATTTGCAACCATTAAATCATAAGTAGCATCATCCGTCACCAAAGGAGTAACGCCAGAGAATGATTTATTAGTTAAACTGATTCTTGCATTACGTTGAGAGTAATCAACTGCTGCAATAGCACCAAGTTGTCCGGCTACAAAATCCGAACCGCTATAGTTAATTGAGATATTCTGATAGTCAGCATCAGCAACAGCTTGCTTAAATGCAACTACAACGGCGGAATCATTAGACCACGGCACATAACCATAATTACCATTCTGAGTATTAAACCATTCACAATCAGCCAAAACTTCAGCAAATGGCGAAGCGTCAATACTCCATAATTTAGAGCCAAAAGCCCAGTTTCTCGTAACTGTTTTAACAGCTTGCCAATTTTCTGCTGGAGATTGTGATGCTGATCCCTGAGATAAAGTTGGAGCGGTTGCCGCAGTCATCTTCAAGAGCGTAGCTAGAGAACCATCAACGCAAGACTCAACTGTTGTATCACCCATCCCGGCTGGAACTTTCGCTGTAAAGGACTTAGTTAATGATGAGTACGTAACTGTAGCTCCGCTAATCAACGCAGATAATGAGGTCTGAATAACAGAGGCGCAAGCTGATAAACTATTTGCACCACTAAAATCAAGTGCCGATAATATTTGACTCGCGCCGTTAAACCTGAATGTAATCGTGCCAGATGTAATTAATTTTAAAGATGATAAAACTACAGTAGGGTTAATTGTATTACCACGAATGTACGCACCTTGGCTACTATCGACATAGCGCCCAATCCACAACAGTTTAGCCATCCCGGTTTGTCCGGTGTAGCCTTTGTAATAATATGCAGAATAAGTATACTCGGCTGAGTTAATACCAAAAAAACTAGCGACTTGATCGGCACTAGTAAATGGCAAAGCTCGTTGAGTGTCATTAATCGGTATTAATGAGCTCCTGGACATCAGCATTGTTACTAGTGCCATTCCTCTGCTAGTTGCGTTAACAACACTGCTATTAATCTTAATTAATTTATCTAATAAAATTGACATGTTTAGCTCCCAAAAATTCCATTGTTAAAATTTATCCAATTTTCACCAAACCCAACAATCCCTTCTTCATCATCGGGAGATGGGGGGGCAGGCATTACATTCTCAGTAACATCAGAAGTATTTACAACCCCGCTGTTGATCTTAATTAATTTATCTAATGATGTTTCGCTCATAATGTTTCCACTAAAATTGGGTTAACAATAGCAGCATCAAATGCTTCTAATGTGTCAGTGATTGTTGAGTTAGAGAATAGAGAAAATTTAACAATATACCGCTCGACATAATTGTCACGGTCCAATGGATCACCAATTTGCTCAGGGCTATTACAAGTGCGTACAGTATAGCCAAGCGAATTTAGAAAGTTAGTCCCAAGCGGTGATTGCAAAACCGTGGTAAATTTCTGCGATTGGTCCATAGCCTCTTCACCGTAAAAATCCACTTGCATATGCGTATCATTGAGCTGCGTATAATCTGTGCTACTTGTTTTAGCGCCAACATTTGGAGTTTTCTGCTGTCGTAACAAAGCCATCTGAGGACGGTTATACAGAACAAACATAATACAGAAATGGTTTGGCTTCGGCAATGGAACATTGTTATAGTAATTCTTAAATATCACGTCATCGCCATACGTGGTGTACTTAACAATTAAGTCATTGACTGCCTTGTAAATGTTTGCCATTATACCCCCAATTCTGACGACTCACAGCCAATTACAGCAAACCATCCAGTCTCAAAGCTGTACTTAACTTCGATGATCTTATAAAATAGCGTACCATACTGGATGTAATCGCCACCAGAGCCAATATTGCGATTTAAGCCAGTGAGCGCATTTGCTTTAATATAAAAGCGTTTATAGATTTTGGTTAAGTCAAGCCCTTGGATATGCTGCAGCTTTTGCGTGTTCTCCAACTGGATACGTGCTTGAGCTGGCATACCTGTATAACTTGGTATGCGGTTACAATTTGCATCTTTGGTCTGTCCCGCATATACTTTGATTGTAATATCATGTAGTGGAGTTACTGACTGCAACGAGGTAGCAACAAGGTTATGAATATTTAAGCCCTTCATTTTTTCACCACTTGATAATTTACACTATTAAGCATTCTCACCGAATCACGCAAAACAGTATCTTTCCCTTTTTTTGCAATCGTTGATGGAGCATTAGGAGTAAAATTACCGTTTACAATTGAGCCACGAATTGCCGCCTGCATCATTTCACCAACAGCCACCAAAATACTATTGCAATCAATGTTTCCATTCTTTTTCAATTGTCTGGCTGATTCTTGCTGTATGTACTTAGCCCACTTATTGTGATTTTCAACGAATGCCATTTCCATAAATGGACGCGGTGGAATTACGACTGAGGTTAAATTGCCCTTTTCTTTAGAATATGTATAAACAGGTAGTGTCGCTCCGTACTCATTCCATGTCGCCACTTGTGCAACTTGCGTACCATCGGGGTATTTACTATCCTCAAAAAAACCCGCTGCAACAGAAGACGATTTAGGAGTTTTTGCGATTTTACGAAGATTGTGACCCGAAAAAGTAACTTTGACTGGCATATCAATACCCCGCTGGAAAATAAGTAAACCCACCACGCTTACGAAGCAACTGAGCCACTTCGTTACCCCAATTAGTAGAACTCCACCAAGCTAATGATGGACTAACTCCCTCATAAGTCACATTCACATCACCCTCGGCAGCTGCAGTTATCCGTCCTGCCTGTTGGGTTTGCCATAGCTGAGAATAGTGAGCCAAGACAATATACCAATAGTGATTTGCTGTATTTTGTGAGTAATTCCAAAAGAACCCCGGACTATTCAGCTCTACCGCTATCCATAAATTTTCTAGCGTTGCATCTGGTATATCTGAATACATCGGATATTTAGCTTTAAAGTCAGTTGGATTTAATTCTTGAAATACAGCCATTATTACTACCCCAAATTGTCTTCTTTATATGCACCAATTTTTTTGCTTTTAGTAACCATAAATTGTTCATCAATTACAGGTTTGCTATCGTTTAACTTTACCCTAGCCTCTTTGTCATTCTTAGCAGTAAAGAACATATCGCCATTAATTGGGTCAAAGTATGATTTACGATCACCATATTTGGTTTTGATAAATTCCCAATCCTCAGCGTCTACTTGATTAGCTCGTGGCGTACCAGCCGGAACTTCTGCGACATGGGTATTAATACCCTGCAAGATAATTTCATGACTATTTGCCGGATTGAAGAATTTCACTGATGTTGGTAATTTAGAATAGACTATAACTTTACTCATTTTTATGCCTCAAAAAAAAGGGAGCTAGATGCTCCCTATTTATTACAATCCTGTAATTGTCACGACCGCTAACGGTGCTAATACAGCACAACCGCCAGAACCAAACGATACTTTTTCGATAAAGCTAGAAGCTTGGCGAACAGTGCCGTGTCCACGATATTTGTAGCTAAACAAATCTGCTGTAGCACCTTCGTCAATTGCATCTTCCAAAATCAACTGGAATCCACCCAGAGCATCGCTGCCGCTTGCTAGAGTTAGATACTCTGGAGCAGTGATAAATTCTATATTCGGGAACGCGCCTTTAATCATTGCTGCTACTGAAATACCCAAAGTAGTAACCGCATTGATATATACGTATGCTTGACCTGAAGTTGCAAATTTCATTTTTGCGCTTTGATCAACGTTATTACCCATTTGGGTAACTAATTGTTGAAATGCATAAAGAAAATCATTATAAATATTCAACGCATTAGCCAAAGACCAGTTACCATTTGGAGCTGGCAATGATGGGTTTAGACCTGGATCATTAAGCACACCATAAGTTTTACTAATGAATTGACCGCTAGAATTAACGTTACCAACAAAGAACAATTTATTTTGCGCAATAGCAATAGCTTGTGCTGCCGAATAACGCTTACTACCAATGATGTCGATTTTAGCTTCTGCTGTTGCTTCAACTTCTAAATCACCGTATTGAATAACTGACTGACCGCGATAGATGTCACGTTGTGGATACGTGTTATTAACATCACTCGTGCCAGTTGTTGAATAATCATCATATACAGCAACTTCATTAACTAAACCTTCAACTGGGATCATTACATTTTGCGTAGCGAAGTTACCCATCTGCATTTCTTTACCGATTTGAGTGTAGGCGCGCTTCATTAAAATCTGCTTGATTGGTTTTTTGGCGTATTCAGTTAAAAATTGAAAAGGTACACCTGTTGAGCTAATGTTGTACACTGGTGTATCTGCATCCATACCACGGATTAAATTACTGTCCATGCCGCGAAGAGAGCTAAATTCATCAGGGTGATCTAAAATGACTGTATCTCCGTGGTCGAAGTAAATTCCTTTACTTTCATATTTAGCCAATAACGCAGGATTATTGGTGCGCGGACGTCTTGCGCGCGGAATTGGTTGATTGTATCTCATTGATTAAACTCCCATGTTTTGAGTGTTAGTAATTACAACTGGAGTGCTATTAGCTACATATGTGCCAGTTGATAATTGCATTACTCGTAAATTAGTTGCCACGCCACCGGATACAGCTGTACCAGGTAATTGCGTCTGGAACGTTCCATTGTTCATAGCCCAAACCACGCTGCCTTTTTTCGGAATCCCGCCAGCTTCATTAGCTACAGCGATTAACACAGGGATTGACCCGCGCTGCATTACTTGTGCTTCCTGACCCGCAGGGATAATATTTGAATATCCTTGCTGATAGAATTGGCTTGATGATGTAGTGTTTGAGCGCGTAATTACACCGGCAAACTGTAATGTACCACCTGTGTTAGTCATTCGCCCAGAGGCATTAAGTACTGGGTTATAATCTTCCTCAAAAGCGGCTGCACCGACGACCATATCTTCTAGTGCAACCAAACCGATTGTTTCACCCATGATTGCGCCACGTGTCATAACACCAATCTGAAAATTAACCGGATTCATTGCCGACGACTGAAAACCTGCAATATTTCCCATTGTTTAAACTCCTAACAGTTCGCGGTCTTCCGCGGATAGATAATCAAATTTTCCAGAACTGCGTGAATCCATTCCGATATGAATTTGATTCATTGCCACAGGTCTAGCTTCTAAAACTTCAATCATTGCGACCTTTTGATCTAATGACTTGCCTTTAAAATCAATGCCCTCATGAGATAAAATCGCATCATAAACAGCATCAGGGCTATCAAATGCCTTGGTAGGACTACCAAATCGCTGCGTATAAGCCGACATTGCATTGTCCATTGCCATATTGCGCGAAGTGAATTTTTGCTCGAATTTAACCATTTCCTCGGCTACAGTCTTAGCAATTGCTTTGGCTACAGCATCGGAATCTTGCCCTTTTTCTTTTGCGTGGACTACGCCTTTTATAGCTTCCAACTCGTCCTCAGCTTTTTTAGCTTTTTCTTCAAGTTCAAGCTTTTCGTCCTCGGCTTTCTTTTTATCTTCTTCGTCTTTGGCACAAGCATCAGCAGCTTTTTTATCCGCCTCTTCCTGCTCTTTCTCATCCATCGCGCTAATAGCTTTTTCAGCTAAATCTTCATCTAAGCCCATTTTTGTAAATTGGCGATAAAGAGAAGGATATTTATCTTTAAATTTCAATTTATTAACTCCTGAATTAACGTTATCGTTATCTCCCACAATCGCCTTTTTGTATCGTGGGTTTTCTACATGTGCAATATGGTTAGCTTTAATATTAGTCATCTTAATATCGTAAGCCATACCATTAAAAACACCCTTTTCCAAGACTGGGTCATACCAATACCCAGCGCTTAAATACTTTTTACCGTCCTCTAGCGCATCAATTGCGCTGGGGTCGTTGAACGCAACCGTCCCTTTTATTTGTGTTCCATCTTGAACACAGTCGTAAGCAACTCCAACAATATCGCTTTTATATTGCGCAAACGTTGACGCCTCAAAGTCTCCGATGTGGCGCTCAAGAACGTGCTTGCCGCTAAAATCGTTATCAATCATTTCCTCAACTGGTCTATAAACTCGATAAATCTGTTTTTCGTTTAAGCCAAGTCTTTGCCAGTTTGGTATCTCGCCACCAAAGTAGTTAGCGACATCGCTGCCTGTAATCACCGAATTTGGACAGATAAGCGCGCCATTAGCGTCTATGTATCGCTGTGATTCGGCATCCATTCCTTTTGACTTGGCTACGTGATGTAAGGCGGCGGTGGCGTATGCGTATTTGTTTTTTATTTTTTTATTTTCGGCTTCGGTTATAGCTTTATTCCAAATGCCTTCGAGTTCTTTGATTGGTATTTGGGTTTTATCTGCTATCTCCTGAACGTAGTTTGTTGGCATCATTAATCCTTTAATCATCCAGTGGGATATACGCGTCTGAATAACACGTGCAATTTACTTTTTCGCCTGGGTAGATATATTCTTTATCAATCAGACAACCTTTGGAATTGTCATAAATCCTACCGTCGGCAGCTAAATGTGATTGACGCGGCTGCTTGTCTCCACGGCTGTGTCGCCATATTGATTTGGTAATCCCATTGCTGAGCCTTCGTTGATTATCAATCGCTCCAGTAGCTTTAAAAAGCTGATCTCTAGCTATTCGTCTAGCGCGTTTTTCTGTTTGAACTCCACGCTTTCGCAAATTAGCTTCCATCTCAGATAAATCACCACCTTTGGCGATTGAGCGCATTAAATCGCCGTGGATTTGTTGGTATTGTTTTTCAGATAAATCAGTGATTAGATTTACGTTATCAGCAATTAAAGCCTTATTAATGTTTAACGCCCCGATGTAGTTAGCATCGGGGCGTATTGTTATGGCGTGCTGGGCTAGCTCTTTTTGCATATGCCTGAAATCGTGCTTGTTGACCGAGCTAATAAATCTCTCAGCCAATGACTGACCTGTTTTTTTAAATAGAATCGTATATCGTTCAAATACTTTTTTTAATGCTAATTCAATTTGAAATACAGGGCTGGCATCAAGAGCTATATCACTCTCAAATTCGGCATAGGTGTTGCTGATTGCTTTATAAACCGCTCTATTTAATTCTTTAACTATTTTAACTAAATGCCGCTGGTATTCTAATCCAACGGCAATAGGTGGCTTAACTGACTTGAGGATTATGCCCTTAACCGATTTGGTCTTCGTCTGGTTCGTCATTGTCATTGTCCTCAAGATTTGTGATCTCAGCTTCAGTATCAAGTGAGTTCATTTCCAGCTCTTCACGATTAGCCATCATCAAACGAGATTCTTCAATTGTAATTTGCCCTCGGTCAACCATAGCACCATAAGCATTAACGTAATTACTAAAGATGATTGAACGATCTAAATCGCTTTGCTGCTCTAAACTGTTAAATCTGAATTTGATATTTGGGTCGTATTCACCAAATAACTCATATTGAATAGATTCAAAAATGCGCTCAATATGCGGCAATAGCTTGTTAGTCTGCTCAGATTTGATTAAGTCATAGAATGTTTTTAATTCGTGCTCACCGCTTGAACCAAATCCTGTAGGGCTAGTTCCAAATAGTTTAGTAGCTGGAATTTGGCAGATAATCGGAATATACTCAAGATTTTGCTGGACTAACTTATCTAGTCCATTCAGCGCCATGTTGAACTGCTCCCACTCTTCACGTTCTCTATCGAGTACCATAACGCCAAAATTATTAGCTAACTTAGTAAATAGCTCAATCCGAGTGCGTAAACTTGCTACGTCCTGATCTGATGAGCTACCTTCTAGGATTGCACTAATATCAGTTTTTAATACATTAACGTTATATCTATGAACAATCGCAGCTATATCATCACGCATTAAATCAAAAATCTTTAGGTAACTCAGCAATAATTGAATAACTGAGATACCAAAGAACTGATACACTGGCTTAAGCAAAAGCGGTGCATCATTGCTCTGGAAGTGCATCAATCTACTGATGTGCGTCATAGTGCCGTTGACAGCCCAAATTTCGGGAGCATAAAAGTATTTGCTTAATGGGTTACTAGCTTCAAAAGATGTAGGCACAACATAAAGCGGCTCTATCACTTTTAAGTAACGAATTTGCTGATTGGCTTGGTTTATAAATTCTTTTTGCAGCTTCTTGTCATCGCCAGTAATCTTGGGGTAAACCATGCAACCACCAAACAATATTGTTTTCTGGTGTGCAATACGTATCGTTTCGCGAAGTTTTAAGCTTGCAGCCTTAGCCTCCATTTTCCGCATTTTGTCTTCGGCTGATTTGTCGTTACCATCGTAATAAAGCTGCCCCCATTCTTGAGTAGCTGCATTACTAATTGTATTGATGATATTCTGGACCACGCCATTTTGAGCGACTAAAGATAAAACGCCCCAGCCAACAAAGTCGGTGACAATATCCCCAACTTGTGTATAGCCGCTGTCATTCCACAAGTTAATTGGAAGCTCACTATCCATACCATTACTATCTTTAGCAATTGATGGCTGAACAACTTTGCCTTTTTTCATTGCTTGTGGTAGCTGATATTTTGGCGCATCAATATAAATTGGATTGCCAAAATGGTCTAATATTGAGCTTTTAATTTTCATGTCATAACTTGCTTAAAATAGATGAGTTAATTTTCAACTGTCGACGGCTTGCAGATATTTCTTTACTAAGTGCATAACGCAAGCTATCAATGATGTGGTTATGTTTATCAAGAGGTTTTGCCAGAATCGTACCCTCTTTATCTTGTTCAAATTTGTAGTTATAAAACTCAAATATCGTATTGACGCAGCGCGGGTGTATAATTATCTTTTTACCCTGTAAATACTGAATACCTGATTCGACACTACCCTTGTTTTTCTCTGCACCCTCAACCCTTAATCCGAGATTGCATAGTTCCGCAATGGTGTCAGGACGAGCGCTATCGCCATGTATTAATTTACGTTGTGCATTTGGCATAACCTCACGCACTTTGGCGGGTATTCGGGTAGGTAATAATCCAACTTGATAAATTTCATTATCAATGTAAATCGTATGATCGTCAATTAGCCAGACTTGGCACATAGCAAATGGGTCTTGAGAGTATCCATAATCCTGACCGTAACGGACTTGAGTTAACTGGCTAATCTCTAGCTCTCTAATCTCAAAACATCCCTTAAATATCACAGCCTCGGATATGTCCAACACCTTGCCTAAATAAGTATGCTCATATAGTGCGTAATTAGTCTCGCGTAGCTTTAGAATTGTAGCTAATTGTTTTTTGCTTAAATATGGATTATCTGGGTAGTTAATCTCAATTGACAATACACTGCCAGATAACTCATGCTGCTTGGCAACAAAGCGTTGATAAGTTGGTGATTGAGCATCGCGAGGATTAAAAGCAATGATTAATTCGCTGCCGTCTTTTTTCTCAATGGTGGGTATTAGTATTTCCCAGCTTAGCTCTGTAATAGTCTCTGCTTCCTCAACAAAGCATATACCGATATTTGGAATACCCTTAATACCCATAATATCGCGAGCCAATCCCTTGAAAATAAACTCACTACCATTTTTACCAACAATCTTGTCATGTTTAATGGTGAAGAAGTCTAATAGGTTTTGTTCTAAGATAAATGCTCTTAACTCTGCATAAGTTGATGATTCAATAGATGATTGATATTCACGAGTGCACAAAATCAAAAGCGATGATTCCATAGCTCTAATAATCAAGTATCTGATAATTGTAGCTGTCTTAGCTGATGAGCGTCCGCCGTATAGGATTTTATAATCGTGCCGTGACTGGAACATCGGGAGTAGTTTTTTCGGGATTCTTATATCCACATCTACTCCCCGATTATGTTTATCACCACTCCATGTTCAACTGTTGCCGTGGCTGTGTTGTTGTTTTGAATATTTACTTGCGTTTGTGGTTCTCTGCCTATTCCTGCTGCACGTGCTGCGACTTTGTCAACACTTAACCCCATTGATTGAGCAATTCGACTCGCTTCCTGTTCTGACATTTCACCACTCATTGCTTTGCTAATAGTTTTTTTTAATATTATACCATGCAAATT
>JACCDT010800828.1_pt1 | contig 15965 bp, 17 predicted proteins | sample 7446291 | NCBI WGS metagenome assembly JACCDT01 (sample SAMN15323446, study PRJNA562643) | freshwater metagenome | isolation source: river surface water | place: USA:Blue River Watershed | collected 2017-08-17 | reverse complement strand
GTTTTGAAGGTTGTAGTTGGCAAAGGCCATTTGGAGTTCAGCCTTCTCTTTTGCGAACTTTTGGATTTTGGGAGTAAGCAACTTTGTCTTGATACGGGCCATTTCATACTGTTGCCGAATACGCGGGCAAAGTCGCTTTCCAGGCACACTTGCGCAAATGCGTAGTTCAACCGCAGTCGCAATAAGGGCACAAGCCTCGTGTTCAAGAGTTCGTGCTTTCTCAATGTTCAAAGCAGAACCTTCTTTCTCCAGTCTTTCCTTCTCCCTCAACAACTCAAACCGACTCATTTTAGATTGTTTTGTTTTATTAGACACAAAAAATTCATTTTTTAGGGGGCAGCGCGGGTTGTGGGACAAGGCCCGAAGGGCCTGTCCCACTCCCGCATAGCCCCCTAACCCAATTCACTTTTTAATGAGCATGTGACGGTAGGTGTCGGGCCCGCCTTCGCATGTTTGGATTATGGCGACGTCGTTCGGACAGTTCAAAAGAGTAATAGCATCATAGTAAAATTGTTTTGTGTATTCCGCATCAACAGGGCTCTCTTTTGAAAATTCTTTGTAATATACTAAAATAGAACGATTACTATGATGGTAACGAATATAGTATGCGTCACCATTGCTAAATAGGATACGGACAAAAGGATTGTCTACCAACTATCTTTAATATTTCGTATAAATATGGTAAAAACCTTAAATAGTTTCATGAGATTTTCATCTTCCTCAATTTTTGGTTTCTTCTCCCAAATAGGATTACCAATCCTATTCATAGATTCCTGATTAGTAAGTCTAAAATACATCCAAGCATCACTTAAATATTGTTTACCACGATTTTCGATAAAATCAGTTGAACCTTCATAAATTTTACTTACTACGTTTTCAACAACATAGTTCTCCATACCTTTGTTTTATTAGACACAAAAATTCATTTTTTTTTAATTCTAAAAAAATCAAATAGATTTAAAATATTCAATAGCATCGCCAAAGTCTTTGGCGACGAAGACGTTTGGTGTTGAACAGATTCGAAGAATAACCGAATCCTCTGGACAATTAATAAGCGCACGTGCACTATTATAAACATTAATTGTGTACTGTTGAGGCATTTTTGAAAAAGCCATAAAGTGACACAAGAAATACGTATTGTTAAATTGTTGTCGTTCTTCGGCTCGCAAACGACGAAGATAGAATTCATTTCCATTTGGAAATGTAGCACGAACAAAGAGTGGCATAGTTGCCCGACCAGGCGTGTTACAACGCAAAAATTTCGTGTAAATATTTACTACCTTTTCAAAATTCTCATCTTGCTCAACAACAGGAATTTCCCAATCTGGCATTCCAAATGACTGGATACACTCAGGATTAGTTGAACGAAAGTATCGCCAAACAGAATTAAGATAGTCCCAATTGTCGCACTTAATAGCAACCATAGATGTTTCGTTCACTCCACTCTTCAACACCTCCGGCATAACAACCTCAAGCAAATACTTATTGTCCTCCATTTTTTTTTATTAGAGCCGTAGGTTGACTAGGGTTTGTTTTTTAATCACAAAAAAATCAATTTTTAAAACAAATCGTTGATAGAAGAGTCCCGAAAGCGGAGAAACTTAGGTTGTTGGGGGAGACCGTCTTTGCTGATTGTGCTGTATTGGATGGTGGCTTCTTGGCCTCGGATTTTTTCGAAAAGTTTCGGGTTTTTGGTGAGGGCGGTGAAAACTTCTGCGCGTTTTTCTTCGGTCCAGTTTGGTGAAACCGAGAATTGCTTTTTTCCATTGGGACCGTCGCAAATCCAAATAACAAGTCCTTTGTTTTTTCCGGCACCTTCTTTGTATCCGGAAATTTTGTATTCGGCATCTTCACGGGGTTTTAGTTTAAGTGATTTATAAGTGCGCTCTTCTTTTACAAGTCCATATTCATATGGCGAATCTGCGTTTCTTATCATGGCACCTTCAAGATTGTTTTTAATAAAACCTTCGTAAATTTTAATTGCTTCTTCTTTTGTTTTGACAATTTTTGTTGGTACTGCAACGACAGTGGTCTGGTCTGGATGTGCTTCATTAATACTGCGAAAGATATCTGCGAGAAGTTCAGTACGTTCATCAAAACCCATCTGTTTGTCTAAATAGAATGCATCAAATACGTGAAATTCAAGTTCGATTTGTTTTCCAGTTTTGCCGACTTTTTGTCGACTACTGCCGGAGATATCTTGCAATCCAAAACCTTTTTTCCACAATTCACCATCAATATAAACACCAGGATAATCTTTAAGTGGTTCTTTCAAAATTTCGGTTACATGTTGCACATCAAATGTCTCCCGTCCACGAGAATAATTATCGATTTTTATGTTCTTTCCCTCGGGAACTGCGACAACAATAAGCCGGGTGCCATCGTATTTTGGTTGGATGTAAGCGGGAAAGTGAATATGTTTCCAATTTGTTTCTTTTTCAAGAGAGTGAAAAGCCATTGGAAAAACTCGCCATTTGTTATCGCCTTCGGCGATGAGTTCTTCAATAGTTGTTTTATCATTGCGCATTTTAACATCGGCTTTGTTTGTTACTGAACCTTTTTTAATTTTATGATTATAATCTGTCATGACTTTGCGAAGCGCCCCTGTAAAAGCCGTTGTGTAATTCTTCTTTCCAATATTAGTTCCCTCCTTCACATAAGTTGGTTTTGTAATTTTAACTGCACCGTCTTCTTGTCCTGAAATTGTATAATAAACACCCATCGCTCCATCGGGCAATTCTCCACGTTCAATAAACGAATTCTTAACTGGAATCCATGTAATACTTTCAAGCCAAGCGCCATCGGTATCATCGCGGTCAGGTTCAACTTCCTCAGCAGTCAATCCTGCCACAATTTGCCACAGACGAAATTTCCCGGCTTTGTCTCGCGAATATAACATCGGCATTTTCAAAACCTTATCCTCAACCTTCCCCAGCTTCGCAAAATCCACAATTTCCTTTGTCTTCGCGTCCATTTCTTTTTTGGGATTTAATTTTCAATATTACAATTTCAATTTTGTCTTTTTAATTAATTACTTTTTCAATTTTATTTCTTTTTACACTTTGCAATTTTATTTCTTTTTACACTTTGCAATTTTTTACACTTTTTTATTTTTTATACTTTTTTATTTCCCACCTGAAAAAAATGGAAGGAGAAAAACTTGAATTACGGTTGAGCCAATAGGCGCGCGGTTTTGGCACATTAATTTTGATATTATAAACATAATCGATTCACTTACGAATATTTAGTTTTACAATTTTCAAAAAATCGCGGGTTTTTGAATTACTTTAAACTCGTTATATTGCCAATCTCAATCGTATGGGTTTCTATTAGCAAACTAAGGTGTGCCCTATGGCGCCCGGGTCTGGCCTGTTTTTTAGTTATTAAATTTTTACTTATTTATTTTCTTCTATTAAACCTTTAAATAGTTTTCAACCGGGCGCCATAGGGCACATTTATGTTTGATTATATGAAAGTGTTCTATTTACAATTTCAATACAGTATTTTACTTTTCTTCAACAACTGGCAATATTTTGAATATGGTAAAATATGTTATTCACGATTTCAATATATAAGGTTCACAACATCAAAAATTAATGTGCCAAAACCGCGCGCCTATTGGCCCAACCGTAATTTAAGTTTTTTCTTCTTCCGATTTTTTTTTCGTGAGTGAAATCAAAAAGTGTAAAAAATATTTTCTTCTTCCTATCCTAATCGCTTCGCTCATTTTTTTTCGTGTGTAAAAATCAAAAAGTGTAAAAAATAAAAAAGAAAAGAAATTAGAGAAGTTTGTTGAATTTTTGGTTCCAGACTTGGTTTTCGAAAACGTTGTTTTGGTATTTGCGACGGGAATTTTTCGCAGCAGTGTTTGTTATGCCTGGGGCGTTTTGTTTAAGGCTAACGTATTTACCGTAAATTCGTTTTATGAATTCCTCGGCTTCAAGGCGGTTTTCACTACCCATGTTCATTTCTGACTCAATGTCTATCCATAATTCATTTAGTTCATTACTGTAATTTGTGTAAAGACCTAATAAAGTGTCCCAATGTTTTATTTTAATGAGTGCATTAAGGACAGTTATGGTTGCTGCCATGCACGCAATCGCAACATCAAAAGAGAAAATAACCCACTGACCACCAATCGGGCCAAGTGTAATACTAACAACACTCATAATAGCAATAACAGATGCGATAATCTGTGTTGCAAGATTAACATTTTGAATATAATTAAAATAGTACTCGGCATTGTCGCTGTAAACGAAACTTGTGATTTCAAGTTCTTTTTGCCACTGCGTTACAGTTGCGACATTTTCCTCATTCCAGTCATTCACAACCACGTTTCTCTTCCTCACACTTTCCATTTTTTGGTCTTTTTTGGTTTATATTTTTATAAATATTTTTTCCATCTTGCAATTTATCTGCTTCAAAACAAAAAAGCGGAATGATATAAACGAAGTAGGAATGGAAGAAAGCTGGGGAGGCGGATTGTTTGGGAATAAGGATGCTTTGAAAGAAAAGTTAGTTGCGCTTGCTTGGGCTTTTACCGGAAGTGTAATTGATAGGTTACGTGCTGGTGATATCAAAGGAGTAAAACAAATTAATATAACTGATGCTGATAAGAAAGCCTTTTTAGACCATCTTATAGATGTTGGGCAAATATCAGCAGACGCATTAGCACAACAAATGCGTGCAAAAGGATATAATGTTCCCGATGCAAATACTTTGCAGACAATGGCACAAAGTATTCCAGCTGATACTATTTTACCACAACATGAAGTACAACATGCAACAGAAGTAGCTGGCGGAAATCCAGTTTATGGTGCAATTGTAGAAGGTGTTGTGCAATTGGCAAATTCCCCTGTTGGACAAAAAATCCTAGGTGACATAAATGATTCAGCTAAAAAAATAGTTGAAGAACCAGGAGCATATTTAATGAAAATACATACAACCATTGGTCCTGAGGCCATGGCAAAATATGGTCTTAGTACATATCATCAAATGAGTGAAGCTCAAACACAACACGAATTAAAACAAATTGATGCTGATATCGAAAAAGATAAAAAAGCAATCCAAAGACTAAGGGGTCTTGGTGTGCCACATAAAAAAGCGCTGATGATGGTTCGCGAACAAAGAAAACCTAAAGGATTATTAAGCTTTTTCGGTGGAAATGAAAATGCTGAAGCTATTATGATTGCAAAAATTGTTGTTCTAGTTTTATTTGTTATTGCTTTTGCGGTTTACTTTACCTATGAATCACCTATGGCTCGTAACGCAACACTCAGTCTTGGTGGAGCATACCTCTGTCTTTTCCTATTCGAAAAATTCTATTGAGAATTTTGTTTTTTAATCCGATGCAAAAATCAAACAAGTAAAATTTTTTCTGGTATGGTAGAAGTATAACGGTAGGATTTGTAGCCGATTGTGTACATTGTATCAGAGTGACGTTTATATCCGGTTTCGAGCAAAGATTCGTTGTCTGGTATATATCCAACAACTAATTTGTTAAATGTATCATACTTCATTACTTTTGCAACGTTTTCGTATTCAGGCCTGTAGACTACATAAATGCTAAATATTCTATCGTGCAAGTCAATAACAGCGTTTGCACAGAATTTGTTTATAGAGTAATCGAATTTATGTTTTGAAAATATTGCGCAACATATTATTTCATCTATGTCATATCTGCAAACATGTTCATATTGCGGTCCGAATTCTTGGACTTTTGTAATATAACCTTGTGGCAAATAAGTAAAAGTAATAACATCACCCCCGTTCTCGACCATAGAGCGTAATTCTTCTTCACCGTCTTTATCGGCATCAAATATTACATTTGTGACTGATAATTCAGGTTTCTTTAATTTTGTTTTCGGTATTTTTTTAACTTTTGTCTTATACACATGCGACGACATCGCCGAACCGCCGGTTTTTTCCCTTTCAACAAAAACAAATGCTAAAAGAATAAGTAAAAGTAGGAAAAATAGTATAATGAGAAAACTCATTTAAAATTGAAACCTTTATATTATAATAGATTTATTTGGATGCAGATTGTGAAAATTGAACAAGATGAGGGGCATTATAAAATTATAGATTTAAAAGAACTTGAAATATCTGAAATAAAAATCGCTGATTTAACTCGTGGTTCTGCAAAAAATCAATACGGTGTGCATAATTTTAGTTCAATCGAAATCATAGATGATATTAATGACAAACCACTTGAATTCTACGCGCACTTAGGTGACAAAAAATACCGATTCGTTCCTAAAAAGTTAAAATCAGCTGCGCAGCAAGTCTTCATAACAGCGGAAATACTGGGCATTCCAGCATACCCAATTGCAATGAACAACTTTATCGAAAAACGAAAAAACAAATTCTTCGTCACCCGCAAAATGACCTACTACACTATTGTATTAGCAGGACTTGGTGTAGAAGAAGAAAAAGAAGAAGAACTTATGTATGTGCATGTGCTTATGTATGTTTTCGGAATTCCAAATAATTCAGAATTAGAGTCAACAAGTATTGGTGTTGTTCCGAAAAATTTTGGAGGGGGTGAATGCAAACTCTCACTCAAAAAACCAATCCCTGTTGAAAAAATAAAAAACATTCCCAACCTTTACAAACTGTCCCCCCAAAACTACATCAACCACTGCGAAGTAATGACTTTGATTTCCATAATGTTTTCCGTTAACTGCTGATATAATTGTTAAATTTGATATTCTTTTTTTATTAAAATAATTTCTTTTATTTTTATTTTATTAAAATTATGATAGTCGACTAGATTGTACGAAACAAAAATAAAAAGAAATTAATTGAATCAAGATTTCAATCGTAAATTTAAAACATTTATATCGCAGGTTAACCGCTTGCGCTTTGGCCCCATTAACATTAATTCACAAATCAGAAAAGTTAAATGGGGTCAAAGCGCAAGCGGTTAACCTGCGATATAAAGGTTTAATGTTATTATTGAAAATTTGATTATCACTTATTTTTAAAATTCAACACAAACAAAAAATAAGTTATACCAACCGATATTTTTATAAATTTGAATGTAATAAATAAAATTGAATGAAAAAAGAAAATGAAATTTAACAATTATATCATTAGTTAACGGAAAACAATTTTTGGCCCCTTCGGGGCTTGCGTGGTTGTTCCAAAAAATCACCGTTCGTGAGGCAAAAGATATTTTATTTTGAGAAATAAGAAGAGTTGTTTTTCGTTGGTGATGGGGACGGGTTTGTCATTTTGAAAAAGACCGTGTTGGTTAAGGAGGTATCCACGCCGTTTTGCAACGTATCTTGAAAAGATATTAAATTTAGCAGAACCAGTTGTAAATAATAATTGGTACATATAATCGTGCCGATTACATGCAAAAATATCCATTTTAACATTAAATTTATGTTTTAGCAGGCGGATAATACAGCCGAGTTTTACTGGTCCTTGTGAAAATACATGAATGACTTTTATCTTATCAGACATATTAATCTTGTTGACTAATTTTGTGACCCCAGAAACGTCAAACGGTTTGTGAACCATTACCATGTCAACATCACGTGAGTATGGTTTTTGTCTACGATAAGAACCCGCTATGTCATGTTTAGCACTCACATATTTTCGCATTTCTTCTTCAATAATTGTAATATATTTCCGTTTTATTTTCTTGCAAGGATTAAATAACAAATCGGCTTTAGTCAATACACTAAGCTTTGAAAAAATCTCAGGTGCCATTAACTCTTTCCTCACATCCTTTCCTTTTATTTTATTACTTAGCACCTCCGCCGCCACCGGTCCAATCCCATATATACTTTCTAATTCCTCCATTTTGCAAAATATATTTTGTTAAATAAATTAAAAAGAAAATTGAAAAGTAGTTAAGTTAAAACCCCATGGAGCCGGTTCGGTGTTATTGTGGAAATCCGATTAGTAATATTTATGAGGCATTTGTAAAAATGAAGAGTATTTATATTGAGGAAAATGCAGACAAAAAAACTCATATTGATTTCAATATGCTTAATCCTCAAGAAAACGCAGACATCAGCCACATTTTCGAGGCCCTAGGCCTCGAACCCCACAAATACTGTTGCAAATCCCGCCTAGTCTGCTCCGTCCAATTCCACGACCTCGAAGTCCAAAATCGACTATAATTTTTGTAATTAGCCTCCATGAGCTTGATTTGGACCGAAGGTCCAAATCTGGCGATTAGGGGCACAAATTGTTTCCCGGGCGCCATATGGCACACGATAGTTGAAATTTAGATATAATTTATATATAGTTTATATTCGTCATATTTTTTGCAATTCAAAAACAGTCTCATTCGTTGAACAATAAAAAATCGGCAATATAATTAATATTTTTTGGATATTTTTTATTCAACAATTATGTGTAAGAACCGCGCGCCACTCCCAGCTATAGTTATTCACCTATTAATTTACAAGAACAATATGTGAATAACTATAGCTGGGAGTGGCGCGCGGATGAGGCCGAAGGCCGATTAGGTTTGGCTCATGATGGTCAAGATAATGATAAATAATAGACATCTAATAGATTGCAGACTTTTTATTCTTCAAATAAATTGACTGCTTTTGACCCATAAAAAAAGACGAATAAAAAATATGTATACTAGTTATCCAATTGTTGACCGAATGTGCTCATTAACGCCCGGGAAAAAATTGAGCCCCTTCGGGGCCGACTAAATAGAAACACCAAAAGAGTTGATGTAATTTTTTGAGTAAGTGGAGAATTTTTTAACGTTGTATCGGGAGTTTATTATTTTCCACATTGCTGAAATGAAATGCGTGTCTGGGTTTTCGTAAGCATAGTATGCAAAATAGAGGAGAAAAGTTTCTGAGTAAACTTGGTATTGTAATGCTTCAAGTCCAACCGCAAAAATCTGCTCTTTAAATTCATAAGTGAAACTAGTCGACAATTTATTCTTGCGTAAAAGCAACAACCACTCTTCACTTTTGCAAACACGCAATTCTTCTTTTGCACATTTGCGAAAAACCCGACTCACATCATAAGCAACCGCCAATGTAAAAATATCAGTAAACTCAAAAATCTTCCCAACCAACCCCTTATTCATTTTTTTAGTTTTAATAATTCAATTTTTTAGTTTTTTGTTTCGCTTAAAAACAAAATTATTTACCTAGGTATGTGTTTCGATTTTCGGAACCGATGAACCAGAATAGGGGCACATCATATTTGTCCAGATTCATGCGTTTAGCTTTGGCGCCACGCAGACTAAATAAAATAGCAATTACGACAATTAGTATGAATAAAAAGCCAATCCCAGAGCCTAAACCGGCAAGAATAGCAGTTTTGGCACTAGCCTCTTTCGCATTAGCGGCCGCGATATCCGCAGCCGATGACATCTTATATTTTATTTTTTGTTTTTTATTTATTTAACAATAAAAAATTGAAAAAAAGAAAAGGAAAAGAAGGAACGGAGTAGGAACGAAGTAGGAAGAAGTGACTAGGGATGGATGTTCTTTTGTGTATTGTATATAATGGTCGAAATTATCATTGTCGTGAAGATTTAATGGGTAAAAGGGATATAATAATTAAGTTGATAATAGATGAATATATTATTTATAGAAAGTATATTAAAAATTTTGAAAACTTTTTAAATGTAGATAGACAACATTGGCCTAAATGGAATGAACATAAAAACAAGGGTCTTATATGGGTTGATGAGGTAGTCTATATTGAAATTAATAAAGACATAATTGAAGTTTATGAAAATGATAAAATTATATATGATAAAAAATTCAAAAAGTAATAACACTAGAATTTATTGAATTCATTAATCGCCGATTTTTACTCAAACACATTTGCAATAAATACAATGTCCCAAAAGACATCCATACTTATCTCGTCAATTTCTTTTGATTTTTTTTAGTTTCAAAAAACAAAAAAGATATCCAGAATTACTTAATAAGATTTTTCTAAATAAAAATTACAACAGGTCTTTGTAGTTGTCGGTTTTGGTGCCCTTTAGGCGGAGATATTCGCGGAGTTCTGAGCGGGTTTGGGAAGAGAGTGCGATTTCTGATGAGCCAGAGACGTTTGTGTTTTTTGCCTTACGCAAAACTGTGTTTGTTTCGGTTTCGTCGGTGAGTTTGTCACAGTAGTATTGAGCGACATCTTTGTGCATCGGCAAAGACCAAAGTAGTGAATTACAGAAACGGCTGCGTTTTACAAATTGCCAGTCTTCATTGCTGAATTCGTTGCTCATTTTGTCATATGATTCAATACCTTCGACACGTGCCGCAACAGCCTCGCGTGAACCACTGAAATATTTTGCAATATCATTTAGTACTTGTGCGATAATTTGCGGTTTTCCACAGCCAGTTACCTCTTCAAGTGCAACTACAAGTTGATAACTTGCAAAGTTAACAAGTTTAAAAACATTTGGCGCTGAACGAACAGCATCGGCTGAAAATTTGCCAAGAACACCTGAAAGATTCACAAGTTTATTTGATTGGGCAAATGTCTCAAGTGTTTGCATTTCTTTTTTATGGATAAGATTTGATTTAGGAGTGTCGCTAATAAGGCGCAATACACAATTATAGAATTGCATTTGTCCATCTTTTGTCGAGAGCACGGGTTTAGGCGTTTCAGTTGCGCAAAATTCCATCCACTCTTCGACACATGAGTGAATAGAATTCATATCATAGGTTTTTGAATCTTGCCAATTGTGACAAACACCAAGAACATGCTCATCTACAAGCATTGTAAGAGCGTAAAATGTAATAGCACGTGATGGTGTAAAAATAAAAGGCATTACTTCAGAAAGTGCTTTCATATCGCCGCGCAAATTGCTAAGAATACAAGCTGATGCTCGCACAAATGGATTAACAACTCCGTCGCATTCAACAAATTGTGCTGAATTTGTAGCATAGTATTGAGTGGCGGCCATTTGCACCGATTTAATAAGTTGTTTGCGTGCGCCGGCCACATTACCGCCGGCTTGCCGATTCCCACCCTGATTTTCTTGAACAACTTTTTTAGGAACGGCGCGGTCGGCATCTTCGGCATTTACATAGTCCCACATTTCGCCATTATAATTCCAAATGGCCATATTGTCGCGTTTTGCGACACCTTTGCGTGAAAAAGGAATAAACGGCGGGTCTAAGACCGGTGTTACAGTTGCGCCACCGGCGAGTTTCACATCTTTGCTGCCAATACGTGCAACTGGCAAAAGTTTGCCAAGATGAGTGCGAACGCCACCATCTGCCATAGAAGAAGGTGAAGTGTATAATTCAGTAAGAATCAAAGATGCGAGCATATCGGTTGCATCTTCAGGATTAGGGCCCTCAATAACGGCGCGGATTTTGGCACACAGTGCGGCATCAGGGCACAAGAAAGTGACGGCGCTCTTCTGCTTTGGATTCAAATCGGCTTGCATGCCTAAACTATTAAACAGCTCAAAAACATCCGGCCGATGCGCCTCCAAATACGAAATAATCTTCGGAAACTTCTGCATTTGGGTTTTTATTTTATCTTGACTTGCAAAATATTTTACATTATCTCAATCTTTTCTTTAATTCATTTTATTTTTTCTTTCTTCCCATTTTTTCTTTTTAATTTTTCTTCCCATTTTTCTTTTTTAATTTTTCTTTTTTAATTTTTCTTCTCATTTTTCTTTTTAATTTTTCTTCTCATTTTTCTTTTTAATTTTTCTTCTCATTTTTCTTTTTAATTTTTCTTTTCATTTTTCTTTTTAATTTTTCTTCTCATTTTTCTTTTTAATTTTTCTTTTCATTTTTCTTTTTAATTTTTCTTCTCATTTTTCTTTTAGGAAGTCGAAGGCCGGTTTTCCCGGGCGCCGTATGGCACGTTTAATTCAACTGTATGATAAATATTATACATATTTTCTATTCGTGCAAGTTTTCCTTTCTTCAGATAATAGCTCAATTTCTGAATACATAAAAATTAGGCAATAAATTACATGTTTATATTTTATAATTATCTTGGCTGTTATGAGCATCCCGCGCGCCTGTTTTGTTACATGCGGTTGTGTATACTTTATGTATACTAAAAAGAATGCTTTCTTATTTATAAATCTATTCAAAACTTTCGATACATCGGGTTTGAAATTTAAGTGTTTTATGATAATTTATTTTGCTCATATGATAAATATATTGGTTTGAATACTCGTAAAAACACTTAAATTTCAAACCCGATGTATCGAAAGTTATTTAAAAATAAGAAAGCATTCTTTTTTCACATATGTGAATGAAACACAACGGAATAGGCGCGCTTGGGGCTCATATAAATTTAACCGAATTATATATAATTGACATTTATTATATTGAAATTAGTTTTGGATGATTCAGAAACCTGGCTATTTTCTGACGAATGGAAAAATTATTACGAATAGAATATATGTATAAATAATATCGAAAAGTTAAATTAAACGTGCCATACGGCGCCCGGGAAACCTGCCTTCGACTTTCTAATTGAAAAATAAAAGAAAAAAGAAAAAATAAAAAATTGAAAAGGAAAAAGAAAAAATAAAAAATAAAAAATTGAAAAGGAAAAATAAAAAATAAAAAATAAAAAATTGAAAAGGAAAAAGTAAATGAGTAAAAAACAAAAAATGGAAAATAATTTTGAGAGCGAAGTTGTTCTTTTGCCGAGTAGTGCAGAAATAAAGAAACAAATTCATGACAAACAAGTTGCCTATGCAAAACGACACATTATAGATAGAATTAAGGGTTGTATCGAAAACAAAATTAATAAATGTGATATTAAACCAGAAAATATTTACAATCATGAAGAAGTAATAGAATTTATGGTAAATATTTGCAGAACAAAAGACTACACTTTTGAAAACATTAAACACACAAACACATATTACCGCATTACTCTTTACACCCCCTAATCATTTCTCTCATCCTAATCATTTCTCTCATCCTAATCGATTTGTTTTTCCTTCAAAATAAAAAATTGAAATTTCTTTTTTGTTATTTCCAAAAGAAGAAGAAAAGAAAGAAGAAAAAAAAGAGGAGCGAAGCGACTAGGGATGGAACGCATTGTGGAGTCAAAGGTGTTTACGGATGAGCAGAAGGTGCAGGTTATTAAGGCTGTTGTAGATAAGAATATTGAAGTGAATACAAATTGTAATTTTGAACAAATAGATGATTATTATTTTATTGTTGTAAATAATGTGTATTCTTATGCTATGACATTTAAGGATGGATTTCAATTTTTGAAATTGTATACTTCAAATAAAACGATTATCAAAGAGCTTACAGCTGTTGCCTATCCACTTAAAAATGCATGTTTTGATTATATTATTAATGGAAATTTTGTCGTGTACAACGAAGAAACAATTTTCCCTTATATGCGATATAATGTCAAAGATAATGCGCTCGTTTATTTCAGTACAGGTGAAAATGCAGACATTATTAAAAATATTTTCGATAAATTTCCAATGTATTTTTATGTACGATATAATCTTATTGAATCTAGTCACACGAATAAAATTGACCTGCGTTATTTAAACCTTGACGAAATTGATTGTTTTACTTTAGAAAATGACAATATCAAAATTATATACAAAAAGCCAATTGAAAAGCCTATTGAGAAGCCAAAAGATAAATATATGAAAATGGTTGATGAGAAAATTTATGACAAACAAGAGTATACACAATTTACAATCAACCGCACTAAAAAGGATATTATTAAATGTATTAAAAAGGCACAAGCCGACCTAGAAGACGAAGTAACGGTTGAAGTTTTCCATACTTATCCAGAAATTACAGAATTCATCGAATACATTTGCAAAACTAAAAACTTCACTTTAACTAAAAACCCACGGAATCAATTCACTATCACATTTCAATAATTTTTTGCATCGGATGCTTCGCATCCTCGCAGCCCTCGGGGTGTCGCACACTCGGACGCTTCGGCTTTTTAGTTTTTTTTGTTTCAATAAAATTGAAATTGGGTAATGGTTATTTCCAGAAGAAAAGAAAAGAAAATAAAAAAGAAAAATGGAACGAATTGTGGAGTCAAAGGTGTTTACGGATGAGCAGAAGGTGAGTATTATTAAGGCTGTTGTTGATAAGAGTATTGTGCTTGATTTTGTACCGGAATTTGTAAAAATTGATGATTATTATTTTATTAAGAATGAGAATACGTATCAGTATGTTATGACATTTAAAAATGGCTTTGAATGGATGAATTTGGGAGTGCCTCAAGATGAATTTATTAAACAGTTTGTTTTTAATAAAATGAATATTACAAATTCAGTTCTTTATTGCGCTGAAAAATACATTGTTGTTTATAATAAGGAAACAATTTTTCCTTATATGCGTTATGACAGTTACAATAAACTACCAATTTATTTCAGTGAAGGCAAAAACTACCGGTTTATTAAACATATGTTCAGTGCAAAACTTCGTAGCGCGACTTTGGTTAATTTTATTGAATATGTTGCGCAGAATGAAATTGAAACCGTACCACCAATCGACAATCTAGCACAAATTACTTTTAACGGTAGTGATTTCGTTTTTCGCTATACCGACAATTCTTATTCAACTATCTACAAAACTAAAATTTCTAAAAACCCTCCTCAACCAGAAAAAGATAAATTTATGATTGCGGTTGACGGATTTGCTGATAGTGAAACTCTTAAGAAAACTATTACAGTCAAAAAAATTGATATGTTTAAACAACGTGTCATTGATTACATTAGTAAAGCTATTGAAAATAATGAGAAATATATTGAAATGTATAAATCAGAGACTTACTCTACACCTGAAATCACTGAATTTTTGAAATACATCTGCGACACTAAAAAATATACAATCACAACAACTTCCGGATATTTCCGAATTGAATTTTATTGAATTTTTTTGAAACAATAAAATTGAAAAGGGGTCACTCAATATTCTAGCAGAAAAGAAAAAAGAAAATGCAATGCATTGTGGAGTCGAAGATTTTTACGGATGAGCAGAAGGTGAGTATTATTAAAGCTGTTATTGAGAAGAGTATTACTTTGTCATTTGTGCCTAGTTTTACTAAAATGAAAGATTATTATTTTATTATGAATGCCGAGGTTTATGAGTATGTTATGACATTTGTTGATGGATTTAAATACATGAAGTTTAACACAAAGAATGAAAAATTTGTAGATGCTTTTGTTGAGAATAATTATCCTATTCAAATGGGATTTACGTTGAGCATTAATACTAAAAATTATGCATATGTTTATAACACTTCAACATTCTATCCATTCTTGTATAGTGACAATGAAAAAATCATTTATTCTAAAGAAGGTGCTGCGGCTGAACATTTGTTGAATATTGCTAAAAACTTTAATTTTAGTTCAAACGTACTTGAATTTATGAAACATCTAATTGCATCAGAAATTACACTTGATACAAAATCCGAAATTGCTATAATTGGCAAAAGTAATGATGGATATGATATTACATTTAAAGGTAACACAACTAACCATTATTCAATTAAAACCGAAAAACAAATTGAAAATAAAAAAGAAAAAGAGAAAGACGAGTTTATGAAAATGGCTGATGATGAACTTCCTATGAGTGCCGATGCTAAAGTTAAAACAGAACGGTCACTTATCGATGAAAATAAAAAACGTGTTATCTCAACTATTAAGAATGCATTGAAAACTTATAATAATACTGCTTTGTTTCTATCTAACTTTATTAATAATGAAGAAGTCTTTGAATTTATTAAATACATCTGCAAAACAAAAAACTATACTTATAAAATTGATTGTAATAAAACTCTTACAATTACTCTATTCTAATTTTTGTTATTTCTTTTTTTTGAAATTATTTTTAGTTTAAAAAATTGAAATTAGTTTATAGTAAAAGACAAAGATGCAACGTGTTGTAAATTCAGATGTTTTTACGGATGAGCAGAAGGTGTTGATTATTGAGGCTATAAATAAAAAACAAATTGTTATTGATTTTGAACCAACATTTGAGCAACGT
>JACCDT010850928.1_pt1 | contig 15982 bp, 15 predicted proteins | sample 7446291 | NCBI WGS metagenome assembly JACCDT01 (sample SAMN15323446, study PRJNA562643) | freshwater metagenome | isolation source: river surface water | place: USA:Blue River Watershed | collected 2017-08-17 | reverse complement strand
TGAAGAGCAACGAGTTGATCGGATAGGTACTGCCGGTAGTTGCCCACCTGGACAGACGGGTGAAGAACATCGCGCTCACGCTGCCCGACGAAAGTAACGACCTTGTCGCCATCGCCTGGTTCTGTCTTCTCCCACTGCTTAAGTTCCACGATGACGGCCTCCTTCTTTTTATCTACCGATAGACCGGTGATCAAAAAATCGAGGCGCTTGGATGAGCCAGGAAGCTGATATTCGATGCCGACTCCGTGATTCTTAAGCCCCGATTCGCTTACGACCAAAGCCATAGCACGTAGAGAGTTCTGCCAAGAACGGCGCTCCGGCTCAGAAGGGCCATATCCCATCTGGCGCTTGAACGAGGAAACGAGCCTGTCGACGATTGCATTCTTTGTCGTCTCGCTCACGAACTCCTTGGATGTTCCTTGATAAAGCAGCATCCCGAAATACTCTTATCACCAATATAAACCGCAAACTATTTAAGAAATCTATGTCTGACATCAGCGCTCTCCAAAAAGAAGCCCTTGCCTTCCGTGATGCCAGAGACTGGGCCCAGTTTCATAACGCCAAGGACCTGGCAGCCGGATTAAGTATCGAGGCGAGTGAGCTGCTCGAATGCTTCCTCTGGAAGGACGCCAAGTCGGCCGATCCAGCAAAAATCCGTGAAGAGCTGTCAGACGTTCTAGTCTTTGCCTTGCTCCTAGCCCACGAGGCAAAAATCGATATTCCTTCTGCTGTTCGCGAAAAGCTGGCCAAGAACGCGATCAAGTACCCCGTCGACAAGGCTAAAGGTCGCGCCGATAAGTACGACCAGCTTTAATCAGACCCTCGGACCGTATTTGTTAAAGACCAGACCCCCGGCCGCGAAGTACCGGCGGACGGACTTGCCTATATAGTGGGAGCGTACCGCCTGATCGGCCGGCTCCCCCTCGAATTCACAGGTCCCCTTGAAATCATCCGGGGTTAGATCCGTGCGCGTCGGGTAATGGGACGGGTCTGAGGGCTGCCAGTGGTAGGTCCGGAAGACCTCAACGACCAGACCTTGATAGACCACGATGGCATAGTCGTACTTCGAGGCGTAAGTCGGGTTGAAGTTCCAAACACCTCGGGCGGCCTCGTAGAGCTCCTGCGCAGACATCCCCTTCCGGTAGGTCTGGGCGATCTTGAGGAAGATCACCTTGTGGATGACCTCGGCCTCTTCCGGCATGTATCGGGCGGCGAGCTCCGCGAGACTGGTGCGCCCGAACTTCTCGACGCCATGCCCCGGAGCGATGTTGGTGAGATTACCCAGGCCGAAAGCATCGATGACCGCGGACTCTACCAGGAATGCCTCGGCCTCGTTCTCAAGACCGTGGCGGAGGATATCAATCTGCGGAGTCAGGCCAGCGCCCTCGATTTCGGCGATTTTCGAAGCCTTGGCCAAACCGTCGTCTGAGGCCGAATGATCGAGACAACGTCCGCCCTTCCCCTTCCCTACATAGAAGACCTTCCCGTCACGCGGGTCCATGAGGAGGTAAACATAATAGGCCAAACTATCGGAGAGAGGCCCGGAGATGGATTTAGGCTGAGGGAAGGAGGTCATTAAATGGCGCTTTAATTCTCGAGAGTATGAGCGGTGCCGTGAGTCAGCACCAGTAAACAAAGGGGGCCACTGCGTGGCCCCCTGGAGTCTCGGAATCCGGTCTTCGCTTACTTTCCGCGAGGGCCATTACCGCGACCGCCGCCGGAGGGATTTCCGGTGGTGCTCGGGTAATTGCCGCCGTTGCCTTGGTTGGACATGTGTTACTCCTTTCTATGGTTTGGGGTTAATGGGTTGTTACACACCACGGCCGTGACGGCCGAAGCGGGCAAGGATTAGCTTCCGGGCATCCGGATCCCAATCGAAGTAGATGGACATGCAGGCGCGAGGATTGAGGCCGGCGCCCAAGGTGACATGGAGCGGGAAGAGGCGGGTCACGCCCTTGTAGGTCGCACTGTAATCGGAAGCATATCGGATCTTGGCGTTCTCGCCCAGATCACCCCGGAAGTGGCCGAGCCCTGCCTGAGTCGCCAGGAAGTCATCGAGCTTGTGGTCGTTGGCTGGATCAGCCTTGAGCTTGGCGAAGGCGATGAGGCCAGCGAGGTAGCGATCCAAGGTCCCGTCGTGCTCAAACTCACAGGTTGCCGCCTGCTCGATGGCCTCAGGCAGGACTACGATGTGCTCGGCAAACTCGGACTTAGCCATGTGCGCGACGAGAACATCCTTGGCCGGAACGAAGTCCTTGTGAGCCTTGTTCGGCGAAGAAAGGGCTTCGTGGACCGGCTTGAGGAATCCCTTCCCGACCAGCCGACGGCAGATCTTCATCGCATCACCGTGGCGCTTGGAGGGTGCGCGCACGGTGAGATGCTGCGACGATGCCAAGTGGAAACTGATCGTGCTCTGATCGGCGAGGAACGTGATGACCGCGGCAGATGACTCCAAGGTCGTGCCGACCATCTGGAAGGAATCCTTGGCGATACGCTTGATGTTCTCCAGGAGACTGCGTCCCGGGAGTTCGTAGCGATAGTTAAGACTGAGTGGGTAGGTGCTCATGTGCGGTGAACGAACGCCAGTTTCCCCTACGAGTTTCAACGCGCAAGGGGATCACGCCATGTGAGCCGCAAGCCCACAGGGGAAGGCTTGTCGCACGATTCTTGGAAAAAGTCCAAAGCACTGCCAAATAAGGGCCAACCCCTGTCGCACAAATCAGCCCAAGGGCCTGTGGTTGATAACTACGCTCCCATTTTGTAATCAGTCGAAGCCCTGCTGCGTCATCGAAGTGACACAGCCTAACCAGAGCAATCTGACTTCGAAGCGGTTTCGATAGTTAGGTTACAAGCTCCCCTGCACGTCTTATACCTCAAGCATTTGAACTAGTATCCTCACGCGCTGACTTGATCTCGGCGGCCGTTCGAGCCAACCAAGGCGAGATAAACCACAACGCCGAGGCCAGTAAGGCGACGGCGGCGGCTTCATAGTTGAAGAACGCACCTAACTCCTGCGCCTCCTTGCCCATAGATAAGCCAAGCATCTTGGCCATGTTCACCCCCAAGCCTGCCCCGAGGAACCAAATCGCCATGGTGAGCGACTTGTCGTCCTCTGTTGAGACATCGTGCATGAGCGACAAGGCCAACGGAATGATAAGCGCCTCTGCAGCCGCCTTGAAGACGTAGGATGTTATAATCACCCATGCGGAAATCTTTGCGCCACCTGAGGCCGATAAGGCGAATCCTATAACACCCAAGGCTATTGCGATACAACTGGCACCGATAGTGAACACGTTGCCGTAATTCAGGACATCAGCTCTCTTTCCCGGGATCCTGCTAATCATGAAGGCGAAAAGGATGATGAACCCCGAGAATATGCCGGGGAAAAACTCGACCGGGAACGTCCAGCCAAAAACCGCCGGCTCCACGTGCCCTTTGATCACCAGAGTAAGGCCGGAAACCATCTGCCCTACGACGGCGGAAATCGAAGTAGAAATGGCGAGCATCACCATCCAAACAGCATGTTTTTTCCTGTCTGCCCGCATCGCAAGGAGCAAGGCTGACACTGGAATCAAGGCGTAGAGCGCCCACATCAATCCTGGCCTGTCGGTTCCCCATACTAGCAACCATAACAAACCGACGGAGCCCATGAATGCACCGGCAACTCGCCAGAAGCCTGTCGAGCCGGGGGGCTTGGCTCGCTTGTTATTACGCCAGAAACCGATGAAAAGACAAAGGGCGACTGTCATGCCTAAGGCCGCAGCTCCGAAGGCGACATGCCAACCAGCAGCAGGGGTGACGAAAGGGGAAGTCCTAAGATAACCTAGCACAAGCGGCCCAAGCAGTCCGCCAATACTTATGCTCATGTAGAAAAGAGACATACCTGCCTTTTTCATCGGCGTCAGATCGCCGCGGTAAAGATCGCCCACGAGGCCGTTAAGAGATGGCTTCAAGAAGCTCGTGCCAATCGCGACAAAGGAAAGTCCAGCAATGAAGGTGAAACCTAGCGGGACCGCCAGCGTGGCATGCCCGATCACGATCATAACCGCGCCCAAGAATACTGAAGTGGCGGCCCCTATCCAACGGTCTGCCAGCATACTACAAGGGATGGCCAGCAGATAGATACCCGAACCGTAAGCCGCTTTTACCAGCAGGGCCTTGTCCGTGGACCACCCTAGCCCGCCTTCGTCTAGGCTAGATGTCATGAAAAGCACCAATAGGGCAGCTAAGCCGAAATAAGAAAATCGCTCCCATAGCTCGATGAAGAATAGCCGACGTAGTTCTGCGGGATGACCTTTGAACGTATGCATGTGGCGGGGCGGCGGTTCGTTAGCCTATTAAACTTTACAATAAGTCCGCAAGCATTGCCATTAAGTCATGAGATACCTCGTCACTGGGTGCGCAGGATTCATCGCCTCTCGGGTTTGTGGAATGCTTTTGGAGCAGGGCGACGAGGTGGTCGGCCTAGACTCCCTGAACGACGCCTATGACGTCCGGCTGAAGCACTGGAGGCTAGCTCATCTGCTGGGCCAGCGCCTGGAAGCATCGAGCGATTACCGGCTTAAGCTGGATTCCAGGTTTCCGCTAAAGTCAGAGGACGGCAAGTTTGCCTTCATCAAAGGCGACACCAGCAATAAGGACGACGTTCGCCGGGCTTTCGGCAGCGGCAAGTTCGACGCTGTGCTTAATCTGGCGGCGAGAGCCGGCGTGCCGGCGTCTTTTGACGATCCCGTCGGCTTTCATCGCTCAAACACGGAAGGCGTAGCCAACATCCTGGAAGCCATGGCCAAACATGGCGTCAAAATCCACGTGCTTGCCTCCACTTCTTCTGTTTACGCGCCTGCTCCCAGAGTAGAGGCGCAAAGGTCCAAGGAAACCGACTGCACTGACTATCCACGTTCGCCTTACGCAGCCTCAAAGAAGGCGGCGGAATTGCTATGCCATAGCTATGCCATCCGCCGGGATAACCCGATTCATACTACGGTTGTGCGATACTTCACGGTGTATGGTCCCGCGGGAAGGCCTGACATGAGCATCTTCAGATTCATTGAGTCCGGCATGCGCGGAACGGAGATCGAAGTGACTGGTGACGGAAAGCAGAGTCGCGATTTCACCTATGTGGATGACGTCGCGCGGGGCACGATTTCGGCATCAAAAGGATGCCACGGGTTCCGAATCATCAATCTAGGTGGAGGTCAGACGCCTACCAGCATCAACGATGTCATCCGTCTCATTGAAGCGAGATCCAAGAAAAAGCTTAAAAGTACCAAGGCGGCCCCTGCCCTCGGCGACATGGTCACATCCATGGCGGATGTGTCGCGGGCAAAGGCCGTCCTAGACTGGGAGCCCCAGGTCAGCCTTGCGGAAGGCATTCGTCGCACGGTGGCTTGGCATAAGCAAAACCGCGGCTTCGCCTCGACGATCAACCTTCCAGGACAATCGCCCATATTGGGCAAGGAGACCGTCGGAGTCATAGGTCTAGGTTATGTCGGCCTGCCCTTGGCGCATAGCCTGTCGAAGCACTTCAAGGTCGTGGGCTACGATCGCAATGAAAGCAGGGTCAAGGAGCTGATGCGCGGCAAGGATCGGACCAACGAAATCGCCCCAACACAACTCCGTGCGGCTTTGGCGGGCAACCTAACGGTCACCGAAAAGCCGTCGGAGCTTCGCAAGTGTACCATGATCATCATCACCGTTCCCACTCCGGTCGATGAATCGAAGCTGCCCGACCTAGGCCCGGTCAAGTCCGCAGCCGAAACCATCGGCAATGAGCTCAAGCATATGCCCAAGGGTGCCGTCGTCGTCTATGAGTCGACCGTTTATCCGGGATGCACGGAGGAAGACTGCGTACCAGTCATCGAGCGGGCGAGCGGACTTAAGTGCGGAAAAGGCTTTCATATCGGTTACTCTCCCGAACGAATTAACCCGGGAGACAAGGAGCACACTCTTGATAAGATCGCCAAGGTGATTGCGGGCGATTCCCCACAAACGACGGCCCGGATGACCGCAGTCTACTCAAGGATATCGAGGAGCATTCATGTCGCCGAGTCGATCAAGGTCGCCGAAGCCGCAAAGGTCATCGAAAACACCCAGCGCGACCTCAACATCGCCTTGGTCAACGAGCTCGTGGTAATCTTCGAGCGTCTGGGCATAAAGACTTCCGACGTCCTCCGGGCGGCAGAGACGAAATGGAATTTCCTAAAGTTCAAACCCGGGCTCGTAGGCGGACATTGCATAGGGGTTGACCCATACTACCTCACCAACCGCGCCCAGCGGGCCGGCTATCATCCCGAAATCATCCTTGCTGGCCGTAGGCTCAACGATGGAATGCCTAAATTATTCGCCGACTACTTCGTCAAGCGATGCATTAACTGGGGCCATTCTTTGGCAAAACAGCGCGTCTTAGTGCTCGGACTTACTTTCAAGGAGAACATCCCGGACTTCCGTAACTCAAAATCTGTTGACCTCGTCCGTGAACTCCAAACCTACGGCCTAAAAGTAGATACTTTTGATCCGCACGTAGACGCAGCCGCATTCACGTCCGATCCTGAGTGTCATGATGTGACGGTATTGCAAACCGCACCAAAACAGCTGACTAGCTATGTGGCAATCGTCCTAGCCGTCGGCCACCACGAGTTCCTGAAAGAAGCATGGGTGAACAAGGTGTCCGCCGCTAAAAAAGCTGGGGCAAAGGTCTTCGACCTCAAGAACGCCTGGGAAGCCAACGAGGACCTGGCGGATTGGGCCCCTTAGGCTTTCCGCAGGAATTGCTTCAGCTGTTTCGCTAGATCACGCTTGTTCGTGATGCGGACGACTTTATCTTTTCTACGTTCGTCCAAACGCACTCCAGCCACCTTGCCGGCCCATCCGTCTCCGGCAAAAGCCATAATTGGACGACACTTACTCCATGCCATAGCCATTTCTGAAAGCGTCCCGGTACCCCCGCCGATTGCCAGGATGATCTGTCCGTGAGCCATGATATAGTTTCTGGCGTGCCCTAAGCCCGTATATATGACGATATCCGCGATACACTCGTCTCCTTCTGAGGATTCCTTAGGGCTGATAGCGATGGTATCGCCTGACTGATAGTTCTTAGCGCGCTTGGCCCCGATGAAGGCCGCCTCCATGACTCCCTTCTCGCCGCCGGTCATGACCCTGAACCCGAGCTCGACGGCAAGTTGCCCTGCAATCTCAGCTTGCTTGCGATGGGCGGGCTTACAAAGCGACTTGTTCGGGCCGATGATAGTAAGAATCGGTTTTTTCATGCTTTCTTCTCCCAGATAGGCCGCAGGTAATCAACGCCGTCCTGTGAGAAGATCCTCGGAATCTTCAAGTCCGTGGCCTTTGCAGGGCGAACCTCTTTCTTGGCAGTGAATGCATAATTCACCCCCGCATTCGATACTGCCTGAACCACCTGTCCAGGACGCTCTTCCCTGTCGTCCTTGCCATTAGGGTAGGCAAGCCAGACTCCGTGAGGCTGTGCTGGACGAACTCGCGCAACCCACTCGAGTATCACCGCCAGTTCGGCGCGGAGCTCATCAGCACCTAGTGAACCGAACTCATGATGGTATAGGCCATGGGCTCCGAGATAGACCGAGGCCGGCAATAGCTTTAACTGCGTTTCCGTGAGGTGACACGGAGCCGGCGGTGACGGCTCGCCTCCAACCTGTGAAGCTAAATCAGAAATCAATCTGGCCTGCTCGTTCGGACCTAGCCTCAACATGGCGGACTTATGATGACCGCTGACCCAACTCTTTCTTTCCTCTGGTGAAAGACGACGTGGGCCACGGTAGTCGGCAGCCAGTAGAGCATAGACTTGATCGCGGGGCGGAACATATCCGGTCATGACCGGCGCCTTGGTGGGGAATAGGACACAGGGCAACCCGCGAGCCGATAGCTCCGGCATTATAATGGTAAAAAAATCAGCATAGCCATCGTCGAACGTCAGCAGGACAGACGACTTTGCATGCCCTTCGCAATTACGGGCGCGAAGGAAGCCCGCCGCATCGACGATCTGACATCGGTCTTGCAGGATGTCCAACTGACGGCGGAAGTCGGCCAAACTATGCAGCATGCCTCGCTCATGATGATACGCATCAACCGTTCCCAAATCATCTGAGACCTCTGGCAGCACCCGATGATAACAAATGACATGAATACTCATGACCGTGGCGGGACATGCAGCCGTAGCTTCTTAAGAAAACTCGCCACATCGGCCTTGGGATATCGGACCATCGGGTTAGAGGTGGACAAGATCTTCTGCCCGTGATGCCTGCCCTTGTCATCATGTAGGTCGAAACCTCTTCGCAACGCCTTCTGAAGCTTAACCGCGAAATCCAGCGATTGCCGTAGCGCCTGACGATCCTCGGTTGAGTTCATGAAGCCTTCGCAAAGGCGCAATTCTTGCTCCAAGATTCTTGCCAGGCCGCGCACACGATAGAACGACGAGATGATCGAACGGCTTCTTAGTTTACGCGCATCCGATACCGCCCTGAAGAAGCGGTCCACGTCGGACTGCTTGAAATCGCATTCTTCGCAAGCATGCCTGCCTGCCTTGGTATCCAACCTAGCCAATTGCCGGTCATCTAGGACGGATTTAAGCGCGGTGTAGATCGCGAAACCCTCGGTATCGGGCACGTATTTACGGGGGTTGAGCAAATCTTTCGGGCTTTTGTTTCCTTCGTCCTCTCGTCGCTGGCGGACAGGCAACGCACAAGCCGTGACTTCCTTGCCGTGTAAATACCTGCAGATGACGGCAGAAACCATGTCTGCGCGGCGTGGCGTCAGAGACTTCCGGCCATACTTAAGGCCCTTAAGCGTAACGGTGGGATACTTATCAGCGTCGGCGCCGACGGGAAGCAAAGTGTTGCCTCCCCTGAGGACAGAAGGCGAATGCGAAATCTTAGCCCTGCTGGTCTTCGTGGGAAAGCCGTCCTCCTTCATTTCAGCCGGATCCACCGCGAAGTGGCGGTCCGCAAAAATCGGCCTAAAAACCTGTTTGCCTTTGGCCAGCTTGGGCAACTCGTGGATCACCTTCCTCAGTACGTCGCCATTGGTGAGCTTAGAGCGACGGAATTCGCCATTATCCCATGGGAAGTAGTCGAAGGGAAATTCCAAATGAATAAGGTCTCTGCTCGAGACATCGTAATAATAATCGCGAATCTCCCGGCCTGGAGAGAACCACTTCTCGAGCACGCGCTGGAAGTCGCGGTAAAAATACTTCCCTTCCGCATCGGCCAGCCTCAGCCGGCGCAAGGAGGTGACTGCGTCGAGCAACTGCAGCCTGAAGGTCATTGTCCCTGGGATCGGCGGTGCGTCCGTGACCTGTCCGAGAATCATGGCGACCTTCGGTACTGCCTCTGACTTCAAATTCGTGAGCAGGGTGGCAAGCTGGCCAAGGAACCAGTCCCGGCTTTCCCCGTCGTCCCAGCACATAGCACGGTTGACGAGCGACAGGTCTTCGTCGAGGAACCAGGCCAATGCGGACTTCAAGCCGGGAGAGCGTCGGATGTAAGCCGCAACGTGACGTTGAACCGCGCTGCGCGCGACTGCGATTGACGCCTTATAGCCCTTGGCCGTGGCGTCAGCTGAATGAAACTTGGCGCGGAAGGTCTCAACTACGAATTTAGGGCCACGACGCGGAAGGTCGAGGAACCATTCCTTGGGCTTTTCGGTGCCATCAGCGTTGTCGAGTATGCAGACGTGGACTGAGCCAACCTGGCCTGAGAGCCATTCCAACTCCTTGAGCAGATCGACCAAGCCGCATTTCTCGGCTTCTTGGTTGCTACGACTGATAATTCCTACGACCAAATGCGCAGAGTTTAGGGTTTTCCGTGCCGCCGAATCCAACGGTTGAATGCGTATTTTCCTGAAAGTGGCAGGCTTCAAATCGTATCCAATACCCCATCGCTTTGTACTCGTACGACGGTCACGTTTTCTAATTCGTCCTTTTATCGCCCCAAAAAGCGATCGTTCAACGGGGTCCTCAAGGCGATGCTTTGCGAGCAGACAAAAAGCCCGGCTTCCCCTGCGCATGTCCAAGATAACCGATGAAGTAAGCTCACGGCGACGGTCGATCACGACGCCATCGGTACGTTCATGCGTCCGATATCCAGAAGGAGGGGCGATGAGGGTCGTCTTGCCGGTCGCCGTCCAGCTCAGTGCGGGAAGCTCTGAAATCCGGAGCAGCATCTCATATGTCTGCATGCCACGGAGCGCCTCGTTGAACATCCCAGCCTCCATTAATATGTCCAACCTGACGGCAACAGCACCCATCAAGCAGCTGGCCAGATCCAAATCCAGGCTGAACAGCCGTGCAAGGTGCCCCTGCGGAGTGGACCTACGAAGCATCCCGATCGGCTTGCTCCGACCCTTTACTTGAATATCAGTAAGGACAACCGCCTCCGCACAACCCTTGGTCGCTTTTTCGAGGACTTCAAAATGAGCCGGAACGAGCTCGTCCTCCTCACGCAAGAACGTCACGTAGCACTTCTCCTCGTCGGCGTACTCCATGAGCTTGAGAATGGCCGTATTTAAAGAGCCGCATAATCCCTGGGTGCGCTCGTTTCGAAGCACTTGGACATGACAATCTTCCAACCGGAGATCCAGCACGCGTTCCTTGACGTCGTCAAAGCCCGCCTCGGAGTCATCATCGATGACGATGAGCTTGTCCGGCTTCCTCTTCTGTTTAGCTATCGATCTGAACGCCCGCTCAGCCATGTCCCTTACGTTGCGCTTCGCATAAACGACGAGCGCAAGCATGGGTTTTTTTCGGAGAGAGCCCCTCATCTAATGATCAGCCTGACCTCGTTGGTCCATTTTCGCGGCAACCAGGTGTCAGAGGGAAGAACATGGCCGGCGGCGGTCCGGACGACTTCCTGACGGTAGAGGACTTCGGCTTTCTTGCCCTTGGCCTTTAAAAGATATTTCACGACCTCATCGGGGCTATCGAAATCGACGGACTCCTCGGGACCATGATCATTATAGGGGACGGTGAATACCCAAACCGCGCCCGACCGAGACACCCTAGCCATCTCGGACAAGGCTTTTCGCGGATCAAGCGAATGATCAAGGGTATGGTGAGAGTAGACGATGTCGAAGGACGAGGAGGCGAAGGGGAGCTTGTGCATGTCGGCTCGCAGAACGTCGGCTCCACGCGGATATAGGTCTATTCCCACCACCTTTGCGGCGCTGAACCCCATCTCCTTCATCGCGAGCATCTCGATGCCGTAACGTGCACCGATGCAAAGCACGTCGCAGCCGGCCTTATAGTCCTGCCACAACACCTTGTCTCTGCCAGGCTGCGGATTATCCACCAGCAGATCCAACTGCTCGAGCATATCGACGTGCTTAGAGAACATCTTGAGCTCATAAAGACGCCCTGACCTTACCTGCTTTTTCTGGCCCTCTAAGTATGCGAGCGGCTTATTTTTCTTCATCAGTTGCTTCATGGCGTCGGCTTTGTCGGAAGGATGATAATGATGGAATGCTTGGCAAGGTCATCGCCCAGCTGTTGTTGAGCAAAAGCGGAGAGCGGCATCCTGAAGATCCTTTCATCCGGCCAAGACACCTTATAGCCTACTATGACCTCAGAGTCTGGAGGATATAAGTCCGACAGGAACGCAGGTAGCGATGCGCGTTCGGCATACGACTGAAAAAGGACCAAGGCAGGCCTTTTCTTGCACGCCTCTCCTAAGGCCGTCCAATCCAGCTCCTTATCTGCCGACACGGTGAGCATGCGCTCCAGGCTTAGCACCAGGATCGCCTGAGAAGTTCCTAGCTCCGTCATGTCGACTCCCGCTGCCGCGCAAAGCGCCATCCAACTGCTGACGCCCGGGATAACCTCGAACTCAGCCCTGCGAGATCGCAACCATTCGACATACTGACCAACCGTTCTTTCCCGCCCATCCTGACCGGAGTAAAGGCAAGGATCGCCCGGAACTAAGATCGCAAGATCGCGTCCGGCATTAAGTGCGGACTCCAATCTCCCGTTAACCTCCGTGATAGTCAGTCTGCCGGCGGCAAGGTTTCTCCCCGCAAACAAGCCCTTGATTCCGGGGCCAATCATCTCGCCCACGTATATGGCTTCACCTACGGAGCAGATAACCTCACTAGCCCTGCTGGTAAGGTATTTTGGCGATCCGCCGGGTCCGATACCGATTATATAAATCATGCGAGTTCGATTACCAAGCGGATCCCCAGGAAGCGATCCCGCAGGGTCGGCTTAAGGCCGAAACGATGAGAAGAGCGGCATGTTTCGGCCTTGTTCATGGAGCTCCCTCCGCGGATGACCCTCTCGACGATCGTCGGATCGTCGCAAAGCGGATCATCCACCGGGCTTCTCTCATAATAAGTGGTGGAATACCTGTCTTGGCACCATTCCCACACGTTGCCGACGATGTCATAAAGCCCCCATTGGTTGGGGCGGAAACCTTTCACGTCCTTCGGCTCTAAGCCCGAGTTTACGCAGCACCAAGCGTTATCGGTGGCATCAGATGTTTGGCTTCCGAAGTTATATACCGTCGTGGTACCTGCGCGGCATGCGTACTCCCATTCGGCCTCCGTGGGCAGGCGCACTCTCATTGCTAGCTCCTTGCTAATCGCCTCGCAGATAAGCTGGGCGTCATCCCAGCTGAGCCCGGCCGCGGGCAGTAATGCGTTGGCTGAATCTCGCCAGTAACGGTGCGTAGACTCATCCCAGGACCGTGTCGGCGGATGCTCGATGGCGTCTCCCAGCGCATAAGCCATCTCGGGGTCATCGTAGACCTTAAATCGGAATTTCTCGTCTGAAAGCACCCCGGGATGCCGGTCGAGAAAGCGTGCGGCCTGAGCGCAGGTCAGGGGAGTCGTAAGCAAGGCGATCCGCTTGGTTATCCTTACCTTATGTACATGTCTGGCGTGCGTGTGCTCTTTGCGAGCATCGCCGTTCAGTGAGAGATACGCCGTGTCGTTTCCCATCATGAATTCGCCGCGAGGGATTTCGACGAAGTTTCCGTAATGGGTTTCCATGGCAGCAACCTAATCTCCGGCATTTGCCGTTCAAGCCCATTACATTGACTTCTATTACCTGCATACTTTCTTAGCGAGATGCCCCTCACCTTATCCCTGCACACGGGTCACGACGCGAATATGACCATAGCCAACCCGGCAACCGGCGAGGTTATGTGCTATGTGGAGTTCGAGAAAGTCGCGAACCAAAGGTACTTCAAGTTCAGGAAGGAGTCCGAACGCTTCTCGGCGGAGTTTAAACTGCTGGCGTGGCCTTTCATCGAGCGGCATCTGTCCCAGATCAACCGTGTCAATCTTTGCTGGGTTAGGCCCGAACAGGCCGAGGTCGTCCGAGAGTTGCTGCCGCGCGCCAAGGTGGACTCCAGCAAGACTCACCACCTACTTCATGCCTACTCTGTCTACGCTTTCAGTAAGCCCAGGGCCGGAGATGTCATCGTCAGCTATGACGGAGGCGGAGATCTGGATGACTATTTCTGGATCTATCGTTTTGACGGCAAGACCATCAAAGTTGTCTCCGAATCCAAACAGAACCTCGGCGTGCCTTATAGATACCTGGGGTTGGTCGCTCCTGAAATCAAATCGAGCCCAACCTTCGCCCCGGAGACCAACCAGCACTTGGCAGGCAAGGTGATGGGACTCGCTCCGCGCGGCAAAGTCGTCGCTCGTTTTCTCGAACCTCTGAGGCAGTACTATCGTTATTTCACCAGAACACGGGATGCTGGGCAAATTGAGTCGGCAATCAGGAAACTTATCAAAGACTGCAAATTGAAGCCGCTGGGTGCCAAGGCACCCACAGGTTCACTCCCCGATATTGCCCTAGGCCGCAAGGATTCGGAGAACCTACTCCGCACTTCCCAGGAGGTTTTCGAGCAAGAGTTCCTACGACACGCCAAGGCTACCCTCATGGCAAAATCGTGCCGACGGATCCTTCTCACTGGCGGTTGCGCGCTGAACGTAAAACTTAATAGCCTTATCTTTGACCTGACTGGAAAAGAAGTCGTAGTCCTGCCGGTGCCAGGCGACTGCGGCATCAGTCTGGGCTCAGCGGTCAAGGACGCCGGCTTGTCGCGATTCAAAACGTTCGATGACGCATTCATCGGACCAGAGGCGACTGGAAGCCTGCTCAAACATCTGCGCACTAGGTCTGGGCGTGCCGTAACCGCACGCGATGTCGCAGAACTACTCCACAAAGGAAAGCTGGTGGGGACAGTGATAGGCAAAATCGAGGCGGGCCCCAGGGCCCTCGGCAATCGCTCACTGCTGGCCAATCCTTGCAAGAAAGGCATGAAAGACCTGCTAAACAGGGTCAAGGCAAGGGAGCCTTTCCGGCCTGTCGCGCCGCTAGTAACCGAAGAAACGCAGTCGGCTTATTTCGAGGCGTGCCCGCAGACAAAGTATATGAGCTTTTCTCCGAGGATAAAAAAAGAGCATGCAAAGAAGCTTGGCGAGGTGGTCCATTACGACGGAACGTGCAGAATTCAGACCGTCACTAAGAACGAGACTTTCCTTCACTCGCTTCTGGTCGAAGTGGGCAAGTTCACTGGTTACGAAGTTCTCATCAATACGTCGTTCAACACAAAGGGAAGGCCGATTATCAACGATATCGACGAGGCGTTTGAGCTTCTCGACGGAAGCGAAATCGACTACCTATACGTTGACGGATTCTTGTTCGGAAGAATGGTGACGTGAATTGATGCCGCGCTAAATTCATGCTCCCACTGCTCGCCTTTCCGACCCAACTCGTCTGGGATAAATTTCGGCCGGTCCGGGGATTCTCGTTAGCCAATAAAAGTGCTTCCGGGGCCTTCAGCAGGTTGTATAGAAATCCCCAAGCCCGAGACTGGGATGAGGAATCTTTAGATTACGATGTTATCGCATCCCTGGCTTAAGGCGGAGTGGGCGAAGCCGGCGGTGAACCAGAGCCACCAGGCGAAGGTCAAGAGGGCCAGAAAGTAATGATACCAGGCCATGCTCTCGCTGAGCACCCATCAGCGCAATTTAGAAGATATTCGGTTCAGAATCCAAAGCTGCGACCTAAATGCGCATTGGGCCTGCGCTATCGGGCGCTCGCTGCGACCCACATCGTCAGGACTATCAGCAAGAGGCCGGCGATGGGCACCCAGAGCGGCAGGGGTGCTTTCATCATCTTCCCTGTGATCAGATAATTGATGCCGAAGATGCTCAGCATACCCACGGTCGGAATAATCACGACCCACCCGAGGAGCATGATCGTCATGGCGGCAGCCGCCAAGCAGAGACAGGCCAGCACGATTCTCACCCCCAAAGGCAGGCGCTGCATCTGCAGTCCCTGCTCATTGATCTCTGCTACCTGCTCAGGCGTCTGGCCGAGCCACCAGGTCAGACTTCGCCATTTCGGACGGACAGGCTGTTCGGCGGCTTGCTCGGCTTTCTTTGAAGAGTCTGCTCGTTCGTTCATAGGAGGATAAGCGGAGTCGTGGTTCGGTGGCGTTCTGAGCTCAGCCGACCTTAGCGATGCACCAGAGGCCGACCCAAACGACGGAGACTATGCTCAGGATCATCGAGATTACCGCGAACAGGGCGAACAGCGGGCCGAGCAGAAAGAAGGTACGGAAGAAGCCGAGGCCTTGGCCGCGAGCAAGCTGCGCGAGCAAGGCCCCCATGCCGACCAGCCGAATACCCGGAATCAGGATGAGTAGTGCCGCAATCTGCCGAGCCGGTGAGAGCGGAGCGTACCCGATGCCGACAAAACAGACGATGGAGACAAGCTCAACGGCGATGCGGTTGAAGGCGAAGGCCCTCCAAGTATAACGCCATCCCTGTTCAGTACCTCCGGTGATAAAGAGGAAGGGGTGGACAAAGAGCGCTCCGAGAAAGGAGGCGAGGAAGGGACGTAGCGCCGCGACGATGAAGACGCCGGTCATGATGAAACCCGCGAGCGAGCCAACGGGCGTCTGGATACCCAGCGCCATGGTCCAGGATAGGAAATGGCCGA
>JACCDT010654519.1_pt1 | contig 15987 bp, 24 predicted proteins | sample 7446291 | NCBI WGS metagenome assembly JACCDT01 (sample SAMN15323446, study PRJNA562643) | freshwater metagenome | isolation source: river surface water | place: USA:Blue River Watershed | collected 2017-08-17 | reverse complement strand
TCATATGATTTTGTAATTTCCCAACCATACTCTTCTACCATGTCAGATACACGTCTTCCATTTTCTAATATTGGGTTTAACTTTATAACAGCCTTTCTAATGTTGTCTGCAAAGGCTAATCTTTTAAATCCGTGATTCAATACAAGTATCTCTGCAACAGTATCTTTTCCAGACCTTGCATATCCACTTAATCCAATAATCATTCTATCCCCTTAACTAGTTTGTCTTCTATCCACTGCGTGTATCTTCCATCGTTCCATTTTTGACTTCCATAAATATGCTCAATAGCTTTATTATGAAATATCCTCCACCCATAAAAAGACTCTTCATCTTCCTGAACAGAGCTATAGCAATGAAATCCAAGTTCTTTTGTTCTTATATATCCATTATACTCTATGGAGTCAAGTATAAGCGATAGGTGTCCGCATACACCATTACCGTCCTGCATATTACACTCATGTTTTTCTTTGACTATACCAAGGCCATTATGTATACCCTCCGTCCAAACACCTGGACCAGTATGTATGTGTACAAAATGTTTTATTGAGTAGTTTGGATTTTTTAGCCTATTAATCATTGCGTCAACTACCGCCTTCATTACTGGATGACCAGGCTCTGCTGCAAAGGCCCATTGACAAAAGTGTAGGTTGTTTTCTGGACATACCACCATTCTATGATCTTGCTTAATCCATGAATCTATGGGAGCCAAACACCTTGTATCTAGGTCTGCATACACTCCACCATATTTATATATTACCAAGTACCGCCACATATCTCCACGCATTACTGGCACTGGTAAATTATCAAATATTTCTACATACTCTCTACCATATTCGGAAAAAATAAAGTCTCTAGCTTGCTGGTCATCCATGTATTTATGATCCCAGCCTGGATTATTTTCTGTCCATGTGGCCATTGCTTCAACTGCATAGTCTGGCAAATCATCAATTTTATCTTTATATGTTTGCCATATTATTTTAGGTATCACAATGGTTTCCTAACCTCATCTGACTGGAAGGTTGATTCTAATGCCATTAGTGTACATGGGAATTCAGATGTTGGTTTTATTGTATAAACATTAAACTTATCTTGCTGTCTAAACATATACCAGTCTAGTGGTAGATTAAACATATCTGCATTTAGTAATAACTTTTTTGCCCCACTTTTATTGATAACATAGCATAGGCACGACCAATCTTGATACGCCCTACATATATCCCTAGCACCAATATCATGAGTATCATTATACTTACCAAACTGGTCTGCTGGACTGAATGCGTGAAACACATCCCAATTCTCTGGCAACTGAGAAATATAATAGTTTATAAGAGGAAGAAAGTTTTCATTATGAACAATGTCATCCTCCATCAATATTAAATATTCTTGATCTGATTTTAAAAACTTCATCCATGCAGTCCAATTGCTTGCCCAGATTCCTATTTCACCCATTTTCCAACCAGATAGTCCGTCTAGCTCGTACCCATTTGTGTCTGGCTTAAAGTGTGGATTATCTAATAAAAATTTATCGTACTCTTCTCTATTAGATATTTTAAATGTTGGCGTGTCTAGGACTATAGAATCCCCAGATAGATATTTATTAATACTTTCTGTTAATTTTGATCTACGGACATCAAGACCATCTGTGTGAAAAACTTTATGTGTATACATTATCTTTTTTTAATCAACCCAAATTTCTCTAAATACCTTTGTATTGTCATATGTGAACAACCAGCCTCCTCAGCTATTTCTTTTATGTTTTTCTTTTGGACAATATATCTTCTATAAAGCCATTCTTTTGATTCGTATAGTTTCATCTTGCAGTCAAATTCTCGTATGCATAATGTGCTATTCCGATAGCGTCTCCGACGTCATTATCTTCTACGTTTACATTAAATTTAGTATTTACAAAGTCCATAGTTCTCTGCTTTCTTATTTCCCTTATCTTATTGCTATACCAAGTGTCAGATTTACCTGGATATTCAATTCTAATAGCCGCCTTTTGCTCTTTATTAAACACTTTATTTCCTATAAAACTTTGCCATGAAGTTGGGGCGACAGTTACAACTTTTGTTCCGTCTTGCATTAGCTGAGAAATTATTGCCCCATAAACATAAGAAAGTTTAATAACTACATCTGCTGATTTAACAAATACTGCGCCTTCGATGGCAATATAGTCTGACATTAGGTGGCTATGCATGGCTGATACTTTTTTTCTTGCATCATAAATTCTTTCATAAATATCATTACCGTTTATCATAATTTTACCGTGCTTTACTAATTTTCCATTTTCTATAATGCCAAAAGCCACCGATGAGGTGGATGCATCTATACCGATTACACGGCGAGCCCTTGGCTTAACTAGACTTGCTATTCCCATTTATCATATCCAATATACTTTTTCTTTCTTCATAAACTGCAGCATCAATACACACAGAGCACATATCCTCATAGTTATATCTACTTAGTTTGGTTTTACATTTTTTACAATGCCTTACCGACCCAAGCTTTATAGCCCTTCTTTCATAGTACCTCTCCATCGTACGCTTATTTGTTGCAAGCCTACAGCACTCTTCGGAGCAGTATTTTTGATTATGGGTTGCTTTGATAAATGTGTTATTACACTCATCATATCCGCAAACTAGATCTTTAGAACTGGGATTAATTTTTCTCCATCCTCCATTTCAAAGCATGTGTCCGCTACTGGACAGTTTTTACAAATATTATTGTTTCTTCTAAATGGTCTCTTTGGCATTTCTTTGTGTCCCCATGATAGGTATACTTCCTTCATCCATGCGTAGCAGCTATCCAAAAACTCTCTGTTTGACTCTGTCATTTTTACTGGGATTATTAAAATTTCTTGGTTATTTTTATTTTCATATAACACAAATCCCTCGTCTGTTTCCATTACGTCCATATAAATAAGAATTTGTAAAAGGTGATTTCTTGAAGGTTCCATAGAGTTTTGTCTAAATAGATACGCCTCATCTTTAGTTGTCTTAATTTCTCCGACTACAGTCTTTGTTTCCCAGTCTAAAACAACGTCTGCATATCCCCTTATTGGTGGATGATTTTTTATAATCTCCTGCTCGATTGCTTTTACAGTTCCAGTTTTCTTAAACATTTCTTGAAGTCTTTCGTGTGCAGCAACCCCAGTAGACATATTTGCAATCGATATTGCATCAAAACTATCTGTGAACTCTGCTCCTTCAAACGCTATGTACCAATATCTAGGGCATGTTCCATGTCCATATCCAACTGTACTTGGAGAAAATGTTGTTTTCTTCATAAACTTTTTATTATTTTTACCGCCCAAGTATGCCTCGTCTAACATCTTTGACATGGTCTCTGGATCAAATGCGCCAGTATACTTTTTAAACTTTAAATTACTTACTAGGTTTCTAGCCATCATTTTGCACCATACTTAAGTGCTGCAACAAGCTTATCCAAAGAGTCGCTTACCGTATAGTAGACATTCTTCTTCTTACTGGCAGCTTCGCCCTTTTCTAGGGTGGTATAGTATCTTGCTAAAATAGCAAGCTTTGATGATATGGCCTGCAATTTAATAATTAAAATTGATGCAGCAGCAGGTGGAATGTCTGGCTTGGCAATTATTTTAATAATTGCTTCTAATGCAGAATCTAGTTCTGGATCATTCATAAACTCTTTAATATCATTAAACTCTGTAATTTCACTAATAGTTTCTAGTACGTTATCTGTTGACATATTTTTTCACCTCTTTAAATGAATACCAGGCTGCCCACAAGCCTACGCCGTATCCAGCAACCCACCCTAACAAAACACCATACATAAAATTAATCATGATTTTCCTCCCAGAACTCTATTAATTCTTCTAGTATTGCCCATTCTATAATTCCTAACCTTACTTTAGACTCAGACCCAATAATAATCTTTAACGCTGGATGCATGCTTCTACTAACCTTAAAGGTATCGGTACAAATTTTTGCCCAATTATCTTTATTCAAAGTAAACGATGTGCCAGCCTCTTTATAGTCAACAACAAAACTTTTCCATTTTGCATCACCCTTCTGGTATTGACCTCTACCAGAATTTTTTTGTGCCTTAGCATTATCTCGTCTTATTTCTCCACGCTCTGACATTACATTGACGCCTTTGATTCATGTTTTTGTGAGCACTGCCACTTTATTTCGCCAGTTCTTTCTTGATATATTGCTGACTTAACTTTTTCATCGCATTCTTGGCAGTCAAAGGATCCCTCTATAGCAGTCCAATACGGTGCTCCCTGTGGATTCTTTTTAAACATGAAGTCTTCAATGTTAGGATTTGGCATATACTTCCTCACGTAATTTATCTACTGCTTCTGGATTATTTCTAAGCCACTCAACAGTTTTAGCTCTTCCCTGGAATCTTTCTCCAAGAACTGTGTACCAAGCACCACCTTTTTCAACAACACCGAACTGCTCTGCAACATCTAGTATTTCTCCAACCCCATCAACACCTACGTGATCACCCTGAAAATAAAAGTCATATTGTCCAGAAAGATTTGGTGGACCTAACTTATTGTAATCAATAATCCAGTTTACTGGTCTACCAACACGCTGTTCAATTATTTTATCCCCCACCTTTATTCCAGATTTAATAGCATTTGCTTCAGCCTCTGATGACCACAATTTAATAACTGTTGATGAAAAAAACTTTACGGCCATTCCGCCAGTAGGTATATGAGAAGCATGCATTGATCCAAATTGATTTCTTTGCTGTGATATAAGAATTAATAATGTGTTTTTATTAGAATAGTTTAACATTTTTACGGCATGTGTCATGTCTTTTGCTTCAGCACCAATTTGTTTTGTATCTTCTAACTTCTTTAACTCAGAACTATCTTTTTCAAAATAGATGGCTGGAAGTAGTGCTGAAATTGAGTCTACTACAATAATGTCAACTTCAGCTTCCATTAATTGTGTTGCAACATCAACCATATCATTTATTGTTTTTGCTGGAGAGTATATTAAATTTTCAGAGTCTACGCCTAGCTTTTCTGCCCAGTCTTGAGAATAAGAATTTTCTGCATCAATCCAAGCACACGATTTTCCTTCTTTTTGTGCTTCTGCAATTAACTGCAAACAGAATGAAGATTTTCCAGCAGACTTATTTCCCCATACGAGTACTTGTCTACCGTGACCCAGACCGCCTCTTAGAGCCATGTTCAGGCCTATGCTCGGTGTTTTCTGTTTTGGTGTTTCTACCTCTAGTGCTGTTTGTACCCTCTGTCTTGTTTTTGGGTCCAGCTTTGACATTATTTCTGTAACTGCGCTCATAAAAACTCTCTTCTAGTTGTGAAGCTAAAGCCTTCACTTTTTTGCTACGCATTGTAGCTATTTTTTTAATGATATTTAGTATATCTTCCTCGTCAGTTGACTTTATGACAAGGATGATCTCCTCATTGGTTCCAAATAAGAAGTAACCATTCATTTGTATATTATATTATACCATTAAAATAGGTTTCCGTGAAGTGCTGGTCTTTCCTTATTTTTCATCATTTTTCTTTCTATAGCAATGTCTAGCGACTTTGTTATATCACCAGAGTTAACCATTGCCTGGTAAATGTCTACTAATCTAATTATGACATCTGCCATTTCTTCAACAACTTCGTCACCGCCCTTGCTTTTTCTAATAGCCTCTAGAACTTCTGTAACTTCTGAATGCACTAAAGCAAGTTTGTTACCTATTTTGTCGTATGTAACTTCACCCTCCCAAAAACCTTTGGCTCTTGCAACGGTGTGTGTTTCTCTAGCTAGTAGGTCCAGACTCATTGCTCTCCTCTTCTGAATGTACGTGATCTTCATTTTCTTTATCCACAAGTCTGACGACAAAAGTTTTTTGGTCCTCGTCTAAATCTAACATCATTTTCTTGTGGTCTAAATCATGAGAAAGATACTTCTCAATACTTATTGGAAGCTCACCCATAGTAGCGGTTGCTGCCAATAATAATCTTGGCAGTGATATTTCTATATTTTTTATATCTGTTTGTTCTGTCACTTTATCTCCTTTATTGTTATTGTTCCGTCATCTGTTTTTCCAAACATCAGTTCTACCTTGTGCCCTGGCTTCATCTTACCTAAAGCCCTGGCATATATTTGTGGGAATGCAATGGCACGTATTAACTTTTTATTAGGATCAGTTAAAATTGTATGCGCCATCATTTTTCCAGCCTTAGTCTTATAGTTAGTAAAATCTATTACATAAAAATTATTATCGCTTAGATCAAATTTTTGTGAATACAAGAAGTTAACGAATGGGTCTGAGCGATCTTCTTTGACCACTTTATCTATTTCAACATACCTATGTATTCTATTATCTCCAACTAAGAAAAAGTACATCTGTCCAGTTTCAATTTGTGTTTGTTCATTATGGAATACACCTATAGAACCACTCTCATCAACTAACTCAATTCTTGACCAGCCCTGCCCACGCTTGATTGATTTAACCATAGCCATAAATACAAATGTGCCCAGCTCTTCAAAATCCTCGAGCCTATTGATCTGAGATTTAATAAATGGGGTAATACCACTTATATCAAACTTAGGTATGTTTAAGTATTCATATAGGTGGTCTTTTTCTTTTCCAGTTCTTGGGTTATCGTCAAACGATGCGCCACCAATTGAATTAAGTGCATCCAAAGCTCTTGATGATATACCGCTTTTTTTCTGAGATGCTTTTTCCTTAAGGTCTGCGTAATTTTTATACGGTCTGTTTTCAATAATCTTACGACCAATGTTATCTGAAATATACTTAACATTAGAAAGACCAAATCTTATTGCATCTCCCTGTATCGTAAAGTCTAAATCAGACTCATTTACGTGTGGCAACAATATCTTAATACCAAGTCTCTTGGCTTCTATCAGATAATCTGTTCTTGCATCCTTATCGCCTTCATTTTTTAATAAGGCAAACATAAACTCTAATGGGTAATAAAGTTTTAGCCAAGCCGTCCAATAAGATAGTAGAGAATAAGCAACAGCATGAGACCTATTAAAGGAATAGCCAGCATGAGCTTCAAAAGTATGCCATAGACTTTCCGCTGCTTCTTTTGATATATGTCTGCTTGCGCCAACAACAAACTTCTCACGGAACTGATCAAACTCCTTTGCATCTTTCTTTTTACCAATAATTTTTCTAACCTTATCGGCTTCTGCCCAAGACATGCCGCCTAGGTGTACGCAGGCTTGCATAACTTGCTCTTGATAAATAATAACACCATATGTATTCTCTGTAAACTCTTTCATAATTGGGTGAATATATGAAACAGCCTCATACTTATTCTTTCTATTAATATAAGCTTGCCCAACAGTATTCATTGCCCCAGGTCGAACTAGTGCATTTGAGGCAGCTAAATCTTCGAATTCGCTTACACCCATTTTAATAAGTAGGTTTGTATAAGGAACCGCTTCAGCCTGGAATACACCCTTTGTAAATCCAGCAGATAAAGACTGAAATACTTTCTCATCAGTTAATGATATTTGAGATAGATCAATTTTATTTTTAGTTCTTTGTTCAATCATTGACACAGTATCTGAAACCACAGATAATGTTTTTAGTCCAAGGACGTCGAGTTTAATAAGTCCAATATCTGCAACCTGGTCCATATCATATGCGACTACTGGAACACGCCCAGAAACTTTATCGCTAGGATCTGTTCTAGTTTCAATTGGTGCATATGCATTCAGTGGCTTATTTGCAACAACTACTCCAGCAGCATGCATTCCTACAGATCTTATTCTTCCACGAAGTTGTCTTGCTAACTTAACTACTTCTGGATATTTTAATCTAAACCATTTAAGATTTTCAGACTCTTCAAATTCTTCAAATGTGTCTACAAGCTTGAGAGCTTTATTGACCTCTCCAAGTGGCACCATGAATACACGGGCAGCATCACGGACAACACCCTTATCTTTAAAGTATGTAAATGTAGATATAGACGCTACGTTTTTAAATTTTTTACGAATATAGTCTTTTACTTCTCCACGTCTACGGTCTTCAAAGTCTGTATCGATATCTGGGAAGTCATTTCTTTCTTCATTAATAAATCTAAAAAACAGAAGGTTGTACTCTATAGGATCAACATTTGTAATTCCTAATAAATAACAAACTAGGGATCCTGCTGCTGAACCACGACCTGGACCCACTAAAATATTCTGAGACTTAGCCCAGTTAATCATATCTGAAATAACTAAAAAGTATGGAGCAAAATCTTTTTCTTTAATTACATGTAGCTCTTCTTCTAGTCTTACTTCATATATATCATTACCTAGCCATGGAGATGTAAGCTTTAATTTTTCCATAGCCTCCCAACAAAACTTTCTTACGGTCTCATCTGGATCTTCTTTTGGTCTTGGAAGAATACTTAGACCCTGATGAAACTTATATGTTCCTATTGAGTCTGCAATCAAAACAGTGTTGTCGTAGATATCGGACCTTGTAATACCTTGTGCAATCATTTGCTTTTCAATTGTTTGACGGTCCATAATGTATACATCTAGGTCTTCAAAGCTAATCTTTCTATCTGGATATAAATAATTAAATCTTTCAAATACATTATCTATTTGTCTAGACTTTTCAAAGTCCGCATCTTTATTTGGCTTGGGAGATGTTGATAGAATAAGCATTGCCTCTTCTAGAGCTCTTTCCTCTTCACATGAAAAATGGCAATCTGCTGTAACAACTGGTTTGATTCCAGTGGCATCTGCAATTTCTAATAGCTTATTATTCAGCTCAACTGGATTATGTGGCTGAATCTCCATATAAAAGTCATCTTCAAATGTATTCTTAAACCATTTTGCAAGCATCCTTGCTTCGTCTTCTTCGCCACGTTCAATTGCTTTTGATATAAGGCCATTCATACAGCCAGATAAAACTATTAGCCCTTCTTTATACTCCGCTAAAATTTCCCTATCAATTCTAGGTTTATGATAGTATCCTTCTGTCCAAGCAATTTCAGATAACTTATTTAGATTACGAAGACCTGCCTCATTCTTGGCCAAAATAATTATGTGATTAAATATAGAAGTATTATCATCACGCTTACTTGTATCACGCTTATCAAATCTATCGGTTGCAGAAATATATGCCTCTACACCAAGTATAGGCTTCATGCCAAGTTCCTCGGCTGCTTTTTGCATCTCTCTATGACTAGATAGCGTACCGTGATCTGTAATAGCAATGGATGTGTGACCAAGTTTTTGTGCAGCACTAAGTAATTCCATTGGACTATTTAATCCGTCCATTACACTATATTGTGAATGTACGTGTAAGTGTGTGAAGTTAGACATTTATACCTTTCTTGAATATTTGTAGGGGCGGTTTCCCGCCCCCACAACTTACCACTCTACGTTACTAGATGAGCTATCTGATGATTGCTCTTCGGATTCTCCGACCATGTAGAACTTTTCTTGTTCCTCATATGGGATTTCCTTAACTGCAACCTTTTCAAGTTGGAATAATTCGTACTTTGATAGGTCAAAGGCTTCTTTGTCTTGGCCCAATGAAATACCTACGTACTCTGTTGATGTGCCTGTACCACTTCTCTTTAGTCTCCATGTGAGATTTGATACGCTGCCCATTTCTCCAGCATATTCAATTAATGTTGGTGTTATTGACTTACCGCTTGTACCCTGAGAAAGAATTGCTACGTATGGCTCTTCTTTACCGTCATCAACCAAAACGTTGATGTATAGCCTGCTACGTGCCTTCCAGCCAGCCTTGTAGTCTTTACGATGTTGCTCACATGCCCAGCAACGACCCTGGTCATCTGAAGTACATAATGCTTTTGATTTGTAATTTTTTGGGTTTGTGTGTTCTGCTGCTATAAAGCCTAACCCATTTTTTTCTAAATAATTTGGTGAGTCTGGATCTAATTCTTGTAAAAATCTGATCTTTACGCTTTCGCCGTCCGCTAGTTTTACCCAACGAGCTTTGCTACCTTCTGAATCGCTTGGCTTATCTAGAGCACTATTAATGTTCTTAAGCCCTTTAACTATTGCCATCATATTATATATTTTCCTTTTCTGATATTTGAGGCTATAAATGCCTCTGTCATTCTAGTATACACCATCCTAGTAGATTTCCCAAGAGTGGTATTCGTAATTTGGTACAGAATTTTCTATACACTGCTTTATTTCTTCGTCTGTCATATCTCCCATATCTTTTGCACCATGGGGATATACAACATTATATTCATAACTAGCCCAGTAAACATCTTTATTCTTTAATCGATTAGCTATTGAATTGCCCAAGTCTCTTCCTGGGTTTTTACCATTGTGGCTAGACTTATCGTCAAAATCTGTAGCAATTATAATTTTAGTAAAGTATCTATTTAAAAGATCGTAGTTGTGTGGACTTAGGTGTCCGCCCAAAGTTGCCACGACATTTGGATAACCAGCTTGGTGGACTCTCATGGCGTCAAACGATGCTTCTGTAACAATTACAGTGGATGATAATCTCTTGGCTCTATGCACATTAAATAATGTTTTGGTTTTTGGTAGCCCTGTGGAATTTTTAAACTTTTTATCTTTTATGCCCCGACCAACAATTCCTATAGGTAGTCCATCTGGAGAATGAACTGGAACTGTAACCATTTCTTGATTGTGAGAATATCCAACTTGAAAATAATTTATTGTTTCATCGTTGAATCCACGACTATGCATATAGTCTCTACCATCTGAATATAATTCCATCTCCGACCAAAGCTTGTCTAGTATGTGTGGATCGAATTGAATGAATTCTGGCTTTTCTTCTAAAACTTCTACAATTTGTTCATCAAAATCTTCTAATGAATCAGTCACACATTTAGATATTAATCTTAGTGACTCAAATTCATTTCTTTTTGTAATTGTTTTTACGAGCTCCTGTAAGGATCCACTTGCCCCACATGATGGATTAAAGCAAAGAAACAGACCTGTTTGTTTAGATACAGATAAGCTTGGTGTATTTCTATTTCCGTGTATTGGGCATAAGCATAAAAAGTCGTTTCCAGTTTCTGATACTAAAGATATCTCTATTGCTTTAAGGACTTTTTTAACTTGCTTTTCTGTATACTGCGTGGAAGCATCTTGCCGTTTGAGAATCCCTCTATTTGCCACGCCTTAACCTTTCCTATATAAATACCATGAATCGTTAATACAAACGACCAATTTTTATCTTCTACATTATATGATACTGAAAAGGCTGGGTCTATGTCAAGCACTGGTATGTACCCATCCCCACGCATTGATTGAATTAAAGTGGACTCAAATTGGGCACGTATTCGAATCATGTCCGAATCGTCCCTAAATGTACCATTTATCTTAAAACGCTTTATTCTTTTGTGGGTCAAACTGTAGCATCTTTCTACTCGTACAGTTCTTTAATTATACCCCTATCAATATCCCAGTCCAAAAAGAAGCTGAAATCTCTACCGTGTCTATTCTTTCTAGATACAATTTCAATCATATTTGTATCTGGATGTCTATGGACAGCCATAGCTATATCAGCATCATACTCGATAGCCTTTGACCATGCCACCTGGCTCATCATAGGTGGTGTATCGTGGTCAGATATATCATCTGCAGTAGCAGCAGTAATATCAATAACTGGTATGTTATTTGTTACTGCAAGCAGCTTGAACTCTCTAGAAATATTTCTATTTCTTTCAACTTCAGAATTAGATCTTTTATTATCATTAAATAGTTGATGATAGTCAAGAATTACAAGGTCTGGTCTGTGCTGGTCTATCTTACCCTGTACTGTTGCTGGTGTTACTTCATTAGTTCCCTCGTTGGATACTAGAATAAACCCACGCTTATCTTTAAAACTTTTATCTGCCCATGTGCCAAAATCATCTAGGTTAATATCTCCTCTTTGAAATTGACTTGCTCTAAATAATCCAGATCCAAGCATGGTGTATATGCGGTCTCGCATATTCTCTGGAGACATTTCGAGGGAGATGATCATTGGTTTAAATCCCTGTTCCCAAGCTTTGCATGCTAGATATGATGTAAACCAAGTCTTTCCTTTTCCTGGCCAACCAATAACAACTGCTAGGTGACCTGGAGCTAATCCAGTTGGATAGGCAGCATCTATTGCTTTAAATCCAGTTGGTATTCCTGGAGAGCCACCCATTGCTAATGATCTATCTCTTACTGAAAGATAATGATCTTTGGCAGACTGAATATCTGTAATATCTAAGTCTCTAACATTGTTTGTAAACTTACTAAGTCCAGCCAACTGCATCTGCATTTGCTGAAGAACTCTTGATGGCGCATTTTCCTTTAGTGATGATCCAGAGTTTAAGATAATTGTCTTAATCTTATTTCCTAAAAACTCCGACTTCATTTGTTCTAAATAAAATCCAGTTTCTGCATTTACCTCTACAGCATCAAAATCACGGTACTTGTCTTGCAAAACTCCGATGTCTGGAACAGCTCTAAATTTATAGTAGTACGACTTCAACCCATCCCATACATCTTTGTGTGATTGAAATACCTCGTCTACATTATCTGCAAGGAGTGTGCTTATGTCTTTATTTTTACATACTGCACTAATTACTGCTGCTTCGGTGTTCATTACTCTCCATCTCCTCTACCATTTGTTTTGTTAGCTGCTTAAGCTTTTTTCTATTAATCTCATCTTCAGCCTTTTGGTATAGCATTTTGTCCATGCTATCAAAATTCATAAAGAACCAGTTTACTGGATGTCCAGGCTTATTGGTTTTAAAATAGTAATCCAATAATTCTTTAGCACGGTCATAGCCAACCGACTCTATTACGTCCTGCATTCCCCACTTCTCTCTATATCTATTAACTACTGGTCTTTTACCATACTTATCTAAGTATAGATTTTCATACAGTGATATTAATGCATAGGATAATTTTGGATCACTTTTTGCCGACACTTAATTCTTCCGCTATCTCTGTTGCCTTCTCTTCTAACTTCTTTTCAACAAACTTATAGACACGATCAGTGGCATCATTAATATTTTCACCAGATCTTAGATGATCCTGTATTCCAATATCTACTCTTAGGCTTTCAAAATTACCTAAATTTTTAGTAAAGCCAAGGGTTACGGTTACTCTTGTATTATCAATTTCACTCATTTTCTTCCTCCATATGCGGTCTGAATCCCAGTTTAGCACGTTTCTTAGATTCCTGTCCAGTATCTAACATGTCCGCCAATTCCATCCATCCTTTAGCCACTAATAATAATCCCTCAATATTTTTAGAAATAGCAGCACGACTTCCAGCCTCTTCTAAATACACTGCAGACCTAGTGTATGCCAACTTTTGATTTATATCTACTTGCTGGTCAGGCTCAGAGTTCACTACTGGTTTTTTAACTGCTTTATTTTTAACTGGTTTTTTAGCAGTTTTTTTAACATTTTTATTTATTTGCTTAGTCATTATTACCACTCTGGCTGTTTCCAGACAGGTATAAATTCTCCGTCTGATGTTTGTTGATATAAAACAACTTCATTTTTAATTTTTGCACGAAGCTCCTGTTTCGTAGGCACATTCTTAGAAGTAATCAAGCCATCTTTTCTTGGCCTGCCTCTGTGTAATGTGGATAAAAATTCTCTTACCAGCATAACATCATCTTCTGACATTAAGTATTTTACTGGCTTCTTTTTAGAATCTAGGGTATATGTCATTTTAGGTTTAGTTATAAATCCCTTTTCAATATACTCCAATATTCTATTTCTATGCCTATTAAGTAATGATGCTGCTTCATTAATAGTATAGGCTTGCTGCAAATTCTTTTTTGCATCGCTAAGAGAGTATCCAACACGCTTTGCTTGATCATAGTTCCAAGCAGTTATAACGTCTGAAGACTTATTTACATGCAACTTCTTATGTAATTCTCCGTTTAGGAAAAAGTACCGTAAGTCTTTGCTCTTTCGGCTTCTTTTTTCATTAGCCATGATGCAAATCTACTCCCTTGTTTATGAAAGACCCATCTTTTAGCACACTTAATACAGTAAAGCTCTAAGTGATCATATTGGGAATATACCCTGTCTATGAACACTCTGCCAGTTCTACATCTTCTGCAAAACATCATAGAGAGAATAGCTTCCCGTCTACGACGCATGTATAGTTTGGAGAAATATGAATCATATTTATATGCGGATACTTTCCGTTTTCAATATGTGCTACCGCAAAACCCTTTTGCCAATCATGGTGTTGGGTATACTTCATGCCTGGACCTTTTTCGTCACACATGTGACCAATCTCATATCCTCTAATTGTTTCACCCTTACCATTATTTCTTAATTCATAAGTCTGTAGGTGTGAAGCAATTCTATGTGAGTGACCACGGATTAAAGATATTTGCATATCCTCCATGTCTTTTCTTACTGCCCCAGTTGCACTTATTGACATTCCATGATGAACATGTATGTCACCAAATCTTCTTTTTGGCAACTCATTATAATAAATATAATCATACCCCATAGAGTCTAATCCCCACAAAGCTTCTGGCGTTACGTGCTTTGCATACTCTGGTATCTTCTTATCTAAATAATCAAAAATTCTTATATCGTGATTTCCAAGTGCTGAAAATAGCTGTGCGTTAGGCAGCATCTTTCTTGTTTTGGCATAAAACTCTCTTGCTCCGCTAGCCTCAATACGCATATCTTTCATCATTAACTCTAGGTCATTTGTTACATTATCGTCTTTATACGCTTTAATAAACTCTGTTGGTTTACCCTCTGTATACTTACTGTAACATGCCTGATCGTCGGTATCACCAAGGTAGTCAACTACATCTGGTTTAAACCACTTCATAACCTTAAACCATAAAGCAATTGCTTTATCATCCTGGTATGGGAACTGCTGGTCGGATGATAGCATCCACTTCAAATCGTTACTCATTAAGAACCCTTCTGTGTCCTATATCTATTCTACTCTTGCCCTGACTATAAAGTCAAGCTATTTTGTGAGCATATCTATGTTCCCTTTCCGTACACGGAAAGAGATTGTCTATTGAGTTGTTTTTTGTATCACCATCTAAATGGTGTACTGTCTCCCAAGCTTTCAGGATCCTATTTAATTGTTTTTCTAAAACTAATCTATGTTCATAGTACCATCCACCATTAAAAGATTTAGGATGTTCTGGTACCCATACCACTATATACTTATTTAGTTTTTCTTTTTTTCTTTTAGACCAATCATTGATTGGCTTATACATTACCTATATAGTCTAACATTAACATCAAAGGTTGCCAGTATTCTATTTGACAATGCGCTTGAAGTTGACCTTGGACCATTTATTCCAGATCTATAAACAGTTCCGTCAGACCCACCTTGTGCTGGTATGAAACTAAAACCTTGCTTGTCTGCACTTATAAGATAGTCTTTTAGCCTGACACCAGTTGCCTGTTGTCTAACGTTAGAGTTTCCACCTGGATGGAAGTATAGGCTAGATGTTGATGCCGATAGCACTTCAAAGCTTTTGTATGATATTCCAGGCAAATATGCTGAAAGTATGGTAGATGTTACTGTTCTTACAACACGAGTATTTAATGACTTAAAGTTAATAGCACTATCAATCCATTTAAATGGGTAATCAACATATGCTGCCCCAGTGGTACCTGTAGTTGATGTTGTTGTTCCAGAACTGGTGGAACCGCTTGTTGTTCCAACTGGTCCAGAAACTAATACTGGTGCTTCTACCGCAGGAAGCTTATAAATTTGTGCAATCTGAGAAGACAAATAGTTAACATTTTGTATAAGTTTATTTAATACATTGATATCTATTGGGTCTCCTGGCTCAAATGGCTTCAGGTAATTTATCGTCAACTTATTGGCTCCCCATCCTTATGCAATTCAGCCTCTTTATGGCTTACTAGTAGTATTGAGTCTATATCAATACCAAACTTAGTAAACACATCTGGACTTGTAATATGCTGTTTTTTGCTATTTACCACTAGATATATTTTACCATTTGATATGTCCTTAATCACAGTACCGTCTCTAAAG
>JACCDT010104049.1_pt1 | contig 15999 bp, 14 predicted proteins | sample 7446291 | NCBI WGS metagenome assembly JACCDT01 (sample SAMN15323446, study PRJNA562643) | freshwater metagenome | isolation source: river surface water | place: USA:Blue River Watershed | collected 2017-08-17 | reverse complement strand
GAAGCTCAAAATAATTTGAATGCCGCTAGAACACCAGAGGAAATTAACTCAGCGAAACTAGCTCTAGCTCAGGCTCAGGATTCACTTAGAAGAGCACAAGCTGATACTCGCAATAGAGACTTTGATGTTTGGGCTGCTCTTATGGAGTTTGAGGGCAATGTGGTGGCGGCTGCGATTACAAGGGTAAAGCAGGCAGAATATGAACTGTCGATTGCTCGTCCTGGAGACGAAACAGCACAAGCACAGATGGCCTTAATGCAAGCCCAAACAGCACTACGTCAAGCTCAGTCTCAGGAACGCGAAGCTGCATATAGATTGTTCGGAGCGGAGATCGCTGGTCAAGATCCTGTTGCTCAAGCGAAAGTTGATTTAGCTCTTGCTAAGGAACAGTTAAAGTATGCTAAGGGCACTATTGAGCAAGCTAATGCGAGAGTGGCCGTAATTGAGGCTCAGAGGGCGCTGAATGAGGCTATGAACGATGCACGCTATTCTGTGTACAATCTACGCCAAGCAGAATTGCAAGCAATGGGTGACGATGTGGGGGCCGCACAGGTGGCTGCCGAACTTGCACGTCAACAATTAAATGACGCTATCAAGGCTGGTGCCGGGGTTTCCGCTGTTAATAATGCTAGAGCTTCATTTATCTCTGCGGATAAAGCAGCTAAAGATGCTGTCTTTGAAGATCGTATGGATGAATACAAGTGGCTACTTGATATGGGTAGAATCTCTAAGAGTCAATATATTAATTACTTAGAAGGTCTTAAGAGTACTCTCATCCCTGGAACAAAGCAATTCAAAGATCTTGAATTAAGCATTAAACAGCTTAAAGATGATGTCGGTGGCGACCTTCAAGCTAATTTACCTACTTCTTTACGACTTCCGACGTTATATGAAGTAAGGAGATTTGATCAGACACCTCAAATGGGCACTGGTTATGCTGGTATTGGTTATCAAGATAATCGACAGGTAAGTATCAATGTTGAAATTAACGATGCTTCACAGGATACGGCTAGTATTGTTGTGAAAACTCTTGAAGATGCTCTTGGTACTGGCCGTAATGGTTATGGGCAAAGGAGATTCTAATGGCTAGGACAGCTTGGCGTTTTGTTGATCCAATAACGACAGCAGAATATGTTTGGCCTGTAAATCCAAACAATGATTCTGGTTCTAATACGAGAACAAAACAATTTGCTTATACTGTTGTTGCTGGTAGTCGTAAAAAAAATTTGGGTCAACACACAGTTGATACCTTAATTCATCAAAGTAATATAAATCAAATGCCTTTTTCTTATGATGGTATTATCTATGATGTTGATCATTATTCTGCTTTAGAAAATTGGTCTGCTAAAGAATATCCCGTTGAATTATGGGATGATCTAGGTCGAGGCTATCTTGTGTATATTAGTCGCTTTATTCCTTCTCGTATTCGCTCAACTAAAACACCATTTAAACATTCATATACAATTTCTGGAATTATTTTAGGAGAATTATAATGCCTTGGCCACCTACAGGTTCGCCTTTTACGGATAATGTTTCTGAAGTAGAAGCAGCTAATGTTAACGATATTATTACTGCTTTAGAGTCCCATATGAATAATGCTACCGCTGTTCATGGCATTACCGATACTGGACAATTAGTAACTTTTGGTGTCGGTGGCAATTTAACAGAGCTGGCACAAGATATTGTTGCTGCAATGTTTAGTGGCGGTACACAGACTGGTATCTCTGTGTCATATAACGATACAACTGGAGTACTAAACCTTACTGTTACGGGTTCTGGTGCTACCGGTCCACAGGGTCCACCGGGAGCGACAGGTCCGGTCGGCGCTACTGGTGCAGCTGGGGCCAACATTGTTGGAAGAACTGGACCGACGGGCGCTTCGGGTCCCGCAGGGCCTACTGGTGCTACTGGTCCCGCTGGAGCCACCGGATCTGGCGCCACAGGTGCCACCGGCCCCATTCCTACCACCGGGCATCATTGGTATTATGAGGCCGGAACAGCAGACGCTCTGCCAGGTACCGGGTTCTTTAGGTTGAACCATGCGAATGCCAGTTCAGCTTCCTTTATGTATATACATAACAGTGTGGCGGGTGGCAGCAGTGCGACCGCCTATCTTGCTCTAGCTCAAACCGGAGCCTTGATCCAAGTGATGCATTTGACATCCTCGGATCAGTACAGGGCTCTTTATCAGGTTACTAGCACTCCAACGGATGGTGGCGGATATGTGAAGATTCCCATCACCCCTTTCTTTGTTGGGTGGGGCGGGGACTGGTCCCCTACTGTCTCTCAGACCTTCAATATCAGCATTATTCCTCCAGGTCCGGTGGGTCCGACTGGCCCTGGTGGCGGTGCTACTGGTCCGGTTGGTGCAACTGGTCCCGCTGGAGCCACCGGTGTCGGCTTCGGGTATGAGGGGGAGGTGTTCAGGGCTTCTACAAGCAATACGATGAGCGATCCTGGTTCTGGGTACTTCAGGTTTAATAATGCCACTGTTAGCTCTGTTACAGCTATTGCCATTGACAATTTGAACAATGCCAGCCTTGATCTTTCAACCTGGCTGGACACCCTGGATGATCAGGCTGGGAATGTTCTGACAATCAGGCCAACCCTGTATCCGGATTCGGCCTATTTCAAGTTTGGGATTACGTCAGTCACGAACAGTAGCGGTTATAGAACTTTAGCGGTCACTTGGCTGGATCATTCGGGTACCTTGAGTAATGGCAGTACATACCTTGTTGGTATTGACAGGGCTGGGCCTGCTGGTGCTACGGGAGCTACTGGTCCCGCTGGAGCCACCGGTCCTTCTGATGGCCCTACGGGACCTACGGGGCCTGCAGGTGCTACGGGACCCGCTGGACCTACAGGTGCTGACGGGGCTATGGGGGCCACGGGGGCCACAGGATCTGGCTCTACCGGTCCTACCGGCCCGATGGGTCCCACGGGGCCGGGGAGTGGCGCTACAGGCGCTACAGGGGCTACAGGGGCTCCAGGGAGCTTGACGAGCCCTGATTTTAACTTGATTGAGGCTGTCACTCAAGCAGAGTATGATTTACTCGACCCCCCTCTATCAACAACCCTTTACATCATTGTGGACTGAGCCATGAAATTAAACGACGCCCTGCAAATCTATGCTGGACCTAGCCCCGTACAGGCCGTTTACAGGGGCACTGATTTGTGGTGGACGAACCCGGAGGCGGGGACGACTCTCGACCTAGACATTCGTCAAGCTATGTACGACAGTGGGCAGATTATTGTTCCGGTCGATTTCACGTCTATCCTCGGTGACACCTGTTATGCCACGGTGAACTGGATAGATTTCACTTTGACCTTTACTTCATATGGGGACGAGCCCTCTACCGATAACTATATTGTTGCTTGGGCCAGCGGGATTCCGGTTGACGTTTGGGAGGAGTCACCCAATCAATATGTGTCAGTAGACTGTGAGACAGAAGACAATATTGATATGGTTCCCTTCTCCTATGTCAATGAGGAAGAAGGGGTTGATCTGCAATGGCTGATGGTGGGGTTAACAACTATAGAAATAGACCCGGAAGAAGAAACAATAGATTATACTATCGTCAACGGGTTTGGCCCAACCACGCCCCAAACAGTGACGCTCAGGTTCTCTTTTAGCGAAGAGTTCCCTCTAGTGAACTTAGAGAGCTTTTTTATTTTTCATCCGTCAAACATGCTAGGGGATTTTGGAAACCCGTCTACAGCTACACTTGTACTTGATTCGATGCAGGTAAACTATACCGAGGTGTGTGGTGGCCCACTTCCTCGTCTCAAGGGGAGGGGGTTCGAGCATTATATTGACGCCAATGTGGACCCTTTCATGGAAGAAACAATCTACGACATTTATGATGACTATAGTCTCAGCATAGGGGATTGTTCCTACTCTGGGTACGCCAATCTTACCTTCGGTCTTTACAAGCATACTACTGGCTCTTCTCTTGACGCTGCGAAGGTCGAGCTTTTGGGGCCGAGCGATGTAACGTTTGTCTCTATATATGGACCTTCCGAGATTGACAGGATTGTCTCCGAAGACAACAAGACTATTATCATCGGAGCTACCGGGTCGATAGCCTCCCCCACAATAACGGGGGGCTCCTTTACGGTCTTTGAGTTCTACCAACAGTTCGTCGAGTCAGGGTCAATGGATGCTGGAGATCTAGTTATCAAAGTTACCCCTCTAGCCAGTGACGAAGAGGGAACCTTCCCAACATTTGACATTGGTAATGTACACTTTACGGACGTTCTTGATTGTGTTGTAGAAGAATCCAAGGTGATCCTCTCTAACGAGATAGTTTCCTCTTCGTCGCTAATCGACCTGTGGGCGGGTTTGGAGTCCCATTTTGCCAACCCCACTACAGGCAGTGTTTTCATTGAAAGGTTAGAGATAGACGTTCAATGCACTCAGGATGGAACGAACACTTCTGGTGTTATGCTTGGCCCTGCGTATAATCCTGGGTATGGGCTTATTCCGGGGTTCTGGGAGTTCGATGGGTCGATAGATATTGCGGCAGCACCGGTTGACAATGACCCTGTACATCCCGATTTGAAATATCTTGCTTACATGGGCTGTACGAGCGGACCTCCAACAACTGGTGCGCATGTTACCGGTTTTGCTGAGGCGGATGGGGTTCAGACCATATCTTGGATTCCGGATTTTACCCTATCAGAGGTTGAAGCAGAAGACTTTAATCTTATGGTCAACCCACTCAATAGTGGTCAAGCCTTAGGGGTGGAGGAAGCCAGTGATACCCTGAACGAAGTGACGGGTCTGGGTGGAACGTTTACCATTGACCTTTGGGATCTTGTGGACCCACTTGTAGCAGAGGGCAACGAGGCAGATATACTAAGTGTAGTTATAGGGATGCAGTGCGTCGAAGATGGAGCCTCTACCCCCTCTCTCAGACTAGAAGCAGATGCTGGGTTTGGGATAGACTTGATGGATGGTAGTGTTGGATACGAGTTTCCTTCGTCTGGGGTGGTAGTTTTTGGGGTACCTTCATGGAATCCCGTTGGCTTCAAGGAGTCTGATGGGGTGGCTACTGTAACTCTCAATTTCAGCGACGAAGGGGCCGTCTCCAACCCCTTTGAACTCACTTTTACAGCAGAGGATACTGGTGCTGCCGGGGACTCTTCCTATGAGATTATTGACATCTCTGTAGAATTTGCTGAGTTAGCTCCTTCGACTGGCGAGGAGTTTGAAATCCTTGAGGTTAGGGCGACCTTCAGGGAGTCACATTGACGCGGCTTTTTATTCAGGATGATTTTAATGGGACCGGCCCGGTGCTCGGCCATGCTCCGAATATCTGGTTGCCACGTCGACCCCCTTTGTACAGCGAGTTCAACTTCGGGGATGGGTCACCTCCTCCCATAGAGTCTGACGAGTGGATGGTTGACCATGATCTTGGGTTTGGGACCCTGGATCTGAACGCTGGTCGAGCAAGATTCACGAACGATCACCCCGCCCTCGACGGGATTACTAATGGCTCCATGTTTTTGCAGGGGTTACCCTTGCAGAGAATGGGGTACTTCAATTTGATACATAGACTTCCCGAAATGCCCGAGGAAATGCTGGAGGTATCGCCCGAGGAAGTGCTAGCCATTCTAGGTCCCAGTTATGTCAATATAGGACCCACAAAGGCCATTTTGACGGTTGACAATCTGGATTTACCTACCGCCCCCTCTTTGTACAGTCCAACTATGAGCTGGACGGCTAATGGTTTCTGTCCTAGCTTGGGGTTCGGTGGGTACAATACCTTTATTGATGGCTCCTTTAGGATTGATGATGAAGAAGCGTTTTACGACGGTGGTTACTCAGGGGTGACGGTGACATATACTGAGGTATTTCCATCTTCAGGAGAAGAGTATGGGATTCAAGAGATAAGAGTTAAATATATCAAGGAGGATCATTCCTGATGAGTAAGTGGATAGTTGCAGATAATTTTGATAGGTCTGGTCCTTTAGATGGATCTAGAGCATCTTACTCATCTGGCCTTAGTACGATTCTCACATCACTTGCAAATCTCATCGGTGATAATGATTTTGATGATTATTTATATGCTGATCAATGGGTAGCTCCATCTGATGGCATCTATACCTCGGGTGGTCGCATCAGAAGTGCTCCTAATGCTGCCGGTACTATTGGGTTTATGCCGTGGGTAAGCTTGTCTATGTATAAAAAATCTACTTTAATTGACCTTATGAATACCGCAGGTGAGCCGCCCAGTGAAGATGAAATAACACAACTTTTATATAGTAGTGGTAATAGCATTCTGCAAAATGACAATACTGCCTGTATGTTTACTGATTTTCAGCATGATCCATTTACCGAAAATAGGCAAGCTGCTGGCGTTTTTGTTGGATTTGGGTTTAGTAGCGCACCACTTCTTTTCTATGCAGATGGTGACATAAGAGTTCCCGATAATATTGGTGAGGTACTTGTTGACGATACAGGGATTAAACTTTCAACTAAAGGTTTAGTTGTAAGTTTTTCACAGGATTTTTTCCGAGTATACCGTAATACAGACTTTATTTCAAATCGTTCATGTGTTAGATTTCACTATACTCTTTTTTATTACATTTCTGACTCGGCAGATCTACCTGCTAGTTTAGATGGATATGGGCTATATGGTCCGGTGCCAGCACCTTACATGTTCCCCGGCCATTATGCCTGGGTTGGAGTGAGACAATTTGTAGCTGGTTTTGATGACCCTGATTATTCAGTTGTCGGCCAGAGCAATTTTAAGGGCAGATTAGAGTTCATTGGGCCTCATACTGGTGCAAATAATATCACAGAAACTAACATACCTATAGGCCCTTTTTTTATTGAAGAAGAACTTCCAATGGGGTCTTCTAAAGTATACGTTGAATCTGCTGGTAGCCAGTTTATGCGTCCAGGGTTTGCTTTAAAAACAATGGCATACAATGAATCGGTAATGGATTTTAGTACGATTAATGTGCCATCAACACCATCGTCTAATATTAAATTTAGGAAAACCCTGATTGGTCCGACACCTATGGTCGGGTTCAACAACCCTTATTCACCTTTTGTTATTGGCCCCCCAGTAGAAGTCAGTTTTGATGATATGCTAGCTTATGGAATTTCTGGTGGGTCTGGAGGCTGGAATGTTGGTTCGGTTAGCGGTGGCTCTGGTGGTGGCGGGGCAAGTTTTTTGGCTATTATGGTCATAAGTCTTGTTCTTATAAATATTTTTGGTTTTAAGTAAAGGAGAAAGAATGCAAAGTCCGTGGATACCTAATTTTGGAAACCCCTCATTTATTAGAATGTCACTGGAGGTCGTCGCCGCAAACTTAGATGAGGCGCGTGCTCGACTTGATTCGAAGGCCGATGGGATTCTAGGTTCAGATTTGAATTATGATTTTAAGGAAATCCTTATTGTTGACACAAAAGAACAGGGGCAATATAGATTTACTGCTCAGATTGTTGTTCAGGAAGATATTCGAGAAGGGTCAGAAATGTCTAATTTACCCCTAGTTAACTTACCGCTAACCAATCCTCTTGGCAACTTAAGGAAAGCTATTAATGAAAAATCTGAAGAAGAACCATATGTACCTGAGGTCTTACAGAATGCTGGACTAGGAGAATTATTTAAGAACTTCAAAAAAGGTCAAACAGATGGCTAAATATGGAACCTTTTTATACGGTGACGGAACGCTGTACAGTGGTTCTCCAACATTCCCAATAGAAGACTTGATACGCGTTCCATGGACATTTATTGATCCAGTTAATGATGACGAATATGAATTTGCGGTAAACCCGCTTGATGCGTCGGTACCTGGTTTAGAAAAAACCGTGAACACAAAATATACTGCTGCGGGTACACCCATAAACACAGAAGGCAGACCGCTACCTCAAACCTTTACTTTCAGCGGGACTATATTATATGAAGAGCATTTCAATAAGATGAATGAATGGTTTGAAAAAAGCACACAAGTAATGCTTAGAGATGACTTATTAAGATCATATTGGGTTATAATAAATGAATTTAATCCTACAAGAAGATATGTAAGCCAGTATCCTTGGAGACATGAATACTCTGCTACCACTACTGTCTTGTCTTGGTTATAGTTGCCGTTATCTATAGTAGGACATAGGTAAGGAGTGGGCTTTGAGATACAATAAATCTCTTTTCGATAAGGTAAAGACGGGTAATTTTTTGGGTGTTAATCGCCCAAATGGTCGCGTCACGGTAGATCCATATTGGAAATTAGAAAAAACTCCATCTGTATATGGTAACTCTTTTAAGGGTCCTTTCCGCTACTATACGAATTATGACGCTGCTAGCTCAACTTCTGGCGTGGAAGAATATGAGATCCCTTCAATAAAGTCGATTCAGTGGAATCGTTCCACTTCACAAGACTTGGGTTCCTGTACTATTACTTTATATAACATGTGGCACAACCTTAACTCTGAAGAGCAAGAGTTAGCTGGTCAATTAGGTAAAAAGGGTTACTTCTGGCCCAAGAGAGGTCAAGGTGATTCTTCTACTACATGGAATCAGGAAGCCGGAAAGGGCGCATATCGTAAGGATGGAACCTGGGATGCTCAATTTTCTTGGGAGAATGTGCTTGTGGAAGACACCCTTCTTCGCTGCTATGAAGGATACGCCGGGCATTCGTCGGATGGTACGTACGTTTCAATAGATAAAAATCTAGATGATGGTGATCTATTACTTACCGGTGTTTGGATTGTAAATACGGTAAGCGCTGGTTCTGATGGAATGATGACATTAGAATGCACCGATATTGGTCGCATTCTTATTGACCAAATTGTCTATCCTCCGGTAATCCCATCGGGCGCCTATCCTTTAGAATACTACCCGCCCGGCAAATCTGCTTTTGATTCTCCTTGGGGACCAACTTTAAGAGATAAAGATTTACAAGAGGATGACATTTCTCCCGGTCAACGTGGTGAAGTTTGGGTTCGTTCTTCTAGTTGGTCTGGTAGCTCTGACGGAACAATTTCTTCTCTTTATCCAGCTTCTAATGTAACAGACGGAGACTGGGATACGTATTCTCTTTCAGAGGCTTATGATACCATGAATGAGGGGCGGCCTTATTGGGAATTCCTTCCCGGCGCAGCAAACACAAGTAGCGCCGCAATCAACTCTCTACAGTTCAAACCTTGGGGTGGTGGATATACTGTTTACATTTCTATAGCAGAAGACCCAAACCCCGCTTCCCCTTCTAGTTCTTATCAATGGGAAGGTACCGAAAATATTCCCGGTGGTGGCATACCTTATGTTAATAAGGTTCAGGTTCCAATGTATATTCCTGACGGCATGGAGTATCCTGTAAATGTTGATTTTGCTAATTATGCCGGTGATGATACTTTCTATGAAAGGCCAACTGCAAATACTTATCACGCTAAAAGAATACGTTTAACTTTTGAAAACTTGAATTATTCTCATGTCGCAGATGGAACAAAACGGTATCGTGCAGGCATTAGGGATCTTACCCTTTATAGGGAAGGATCTAATTTTAGTGATTATGCTCCTATAAGCGGTTCAACTCCTTGGACTTTCTGTATTGAACAGCATCCAGTAAGGGGATATTGGGTTATAGATTCTACCGGTAGAGTCTATGGTTTTGGTGATGCTTCCGATTATGATTTCAACAGATTTGGTGATGTCCCAATTTCAGATTACGGCCCAAACAATAGAGCAGTTGGTATAGCGGCCCATCCTTCCGGAGAGGGTTACTGGGTTGTTGACTGGATGGGTCACGTTTTTGCATACGGGGCCTCTCAACAACTTGGTTGGACCGCTGTTCCCGATCCCTATGTTGGATGGAACCAACAGGGCAAAGTACAAGTAAGGGGAATTGCGTCTACACATACAGGTGATGGCTATTGGGTTGTATACTCAAATGGCATTATTCGTGGTTTCGGTGATGCTTCGCCATCTTATGCTGTTGTACCAGCTAATGATGTAGCTATTTTTATGGATGGGTTTTTGAGTGCCAATTATGATATCGGAAAATATGTTCCCTACAGTATTGGTTTGAAAGCTACCGCTATTGCTTCGCATCCCACAAAAATGGGTTTCTGGGTTACCGATGGCTCTGGTCAAGTCTGGGGCTTTGGTGCCTGTGCATCTTTTGGTGGTCTTGTAAACAGGGTTTACAATGAAGGAATGGCTGGTAGATTTAGACTTCAGCCATTAGAATGGGCTACAGCTATTGAGTCAACTCCTTCTGGTAACGGCTATTGGATCGCTTTTGGTTCTGGTAGGGTAGCTTCTTTTGGTGATGCTAAATCTCTTGGCAAAGATCCTTATGTTATTAATTCAATGTATCAAGATTTTTCTTTAGAGGAAGAGAACGTAATCTATGATGATAACATTGAGTTTGATAATTCTTTCTTTAGAAGAATCATGTGGGGTTTAGCTCGCGATCCTTCGGGCACAGGTTTCTGGGTACTGGCTGCCAATGGTGATGTAACCCCTTATGATGCGGATTTCTGGGGCGAACCTGGATACACTGGCCTAACAGGGTATAAATGGCATGAGGGTAATTTCAACGGCGATTGGATGGAGCTAGTTAAGGAGATTCTCATGTGGGGAGGATTCCTATTCTACGACTCTGATATTACCAGCGATGAAGAACCTTCTGTTTATGGCAACTTGGAATCTACCGGTATTTTCACTGATACTTATGTCTCTGGGGATAAGTTTGATAAGAAGACTTTAATGGATGTTATTAAAGAATTAACCGAGGTTGTTGGTTATCGTTTCCGTATTGATGAAGAGGGACGGGTAAGATATGAGTCTCCTAATTTTTGGCGTGCAGGTAACTTTGATCGTGATGGTATTTCTATTTACGTTGACGAAATCGGAGAAAGAGTCGATCCCGAAGACGAGGGTGCCTCGCCATTTATTCCGGTCATTCACGAGTCAGAGGAACTACTTCAATATAATGTCACTTTAAGTAGTGCGGATAAAAGAAGTGAAATAATTATTGGAACAGATTCTCCTAATCCGAAAGACCCAACGAGAACTGGTTATGTTATTCATTATCCTCCTCATTCGTTAGAACGTGTTGCCGGTAATACGCCAACAATGAGAGGTATTGAGCGCACAGCAATGTGGATTTCTGAACTATTTGAGAATGAACAGGAACGCCGGTTAATGGCTGAGCTTATTGGGTTGCACGCTTGGTTTGCTTCAAGAACTGGTTCTTGCTCTATCTCAGCTAATCCATGTTTGTCTATTGATGATCAGGTAAGAATTGTTGAAAGGAACACTTCTGAAACTTTTATACATCTCATCAATAGTATTAGCTCTAACAATGATCTTGATACCGGTGAATATACTATGGATCTTTCAACCAATTGGCTTGGCGATGCCGACGATTGGGTTATAAAAAATAAAGATGAGCCTTCAAATTATGTGTACACCGTTATTTCTGAGAACCTTGATTCTTGGCAGATCAAAACCAATAGAGGACTTGGTGTTCTTGGTGATGCGAGAAAAGAGGATTCTATCGTTACTTCGTTCGGTGAGTTTACAACCACTGTGAGTTCAGTGGAACCTTCTAGTGAGATGATTGTTCTCGGTGATTCAATGTCTTACCTTGATTCTACTTTGAATGGTTTATCTAATGATGAATGGCCACAACTGTTAGATAATATTGGTTTCGCTGACGTTATAAAAAATGGAGCCATGTCAGGTTACACATCTCAGGATCTTGTTGACGATCCAATTGTTGCACCGGAATCAACTGATATATTAGTTGTCTTCATCGGCGCCAATGACCAGAATGAGTCACTTTCAGGTGTTTCTCCTGCCGAGTTTTACACTAATATAAATAGTTTGTTAACTAATTATCCAGCTAATCAACAACTTGTAGTGTTCCCGTGGCGTTGGACTGGTTACCCAGAATCAGAACCCGACCCCGCCCCAACACCCGAGGAATATGATGCATATGCAGCCCAGGCAGAACTGGTTGCCAATGATAACGATGCTTCATTCTTGCATCTTGGCGAAAAAATTGAAGCAATTTCTGGTTCTACTTGGGACGACTACATTGTTGATTGGATTCATCCGTCTAAGATTGGTCATGAGTTTATTGCGGATCAAGTAGTCTCGGCGCTATATGCTTCAGAGGAAGTTTTAGCCAATAACTGGGTGATGGAGGGTAATTTTAAAATAACTGGAACAATTTCTAATTTTAATATTGTAGTGGAATCTTTATCGAACCTTGGTCAATCCATTTTCTTAGAGGTTAGAAATTCTTCTAATTCTATTATTTTTGCTTCTACATTAACGAATAATGGACAGGTTCTCTCTCTCGGTTCTCTTGGTAACGATTCCTCTCAGGAGACTTATAGTTTTAGAATTACCGGGATACCAACGGTCAAGGGAACCGGACAGGTAAGATTGTCTTTTAGGGACGGTAATGTTATTCGTTCCGAGGTTGAAGATTCCATAGTGTTCTTGGAGGACTAATGAATTCAGAATTTTTTCTAAGAAAAATGAGATCAGATGATAACAGAAAAAGAGATTTGTCAACTGTTGTTGCTGATATAACTCACTATACTTGCCGTATACCGGTAAATAATGCTGGAGAAGCTAGGCCGGTAGTAATGTTTCCCGAGAATTGTAAATTCGGGCAATTGCCTTCTGTTTCTTTTGGTTTTGAATTACACTCAGCTGATCATCGTGGAAGAATGCCCGTCTTTGCTGCTTCGGTTGACGAGTGGATAACTGTTGACAGATTGCCAAACTCTAGGTTATACGTTGGGGCTAGATTTTTAATTTCCTCGGAGGCTGTTCAGGATATTTCTTTTGTTTGTACTGCTACAATTTCGGGCATTGCTTATGGTGGCCCGGTTGATAGGATGATACAATGACAAGATATGTAAGCGGTGAATTAATTACGCCTATAGTTTCTTCTAGAAAAGATCCTCGGCCAGCGAATATTCCACCTTTTTCTTTTATTGGAGAATTAGAGATTGGTTTGTCTGGTTTCTGGTATCCAACTTCTTACATGGAATTAGCTACAGCATCAGTGAGTGCTAGCGGCCCTGGAACAAGCGCTTTGTCTATTACCGTTTTAAAAGAAGAACCCGGAACCGGTAGACCAATTGTTATTGGGACTTTTAGTATGGGTGCAACAGAAACAAAGCAGGTCATTTCTTTAAATGATACGTTGGTTTCACCTTACGATAAAGTTTATTTAGCTAGCTGGGCCGATTCTGGTCATCTTGGTGTTGTTGTTCAAATTGTTGGGACAATGATGACTTGACATATCTTTTCTATGATGTTATACTTTATTTATGGAAGAAGAGATTTTGCTCAAAAAATTACAAAAAAGAATTAAAGCCAAAGAAGACGATTTGTTAAAGATTGTTTCTTTGGTTAATAAATATGATCTGAATTTAAATATACGTAACTTTGATTCGATTGGTCTAGTTCTTTTTGATGAAAACAATAGAACTGTTAGGGTTTGTTATGATGGTATTAAAGATCAATCTCTTATTAAATTCAAAGATCCAAAAACTGATATAGCCATAGTCTATTGTAATGGTCTATTGGCTGGCTGGATTGAATCTTCAAGACTGGAAGACGCTGGCAATACAATGATTGTCGATGCAGAGTCTCTTCATGCCATGCCGGAAAAGTTTCGTTTTGTTAGAGAATGTCCCCACATGGATATTCACGGTGGATTCACCGTAAACGGCGATAGTTGGTATTGTGCAAATTGTAAGGAGAAACTAGTATTCAATGACAGTTAAATCAAGCCCAGAATTTAGGGTCCTCATGCGCTTTTTAAGAGAACGCCAAGATATTTCAGCTAGAGCCTTATCTGAGAAATCGGGTCTTTCCTTGAGTTATGTTTCTAAAATGGAAAACGGGGATGTTACTCCAACGGTAGAGGTTTTCTCAAAGATCATTAATCGTCTTGATGTTTCTAATGCCGAGTTGATTTATCTTGTAAGAATTTTAGGTGATACTGTATGAAATTTTCTGCCTCTATGCTGAAAACTTTTCAAGAGTGCGCCCTTCAAGCCAAATTTTCTTACATGGATCAGCGTCCCCAGCAGACTGGTTCTGCTGCATTGTTTGGTTCCGCTGTTCATGAGGCTATTGATATGTATCATAATGGTCACACCGAAGAACAATGTGTGGCTTATTTTATAGATTTCATGAATAATAATGAACCAGATTATTGGAATCGGAGAACAACATTATCTGGATATCTTGATCAAGGTGTCACGATGATCAGAGAATATATAAAATCTCGTCAATGGTCCGACACAGAAGTCATAGCTTCTGAGTTCAGATTTATGGTTGATATTGGTGAACATCAATTCTCTGGCATCATTGATAGTCTAATGCTCCCTAATGATCATTCGGCTCTCTACATTGTAGATAACAAAGGACTAGCATTAGATACGCCAATTCCAACACCAACCGGCTGGACAACGATGAGAGATATTCAGGTTGGGGATGAAGTTTTTAGTTCAAGTGGCGAAGTTTGTAGAGTAACAACGAAATCTTCAGTTCATATGAATCCCTGTTATAAATTAATTTTTGACGATGGAAAAGAAATTATTTGTGATCATGAACATTTCTGGAAGACTTTATCGGGACAACAAAAAAATCAGCAAAAAGAGATGGTCCTAACAACTGAAGAGATTAAGGCTACGCTGTTTAGTAATTCTGCTCAACCACAAAGACAGCATAGAATTTTAAATACACAACCCCTAAGACTAGAAGAGGTAGATCTGCCTATTCATCCTTATATTTTAGGGTACTGGTTGGGTAATGGTAAACATTCTTCATCGGAAATAACTAGTTCAGATCAAGAAGTATATGATAAATTTATAGAGCTTGGATATAAAGTCGGAGATGATATTAGCGCAGCAAAATCAACCGGATGTGATACAAAAACCGTTTATGGAATTAGATCGGATTTGATAAAACTAGATCTAATGAAAAACAAACATGTTCCTAATATTTATATGAGGGCAAGTATTGAACAAAGACTTGAGTTACTTCGTGGACTAATGGATAGCGATGGTTGCTGGAGTCAAAAGAGGAACGAATGTATTTTTACTAATACAAATAAAAAATTAAGCGAAGCGGTATATGAACTTGTTTGTTCTTTGGGTTGGAAACCATATTTATGGAGTGGCCCCTATGAAGGCTTCGGCGTTACCGGAACAGTTTACCGAGTAACTTTCGTTCCTTTTGAAATGAACCCATTCCATCTTTCGAGAAAAGCAAAACTAGTAAGAATTGATGGCAGTTCCATGTGCCGCCGTCGAATAATTCAGGATGTTATACAAATACCCACTATTCCAACACAGTGCATTGCCGTCGATTCACCAGATAATACATATCTGTGTGAAAAAGAAATGATCGTTACTCATAACACTGGCAAGCGTCCTATCCTGGACGCGTTGTATTTAAATATACAGTTCACTGGCTATCATTGGGCAACACACCAGAAAGAATTTTGGTGCGGCTATCCAGGTCAGGAAGATAAATATTCAGGTTTTGAGAACGGCGAAGAGTTGTGGGAATATTTTAAAGATATTCCACGCGAAGGATACTGGCTGGATTTAAAGAAGATGGAATATATTTATGTCGGCCCAAGGGGGTCACTTGATTTTGCTCGGATGTATCGGTTGATGGAACAGGTTTCTCGGGCAATAGAGTTAGATGCTTGTATTCCAACTATTGACGAGAGCACATGTACATGGTGCGCTTACCAAGATATTTGTCCGGTGTACCATCCTCAAACCTTAGTGGGCGATGATCTAGATGTCTGATATGCATATTCAGATTTCTTGTAAGCCTCAAAAGATTCAGGTTTCTAATGGAAATTATACTGTAAGTATTTTCTTAGATGATGAACTTGTTTCTGTCTTACCTTTATGTTATAATAGTTATGATGAAGCCGTAGAGGCTATTAAAGCTAAACTTAAAGGAGAATAATTGCCTGAGAAATTGTTAATTG
>JACCDT011519251.1_pt1 | contig 16007 bp, 15 predicted proteins | sample 7446291 | NCBI WGS metagenome assembly JACCDT01 (sample SAMN15323446, study PRJNA562643) | freshwater metagenome | isolation source: river surface water | place: USA:Blue River Watershed | collected 2017-08-17 | reverse complement strand
ACACTCTCCGACGCAGAGCGCGGGTATCGCATTGACAAAACGGGAGACACTCTCGCGAATGTCTCCCGCCTTGCTAGGACTAACCCGGCTATCGGATTAGAAGGAAATTCTATGTTTTCGGACCCCATCCTGTCCATGAGATTCGGGGTGAAATCGCACCGATACGAAACACCGGGAGAATCTTCTAAGTCTTTGTTTTCAAACTAATTACATCGCCCATTTCATACCGACCAGGCACCTGTTCGAACAAAAATTTCGCCGCCCGCAAGGCGCCTCGGGCAAAGATTGCCCGGTCTGTGGCCTGATGGGACAGCAGCACGCGCTCGCCGGCTCCCAAGAAGGCGACCGTGTGATCACCCACCACGTCCCCGCCCCGCACAACCGCATAACCGATCTCACCGACAGGGCGCGCGCCGCCCTCGGCATGGTGGCGTACCGCATCGCGTCGGAAGGCCGTTCCACGCCCCTCCGATGCGGCTTGACCGAGAGCGAGCGCAGTGCCGGAGGGGGCATCCTGCTTGTGCCTGTGATGCGCCTCGACGACTTCGATATCGAAGTCGGCCGGTAACGAGCGCGCTGCTTGGCGCACGAGTTCCAGTAGCAACGTGACGCCGAGACTGGTGTTCGCTGCGATCAGCACCGGGATGTGCTGTGCCGCGGCATCCGCAGCGCTGTACACGTCGGCATCGAGACCGGTCGTCCCGACGACGATGGGCATACCGGCATGCGCGCAAATGGTGAGATTGCCGCGCGTCGCGCTCGCGGACGAGAAATCGATGACCACTTGGGCGTCCGTTAACACGGCCGCAAGATCGGTAGTGACGCGGGTGCCGATCGTGGGCAAACCCGCGAGTTCGCCGAGATCACGACCCACGGCAGCAGCGCCCTCACGATCGATGGCACCGACGAACATCACATCACCCATCTCGAGCGCAGCGCGCGTGATGGCAAGCCCCATGCGGCCCGAGGCTCCGACGATCACCACTCGCATACGAATTCTCCTGGCGGTTTAGTTGCCGCCGGAGAAGAAGCGTTTCACGCCCTCGAAGAAGCCCTCTTCTCGCGGCGTATGGCCCTCGCCATCACCGCGCAGCGACTCATCGAATCGGCGCAGCAAATCGCGCTGCTCGGACGACAGTTTCACCGGCGTTTCTACCACAACGCGGCAGAACAGGTCGCCTCGACTGCCGCCGCGCACGGGTTTCACGCCCTTGTCGCGCAAACGGAAGACACGACCCGATTGGGTCTCGGCCGGAATCTTGATTGAGACTTCCCCTTCGAGTGTCGGCACATTCACCGAACCACCGAGAACCGCCGTCGCAAAACTGATGGGCACTTCACAAGACAGATCGTCACCTTCGCGCTCGAAGATCGGGTGCGGCTTGACGTTCATCTCGATGTACAGATCGCCCGGTGGCCCCCCATTGCGGCCCGCCTCGCCTTCACCGGCCAAGCGAATACGATCTCCGGTCGCCACACCCGCCGGTACCTTGACCGACAGCTTGCGCGTTCGACGGACACGACCCTGCCCAAGACAGGTATCACACGGGTTTTTGATGACCCGTCCGGTTCCGCGGCACTTGTTGCAAGGCTGCTGCAATTGGAAGAAGCCCTGCGAGATCCGCATCTGGCCGCTTCCCTGACATTGATCACACGTGATGGGGCTCGAGCCCTTGGCACAACCGCTGCCATGACAGGTCTCGCATTCCATGAGGCGCGGAATCTCGACCTCGGTGGTGTAACCAAACACGGCTTGCGACAGATCGAGCTCCAGCTCGTAACGCAGATCCGCGCCACGGAAAACTTGCGAGCGACCGCCACGACGACCACCACCAAAGATATCGCCGAATACCTCACCAAAAATATCGCCGAAGTCCGCCCCGCCGAAACCGGCACCGCCGGGGCCACCACCTTGACGCATGGCCTCCATACCATCGTGACCGTGCTGGTCGTAGACGGCACGCTTCTGCGCGTCTGAGAGCACTTCGTAGGCCTCTTTGGCCTCTTTGAAGCGCTCTTCAGCCTCGGCATCACCCGGGTTGCGATCGGGGTGATACTTCATCGCGAGGCGTCGGTAGGCCTTCTTGATGTCGGCCTCCGACGCACCCTTGGCGACGTCGAGGATTTGGTAGTAGTCGCGTTTAGCCATGTGAGTTCAATCGGCGCAAGACCGATCAGGACGCCTTACGATCCTGATCCTTGTCCTTCACTTCCTCGAACTCGGCATCGAGCACATCGCCACGATCCTTGCCCGAGCCTTCGGCACCACCCGCCGCACCCGCCTGGTCGCCACCCTCACCGGATTGCTGCGCGTAGGCCTGCTGGGCGATTGCGCTCGAAGCCTGCATCAGCGCTTCAAGTTTCTTCTCGATCTTGTCTTTGTCGTCGTCCTTCAGGACGGCCTTGAGGTCATTCAGGGCGTTCTCGACCTTGACGCGCTCTTCGGTGGCGACCTTCTCGCCCAAATCTTTGAGCGTCTGCTCGACCGAGTGAACCATGCCATCGGCTTTGTTGCGCGTCTCGACGAGCTCGCGGAACTTTTTATCCTCTTCGGCATGCGCCTCGGCATCGCGCACCATGCGCTTGATCTCATCCTCGGAGAGGCCTGAGGATGCTTTGATCACGATGCGCTGCTCCTTACCGGTCGCCTTGTCTTTGGCCGACACGTTCAGGATGCCGTTGGCGTCGATGTCGAACGTGACTTCGACTTGCGGCGTGCCGCGACGCGCTGCCGGGATGTCCGTGAGATCGAACTTACCGAGTGACTTGTTATCGAGCGCGCGCTCACGCTCGCCTTGCAACACGTGAATCGTCACGGCGGTCTGGTTGTCCTCGGCGGTCGAGAACACTTGCGAGTGCTTGGTCGGGATCGTGGTGTTCTTCTCGATGAGCTTGGTCATCACGCCACCCAAGGTCTCGAGACCGAGCGACAGCGGTGTTACGTCGAGGAGCAACACGTCCTTCACGTCGCCCGCGAGCACACCACCCTGGATCGCCGCACCGACGGCCACCGCCTCGTCCGGGTTGACGTCCTTGCGCGGATCCTTACCGAAGAATTCTTTGACGTACTTCTGCACCAGCGGCATACGAGTCTGGCCGCCGACGAGAATGACCTCGGACACCTCGGCCGCCGACAGACCGGCATCCTTCAGCGCGATCTTGCAGGGCTCGATCGTGCGCTTGACGAGATCTTCGACCAGCGACTCGAGCTTGGCGCGCGTGAGTTTCACCGCCAAGTGCTTGGGGCCCGTCGCATCCATCGTGATGTACGGCAGGTTGATGTCGGTCTGCTGACTCGAGGAGAGCTCGATCTTGGCTTTCTCGGCCGCTTCTTTGAGGCGCTGCATGGCGAGCGGGTCCTTGCGCACATCGACGCCGGACTCTTTCTGAAACTCGTCAGCGAGATGGTTGATGACTCGCAGATCGAAGTCCTCACCACCTAAGAACGTATCGCCGTTCGTTGAGAGCACTTCGAACTGACGCTCACCATCGACCTCAGCGATCTCGATGATCGACACGTCGAACGTGCCACCACCCAGGTCGTACACCGCGATCTTGCGATCGCCACCGTCTTTATCGAGACCGTAGGCGAGCGCAGCCGCGGTCGGCTCGTTGATGATGCGCTTGACGTTTAAACCCGCGATGCGGCCAGCATCCTTCGTGGCCTGACGCTGTGAGTCGTTGAAATAAGCCGGCACCGTGACGACGGCCTCGGTCACTTCCTCACCGAGGAATTCCTCGGCGGTCTTCTTCATCTTCATGAGCACACGCGCAGAGATCTCCGGCGGCGCCATCTTCTTGCCCTGCGCTTCAATCCAGGCATCGCCGTTGTCCGCCTTGACGATCTTGTAGGGGACCATGTCGATGTCCTTCTGCACGATCTTCTCGTCGAAGCGACGACCGATCAGACGCTTCACGGCATAAAGCGTGTTTGAGGGATTCGTGACGGCTTGGCGCTTGGCCGACTGACCGACCAGAACCTCATCGTCCTTGGTGAAGGCGATGACCGAGGGGGTCGTACGATCGCCTTCGCTGTTCTCGATCACGCGAGGCTTGCCGCCGTCCATGATGGCGACGCAGGAGTTCGTCGTGCCGAGATCGATGCCGATAACTTTTGCCATGTTGTGTGCTCCGTTGCGGATTTCGTGGGGCCACCGGCCCGTTATGCCGCTTTAAATGGGGGTGTTCGTGCGGGATTCAACCCGGGGCTCGCGCGACGATGACGCGCGCGGCGCGCAGCAATCGCCCGTTCAAGGTGTACCCGCGCTGGATGACCGCGAGCACCGAATTGGGCTCGGCTGTATCCGAGGGCTGGGCTGCCATCGCCTCGTGCAGGTTGGCGTCGAAAGGCTCGCCAACGGGGTTGAGCTCGATGATCCCGGCCTTCTCCATTGCCTTGGCGAGCAATCGGGCCGTGGCCGCCTGGCCCTCTGCCAACGCTGCCGCATCCGCCTTGCCGGCGTTCTCGACGCCCAAATCCAAGCTGTCCTTCACGGGCAACAACTCGCCCGCAAACTTCTCGAGCGCGTAGCGATGCGCCTGCTCGACGTCGCGCTGGGCGCGCTTGCGGATGTTGTCGAGCTCGGCAAGGACCCGCAGCTTTTCGTCCTTCAGCTGTTCCACCAACGCTCGAGTCACGTTGAGCTCTTCGCGCAAAGACTCGATGTCCGGGCTGGCTGCAGCCACCTGTTCTGGCGATTCACTCATGAGATATCACCTTGAAAAACAATAATTTACGATGGGAAATTAGAAAATAAGGCAGCTCTTGACTGCCCCTATTCGACCCACTCCCTGACGGGCTAGATGGGGTCTAGCGGCGGGAATTCAAGGCGGAGCCTAAGAGCCGCGCCGTCATGTCGACGATGGGAATGACGCGCTCGTAGGCCATACGGGTCGGGCCGATCACCCCGATCACACCCATCACGCCATCGTCACCGCTATAGGGTGCCGTGACGATGCTGCAGTCGTCGAGCACCTGATAGCCCGACTCCTGTCCGATGAAGATCTGCACACCCTCGGCATGCAAGCTCTGATCGAGCAAGTGCAGAAAGTCGCGCTTTTCGTTAAACGCCTCAAAGAGCCGCTTGAGCTTCTCAACGCTCGAGAGCTGGGCTACGCCCATCAGATTGGTCTCACCCGCGACGATGTACTCAAGCCCCGCTGTCGGCGTCGGCGCCTGATCGACCACTTGCTGGGCTGCACTGATCGCATCGAGCATCAAGGCGTTCATATGCGAATGCGCGTCCTGCAGTTGCTGCAGAATCTCCCGCCGCGCCTCGTCGGGAGTACGACCCACGAGCTGCTCGTTAAGGTACTGCGCTGCGCGCCGAAGCTCCTCACCCGTGTAATGCCGAGACAGGTGGATGATGCGGTTCTGCACCTCGCGATCATCGAAGACCATCACCACCAGCACGCGATTCTCTGACAAGGCGACGAACTCGATCTGCGTGATTGAGGCCACCTTCGGGCGCGGCACGGTGACCACACCCGCGAGCCGTGTCACGTTCGAGAGCAACTGCGACGCATTGGCCACCAACGCCTTCGGATCACCCGTGAGGTTCGGGCCGAACTGCTGACGCAGTTCATCGACCGCCAGCCCCTCGAGCGGCCGCGATCGCAACAAGGTGTCGACGAAGAAGCGGTATCCACGATCGGTCGGGATGCGCCCCGCCGACGTGTGCGGTGAGACGACGAAGCCGAGCTCCTCGAGATCGGCCATCACATTACGGATGGTCGCCGATGACAGACTGAGCCCCGAATCGCGCGACAAAGCGCGTGAGCCGACGGGCTGGCCATCCCGGATATAGCTCTCGACGAGCACCCTCAAGAGCTGTTGGGCGCGGTCGTTCAGGGAGTCGTAATCGTGGGCCATGGGTAAAACGCTACCGACCCATGACGAATCCCGTCAAGCGACCCGTTTTGCGAATTGGTGCCGCCGCGAGGTCCGTGATAAAACGGCGCAGCTTTTACCCGGTGCTTCCGCATGTCGTTAATCCGTCGCTGCGCTCTCGTCACCCGCTTCGCCGATGCTCGCGTCGCCGAAAGCGCCGCCCTGCTCGCTCGTCATTTGAGTGAACGGCAAATCGAGGTTCTCGCTCTCGAGTCCGAGGCCGAGCGTCTGCCCGATCTCGCGGTTCGCTTCGTCCCAGACGACATGCTCGCTGATGACGCTGATCTCGTCATCGCGATCGGCGGCGATGGCACCTTGCTGCATGCCGCTGGGCTTTTCGCTCGCACCGACACCCCTCTGCTCGGCGTCAATCGCGGCCGGCTCGGCTTCCTCACCGACGTGATGCCCGAAGACATGCTGGCCTCGGTAGACGATGCGATCGAAGGACGATGCGCGCGCGACTCGCGCCCTCTGCTCGCGGCCGAGCTCACCACCCACGATGGCCAACGTAAGACCGGTCTCGCACTCAACGACATCGTGCTGCAAACGAGCCAGATCGGTCGCCTCGTCGATTACGAAACTTGGATCAATGGTCGCTTCGTCAACGCGCACGGTGGCGATGGCCTCGTCGTGGCGAGTGCGACGGGCTCGACGGCCTATGCGCTCTCTTGCGGCGGCCCAATCGTGGATCCGGATCTCGAAGTCCTCGTCGTTGCGCCGATCTGCCCGCACACCCTGTCGGATCGACCCATCGTCGTTGGCGCCAAATCCATCGTCGAAGTGCGGATGCTGGATCGCCCCGATTCCATCGCTGAAATCGCCTGCGACGGACACGCGCTCGGGCGCTTGGCGCCGGGCGGCACGCTCGCCATTCGACCGGCCACGCAGCGCGTCACACTGCTGCATCCGGCCGGTTATGACTATTTCCGATTGCTGCGCAGCAAGCTCAACTGGGGGCGTCGCAGTTTCGATGCTGTCCGCTGACGAGCGCCCATCATGCTGAGCCACTTACACATCCGCGATTTCGCGATCATCGAGAGCGTCGAACTCGATCTTCGTCGCGGCCTGACGGTGCTCACGGGTGAAACCGGTGCGGGTAAATCGATTCTGGTCGATGCACTGCAACTCGCGATCGGCGGTCGCGCTGGGGCGGAGGCGATTCGACATGGCGCGGATCGAGCGGAGATCACCGCCACCTTCGACATGACCGGCGCACCTCTGGCCTTACGCGAGTGGCTGGATGAGCAGAGCATCGAGATCGACGACGAGCTTGTCGTCCGTCGGGTCATTCAGCGCGATGGCAAATCCCGCGCCTATCTCAACGGTCAAACCGTCGCCGTGCAATTACTGCGTCAAGCGGGCGAATGGCTCGCCGACATCCACGGCCAGCACGAATTTCAATCTTTGATGCGCTCCAATGCGCAGCGCGACTTACTAGACACCTACGCGGCCACATCGCAGCTCTGCCAAAAGGTCGGCGATCTGCATCGAGAGCGCGTGAAAGTTGACCAGGCACTCGACGATCTTTTGAACGCCGCACGCGATCGCGACGCGCGACTTGAGCTGCTGCGTCATCAACTGGGCGAGTGGGAATCGCTAGCGCTGCGAGACGGCGAGCTAGCCTCTTTGATGGAAGAGCGTCACCGATTGACGCACGGTGCAAAGCTCGCCGACGCCGCGCGCGTGGCGCTAGAGATGATCGACGCCAACGAGTCGTCCAACGCCCATGCACTCGCCGCTCGTGCACTGAATCAAGTTCGTCAGGTTGCGCATCTCGATGCGAGCTTGGCCGACACCCTGCCTGCGCTCGAAGAATCGGTGATCCGTCTTCGCGATGTGGCCGGCGATCTCACGCGTTACCTCGACAAACTCGAAGCAGACCCCGGCCGACAGGAGCTCGTCGAGCAGCGCCTCGCGACCATAGAGTCACTCGCTCGAAAACATCGGGTCGCGCCAGAAGGATTGGCGTCGGTGTTCAGCGAGATGGGCATCGAGCTCGAGCGGCTCGAGAAGTTGGAGCAACACTCCGGCTCGTTGACCGCCGAGCGTGACCGGCTTGTCGCCGAATGGCGCAAGGTGGCTGAGCAGCTCGGCAAGTTACGTCGCAAAGGCGCAGCCGAGCTCGCCAAGGACATCACGCAACGCATGCAGGGCCTCGGCATGGTCGGCGGCGAATTTCGTATCGCACTGAACTCGCCATCGTCGCCTGACTTAACGCAACAACACGGTGGCGAGACCGTCGAATTTCAAGTCTCGGCCAACGCAGGTCAGCCACCCCGCCCCCTCGCCAAGGTTGCCTCGGGCGGTGAGCTGTCACGCCTCTCACTCGCGGTTCAGGTGGCGCTCGCCGCCCGCACGACGAACGAGTCGAACTCCGCCGCCTGCATGGTGTTCGATGAAGTCGATTCCGGTGTGGGCGGCGCCGTTGCCGAAATCGTTGGTCGTGAACTTGCCGCGCTTGCGCATAGCGCTCAGGTACTTTGCGTCACACATCTGCCGCAGGTAGCCGCGCTAGGTACTCAACATCTGCAAGTGCGCAAAGCGAGCGACGGCAAACAAACCCATACCGGCATCCGCGAACTGCAAGGATCCGAGCGTGTCGAAGAAATCGCTCGAATGCTGGGCGGGGTCACCATCACCGACACGGCGCGTGAACACGCCGCGGAAATGCTGCGCGGCGGCGTCAGTCCGCCGCGTTCGCGCGATGCGGGCAGTTCGTCTTCCGGCAGTGTCCGTAAATCACGAGCGCGTGGTCGGTGATTTCAAAACCGTGACGCTCGGCGACGGCATGCTGCCGACGCTCGATGTCCTCATCGATGAATTCCTCGACATGTCCACAATCAACGCACTTGATGTGGTCGTGGTGGGCCCCCTCGTTGAGCTCGAAGACCGCCATGCCATCAGTGAAGTGATGGCGGGTGACGAGCCCAGCCGCTTCGAACTGGGTTAGCACGCGATAGACGGTTGCGAGCCCGATGTCTTCGCGCGAGTCGACCAACCGTCGATAGATATCCTCAGCCGACAGATGCCGATTGCCGCTGTTCTCGAGGATTTCGAGAATCTTGACGCGCGGCAACGTCACCTTCAGTCCAGCCTTGCGTAGATCCTTGCTTTCCACGTGAGCCCCAACGGGTTGAGTTAGAATGCGTGGATTATGGTACAGCGCCACCGAACTGCTCCAGTTTTTCGTCCCCGCCTGCCGAGCCTGACCTTACTCGCGGCTCTGCTCGCCACGCTGCTCACTTCAGGCTGCGTTTATCGAATGACGGTGCAGCAAGGCAACTTCCTCGACGCCCGTCAGGTCGTGCAGGTGAAAGAAGGCATGACACGCGCGCAGGTTCGCTTTCTTCTCGGCACTCCTATGCTGCCCGATGCATTCGACCGCGACCGCTGGGACTACCTCTACTACCTGAAAGTCGGTCGCCTGCAAAAAGCGGAAGAGCAACGGCTGACCATCTACTTCACGGACGACAAAGTGAGCCGCATAGAGAACGTCGGGGCACCGACCGAAGTTCCGGCCACCGAAGCACCGGCGGCTAGCACGCCGGCGGCTGAGAGTCCGCCCGCCAAGACTCCCTAATCCGAAGTCTCAACGACCGGGTTTACGCGTCAGCGGATTGCGGCCTTTTTCCGTTTGATGCGGTTGCGCACGCTCACGTCGCGCTGCCTTCGGATCCACCTTCAAAGCGACATACATCTCGACGCGATCACCGTCGACGAGCACACGCGACCGATCGCAACGCTCTCCAAAAATACCGACCGGGGCACTGCGCCACCAAGCCTCATCAAGCGGAGATGCTTCGCTCGCGCCCTGATTCTCCGTTGCGAGCCGCTGCTCGAGCTCGACGCGCACTTGGCTCAAAAGGTCATCGACGGTGGCACCCGAATCGAGAACGACCGTTAACTGCCCTTGCCAATCGGCTAGCGCGCACGCGAAGAAACACTTCATGGCTGACGCGAACGACGCACGAAGGCATCAACTAACGAAGCGGCGGTCTCCTCGAAAAGCGGTGCGAACATCGCACCCGCCAATCGATTGGCAAACTCGAACCGAAGGCGAAGCGTGACCGAGCAACCTTGGTCGCCGATGGGCGCGATATCCCAAACTCCTTCGAGGAAACGGAACGGCCCTTTCACGAGACGCATGGTCACACGACGACCCGGCTCGAGCTCGTTGCGAGTCGTGAATTCGGTGTTGAGTGCGCTGCGCTGCACGCCGAGTGTGGCGACGACATAGCCGTCACCGCGCTCCTCGACCCGAGCGACTCGGCATCCGGGAACGAACTCGGGATAGCGCTCGACATCGTTGATGAGCTCGTAGAGCTTTTCGGCCGAAACCGCGACCATGGCAGAACGAACGACTTCGCGCATCGGAGCATTGTATAGAATGCTTGGTGACCATGAAGACCGAGACCAAGGCGAATACCAACGACGGACCAAAAACGATCGCCGAAAACCGTCGTGCACGCTTCGACTACTTCATCGAGGAGCGCTACGAGGCCGGTATCGTTCTGGAGGGTTGGGAGGTCAAGGCACTGCGCGCAGGCAAAGCGCAGATCACCGAGTCGCACGTGTTCGTGCGCGATGGTGAAGTGTTCTGGATTGGCGCGCACGTCAATCCGCTGAAGACGACATCCACGCATGTCATCGCCGACCCGATACGCACGCGCAAACTGCTCATGAAGCACAGCGAGATCGCTCATCTCATCGGCGCGGTCGAGCGTAAGGGATACACCATCGTGCCGCTCGAGCTGTATTGGCAGCGTGGTAAAGCGAAGCTTCGTATCGGTTTAGCCAAGGGTAAGAAGCAGCACGACAAACGCGAAACGGAAAAAGAGCGCGACTGGTCGCGCGACAAGGCGAGATTGTTGCGACGCGGTTGACCTCGTGCACGTGCGCGCGGCGCACACAAGTTTTATCTCGCACGCGCCTTACGGCGATGTCACCTGCGTTTCGTTGACTCCGTTCCAAAATGGAGTTACCCATTAGGTTCTCCAATAACAACCACGACGGAGTTCCCTGATGAAACCTATCCGCTTGGGTGTCGCTGTTGCGGCAACCGCGTTGGTTTTCGCAACCGGTGCTAACCTCACCGGACCGCAAAGCCTCGCTTTTGCCGATCAGGCCCAGCCACCGGCACCGCCCACCCCACCGACCCCACCACAGCCGGGCAGTCAGCCCCAGGGTGGTCAGAAGCCTCCGATGATGCCGCCGATGAGTGGCCCGAAGCAGCCACCGCAGGGCAGCCCCGTGGGTCCGCCGCCGCCTCCGGGTGGTTCGGTGCCACCGCCGCCGGGTAGCCCACCGCAGGGCAACAATCCGCCGTCGAATCAGCCGCCGTCGGGCGCGCCGAACCAAGGTGGTGCCAAGCCGCCACAGCCGCCGGTCATGCCTCCGATGAGCGGACCGAAGCAACCGCCGCAAGGTGGCCCGGTCGGTCCGCCGCCGCCTCCGGGTGGTTCGGTGCCACCGCCGCCGGGTAGCCCACCGCAGGGCAACAACCCGCCGTCGAATCAGCCGCCGACGGGCGCGCCGAACCAAGGCGGTGCCAAGCCCCCGCAGCCGCCGGTCATGCCACCGATGAGTGGACCGAAGCAGCCGCCGCAAGGTGGCCCGGTCGGTCCGCCGCCGCCTCCGGGTGGTTCGGTGCCACCGCCGCCGAACCAGCCGCCCGGCGGCTAATTTCAGCTAAGGCTTTCGCCTGAATAACAACGGGGATTGGGGGAACCCAATCCCCGTTGTCGCGTGGCCCCGTTGATCAATCCCTCATAAAAATCAGACTCGCGCACGGATCCCCTATGCAATACGCCAGCCTCAAAAATCGATTCGCCATCGCCACACTCGTTGGTACCAGCTTGTTATTAGCTGGATGCGTCTCGATCGGACCTCGAGGTCTTGAGCTGTCGCGCACGGAGTTCAACTCGGCGATTCAACGGACCGACGGCGAACAGTTACTTTTGAATATCGTTCGTCAGCGCTACAACGACCCGGTGATGTTTCTCGAGGTCGCCTCCGTCTCGAGCTCGATTTCGCGATCCGCGAGCTTGAACCTCTCGGGCTTCTTCCCTGGCGGCGGTAGCCCGGACTCTTACAACGGCGGTTTGGGCGGAAGTTATAGCGACTCCCCGCTCGTCTTCTATTCGCCGAATACCGGCGAGCGATTCGTTCGCCAGATCCTGACCCCGATCGATCTGCGCACGATTTCTTTGTTGCTGCAGTCCGGATGGAGCATCGAACGCGTTCTGCTCGTCGCCGGCGACTCATTTGCGGGCCTCAAGAACACCACGGCCGGCGCCGGCGATTACCGTGCTTTGGTTGATCACCTGCGCACGCTGCAACGCGCCGATCAATTGTCATTCGCACTCGAGACGTATAACAACGTCGATATTTTAGCGATGATTCCGACCACAGCCGCCCTTTCGAGTGAGGCTTACCGAGAAGCTTGTCGCTTGATGAACTTCCCAGCGGATGGGCGCCCGATCCGTGTTCAGCTTGGCATCGGCGATCGCCCAGACCCCAATTCCTACGTCTTTCTGGCAACACGCTCGCTGTACTCGTCCTTTTACTTCCTATCCAACGGTGTCGAAGCACCCGCGGGCGACTTGAGCGAAGGCGTACTGCAGCGACGCCGTTTGGATGGCGGCGTGTTCGATCGGGATGGCGATCTGTTTCGCGTGCAAACCTCTACAGGCAAGCCTGCAGATGCGGCGGTTAAAGTTCGTTATCGTGATCAATGGTTTTACATTCCATCGAAAGATCCGGACTCGCGTACCACGTTCGCGCTACTTAGCATGATGTTGATGCTACAAAGTGGCGACACCGCGCGAATGGCCCCACTGATTTCCTTGTCGCCGACTCGTTGATACTTCGGTCGAGCAACCACACAAACACCGGTCTATCGTGGACTCGGGTATCTATCGATTCATCCTGCGGCACAGCAGACGAGATCAAATCGCGCTCGTACTGCTGTCGCTCGCCGGGATGCCGATCCTCTACTACTCCTTCGAGCTGCCAAAAATCATCATCAACGAGGCGCTCGCTGCCAACGGCGAGTTTCCCAAACCATTTTTCGGCGTTTCGCTCGATCAGATCCCTTTCTTATTAACCCTGAGTGCAGCGTTCCTAGCACTCGTATTGATCGGCGGCGCATTCAAATTCCTGACTTCGACATATCGATATCGTGTTGGCGACCGATTGCTACGCCGTCTACGCTACGACCTGGTCGAACGCTTACTTCGTTTTCCTGTCAAAGACTTTCGAACCCAATCATCCGGGCAAATCGTCTCGATGGTTGCTGCGGAAACCTCGCCCCTCGGACTATTCATGTCGGAAGCCTTTACGGTTCCGACCGTCGCAGCGGGGACTTTGTTCACCGTTTTACTGTTCATCTTCATGCAGGATTGGATGATGGGCGTGGCCGCACTGGCCCTGTACCCGCTGCAGCTGTATCTGATCCCCCGAATCCAAGGCCAACTGAACGAACTCGAACGCCGGCGCGCCCTGGAACTTCGACATGTTTCTGACAACGTCGAGCACATCGTCACCAATGCGGCCGAAATCCACGGCCACGACACATCGAGACTAGAACTCGCCATCGTCGGCAAACGCCTGCAGACCATTTTCGACATCCGGGTACGAATCGCGACGCTTCGATACACGATCAATGTACTGAACCAATTTTTCTCGCAACTGACTCCGTTTTTCTTCTTATCCATCGGCGGATACCTGGTGATCCAAGATGAGATCAGCTTGGGCTCACTCGTCGCCGTTCTGGCCGCGCATAAAGATATGTACGCGCCCTGGAAAGATCTGATCGACTACTACCAGAAGGCTGCAGACTCGAGCGTCAAGTATCAGCAGCTGAGCGAGTTTTTCACCCCTCCTTCGCTGATGGATCGCAATGTCATCGTTGGCGATTCACCGAGTTCCGCTTTGACAGACAGTTATCTGCTCTTGAGCAATGTCGTCGTTGATGCAGGCGACGGGGCCAAACCACTTGACGGCGCAAACCTTCGACTACCGCTGCCCGCTCACGTCGCATTCATCGGCGGCAGCGGCAACAGTCGAGATGAACTCGCTCGAGTCTTGCAGCGACAAACGACTCCCTCATCCGGTGAAGCTCGCCTCGGCGATGCCACGATCACCGCTCTCTCGGATCGAGTGATCGGCAGAACCATTGCCTATGCGGGACCCGATGCGTCACCCGGCAGAGGGACACTGCGCGATAGCCTGCTCTATCCGTTGGCTCGACAACCGTCGAAGACGTTGCAAGACGCCCGCCACGCGCGCGAGGCGGCATTGACGGGCAATTCGTCGCTGGACCCTGATGCTGACTGGCTCGACTATTCCGTGCTCGGAGATAACAGACCCACGCGTCTCGAAACCCATATCGACGCCGTGCTGCAGACCACCGGGCTCGATCAAGACACCTTCGATTGGGGCATCCGACGCACCGCTGATGGACTCGACGAGAACACGCATTCCCTGCTGTTGACAGCGAGACGACAACTGCGCCGCGTGCTTGACGAATCGAATCTGGCCGACGCGATCGAATCGTTCGATCCCGAGCGGTTCGTGGAAAACACCTCTCTTCTCGAGAACATTCTTTTCGGCGCCATCAGCGACGAGAAGCTGCAACTACTCGAGTCGCACGTTCTGCAATGCATCGATCGCGCAGGACTCACCGAGACTCTGGTTGAGCGAGGACGAAAAACCGCTGAATTGATGCTAGAAATGTTCCGCGACTTGGATCCAACGGATACGTTCTTCCAAAGCTTCAACTTCATCAGTCCGAACGAAATGCCCGACTACGAGCGCCTACTGCGACGCGAGCTCGGAAGTACGGATCGTTTGAAGCTTCTACAACTGTCGCTGAAACTGATCCCCGCCAAACATCCGATCAGCGAATTCGATAGCGAATTTCGTCATCGGATCGTGCAAGCCCGTCGAATGTTCCGCGACAGCCTGCCGGCAGCTCTGGAGGGACAAATCAGCTTCTTTGATCCCTCAACGATCAATACCGCGCTGACGATTCGCGACAATCTGGCCTACGGAAAATGGGTGGCCGCTCACCCCGACCAACTGGCCAAGGTGGATGAAATCATCCGGCAGGTCGCCACGACCTGCGGACTGGCGAGCGGGATCGCCCACCTTGGCTTGCAGTACGACATCGGCGTCGGCGGTGCCCGATTGACAGCCTCACAGCGACAACGGTTGATTCTCGCTCGCGCGTTAATCAAACGCCCATCATTACTGATCGCCAAAGAAGCGTTCTCTGCGATCGAGCCATCCAGACAGTCAACCATCATCAGACAAATCAAATCGTTCATGAGCGAGGCGAGCTTTTTCATCATCGAACCGGACGATAGTCGTACCAGCGAATTCACTGTGTTGTTCGAACTGAAACAGGGGCGACTGTTTGAACGCAAGCTTTTGACGGAAAGTGTATCGCCATCTTCCGAGACACAGGCGAGTCGCGCCGGCCTTGGTGCAACGGCGGAGGTACTGTCGCAAATTCCGCTCTTCGCCTCGATCGATCGCGCCAAACTGAAGTTGCTCGCATTCACGAGCGACTGGCTGACTTGTGAGCCTGGCGAATACGTGTTCAGACAGGGGGATCCGGGCGATAGGGCTTATGTCGTTCTGGAGGGCGAAGTCGACGTCGTATTGCAACAACCCCAAGGCGAGACCGTGCTCGCTACGCTCGGCAGCACTCAAATATTTGGCGAAATGGCGCTGCTGGCGTCGCAGCCACGCACCACCTCGATTCGCTGCAAGACCCACACTCGACTGCTAGCGATTAGACAGGATGTTTTCATCAAACTGGTTCAAGAGGATGCCAATATCGCTCTTGCCATCACGCGCGTACTGATCGGGCGTTTGTCGAACACCCTACGCGATGCCGCTCGTCGGTAGGACGAGCGGCACCCGCGGGACGCCGATCTTGATCGGCACTTGAAAGCGACGGTTTCGTCTATACTGTATGGGTATCTTGAAGGGGGCGACCGGCTTCGACGTGGGTTGCGAACCTTCAGGGGCGTGCCGAGGTGCAGTGAACCTCGTAAAACTTTGCTGCAAACTACAGTTGCCAACGACGACAACTACGCTCTGGCGGCTT